>JACCDQ010990499.1_pt1 | contig 12525 bp, 10 predicted proteins | sample 7446031 | NCBI WGS metagenome assembly JACCDQ01 (sample SAMN15323442, study PRJNA562643) | freshwater metagenome | isolation source: river surface water | place: USA:Blue River Watershed | collected 2017-08-17
ACCGGGGCAGACCTAACTGCTGAACTAATGGGTTGGAAATCGCTTCGTTTCGAAGTCACTAATGATCGTTACCGCTGGTCGTTCACACCGGCACTCGGATTATTTCAAGCGGATACGGACGATGCAGGGAACATCCTGGTCAATGAATTTCGCATGAGAACCGCACTCGAATTTGCCGGATCGAATGCAATAGAACTTCAACGTCAAATCCGGATGCTGATGGGGCAACCTTGGGACGAAGAGTTAGAACAGTTCAGGATTCACGGTGCAGAAGCACCGATCATTTGGTTGAAATCAGCAACTAATTAGTTGTAGCTACGGAATGCGATTACCGCGTTGTGTCCACCGAAACCAAATGAGTTCGAGATAGCCAGAATTGGCCCGTCTGGCAACTTACGTGGTGAGGTAACGACATCAAGCGGAATCTCAGGATCCTGGTTCTCCAGGTTGATGGTCGGTGGTGCAGTGCGCTCATGAAGAGCGAGCACTGTGAAGATTGCTTCGATGGCTCCGGCTCCGCCGAGTAGGTGACCGGTGCTCGACTTTGTTGCCGAGAAGCAAATGTTCTTGAGGTGGTCGCCGAATACGCGCTTTAGTGCAACATACTCAGCGATGTCACCAACCGGGGTAGAGGTCGCGTGGGCGTTGACGTGAACAACTTCCTCAAGCTTGGCGTTGGCCTGCTTTAGAGCGGCGATAACGGCACGGGCTGCACCTGCGCCTTCAGGGTCTGGAGCGGTGATGTGGTGTGCGTCGCTGGTAACTGCTCCGCCGACAAGTTCGGCGTAAATCTTCGCTCCACGAGCCTTGGCGTGAGCCTCAGTTTCCAACACAAGTGCTCCGGCACCCTCGCCCATCACGAAGCCATCGCGGGCTGTGTCGTAAGGACGACTTGCTTTGGTTGGGTGTTCGTTGTTGCGAGAGAGAGCGTGCATAGATGCGAATGCTGCGATAGGAAGCGGGTGGATCGCTGCCTCTGCACCACCAGCTACAACGACATCGATTTCGCCACTCTGTAGACGTGTGATTGCGTTGGCAATAGCCTCGGTGCTTGATGCGCAGGCAGAGACTGAGGTGCGAACGCCACCGCGCGCAGCGATGTCCATGCCTATTGCTGCCGCTGGACCGTTGGGCATGAGCATTGGCACGGTCATCGGAAGTACGCGACGTGGGCCGCTTTCCTTGAGTACGTCGTATGCGTCGAGGAGAGTCCAGACGCCGCCAATGCCGGTAGCAAATTCAACCGAAAGGCGTTCTGGGTCTACCTCAGGCTTTCCGGCGTCTGCCCAAGCCTCGCGAGCAGCGATGAGTGCGAACTGGCTCGAAGGGTCTAGTCGCTTTGTCTCAGGAACACTCAGAACATCCTTAGCCTTGACCTTCGCCTGACCAGCAAAAGTTACTGGAAGTTGGTGAAGTTCAACCCATGGTTGTTCGAGAGTAGAGATGCCCGACTCTCCGGCAAGCAGAGCCTGCCAGGTCGAGTGAACGTCGCCGCCGAGTGGGGTGGTAGCCCCTAGCCCGGTGACAACAATCTTCTGAGACAAAGGAAAAAACCTTACTGAGCGTTGGTGATGAAGCTAACTGCGTCGCCTACGGTCTTTAGGTTCGCAACTTCATCTTCAGGGATGGTTACGCCGAACTTACCTTCGGCGTTCATGACGATGGTCAACATTGAGATTGAGTCGATGTCGAGGTCGTCAACAAATGACTTGTTAAGCTGAACTGAGCTGGTGTCGATACCGGTCTCTTCGTTAACGATCTCTGCTAGACCAGCTAGTACTTCTGCCTGCGATAGTGCCATTACGGTTTCTCCTTGATTGGGTTTCTTTGGATAATTTTACGGTAGTACGACCACTTGAGCCGCGAAGGCAAGCCCTGCGCCAAAGCCGATTTCCAGAGCCAGACCGCCCGATTTGACCTCTCCAGAGGTCAGCAGAGCATCCATGGCCAGCGGGATACTTGCGGCCGAAGTGTTACCGGTATAGATGATGTCACGAGCAACTACGACGGATTCTGGAAGTTCGAGTTGCTTGACCAGCTCATCGATGATGCGGATGTTGGCCTGGTGAGTAACCAGCGCGGTGAGTTCCTCAGGTTTGACGCCTGCGACCTCAAGAGCCTTGCGGGCAACCTTAACCATTTCCCAAACGGCCCACTTGAATACCGTTGCGCCATCTTGAACCAGAGTCGGCCAGCCGGCTTCGCCATCGCGAAGTTCAATTAGCGATGCGGTCATTCCAACTGCATCCCAGTGAGATCCATCGCTGCCCCAGACGGTTGGGCTAATTCCGGCAAAGTCGCTTGGTCCAACAATTGCGGCTCCGGCGCCATCGCCAAGTAAGAATGAAATGGTGCGATCGGTTGGATCGATGAAATCTGAAAGTTTTTCTCCGCCAACGACGAGAACGTATTTGGCCATTCCGGAGCGAATCAGCGCGTCCGCTTGAGCAATTCCGTAGCAGTAACCCGCACAAGCTGCAGACACGTCATAGGCCGGTGCCGGGTTCGCACCGATCTTGTCCGCAAGCAGTGCAGCTGCAGAAGGAGTCTGGTGCGGGTGAGTGATGGTGCTGAAAATTACCGCGCCGATTTCTTTTGGATCGATGCCCGCGCGCTCAATCGCCTGGTTAGAAGCCTCGACGGCCATATCCATAAGCGAGCGATCCTTGCTCGCTCGACGTCGAGTGATGATTCCGGTGCGGCGTTGAATCCACTCGTCACTTGAGTCAATTGGCCCAGCGATGTCATCGTTAGTTACCGCTAGGTCGCCGCGAGCAGCGCCTAGAGCGTAGATGCGCGAAAACTTAACCGGTGAATACTGGTTTAGCGTTGGCTGGTTCATTTGGCTCCGATTCGTTGAACTCTACAAAGATACCGTTGAAAAATCAGCGGTGATTGTCGATAAGTGCCAATGCGGCTTCAATATTTTCAGGGGTTTTGACAGCCAGGGTCTCAACACCAGGCATGGCTCGCTTGGCCAATCCGGCCAGTGTGCCAGCTGGGCTCACCTCGATGATTGCAGTGATGCCGGCTTCAAGCATTGAGGCCATGCATAGGTCCCAGCGCACCGGGCTCGACACCTGCTTGACCAGGAGGTCCTTGAACTCTGAGCCGTTATGAATGAGACCTCCGCCCGCGTTGGTCCAAATCTTGGTGTTCGGATCACTGACTGAGACCGTATTGGCGTAGTCACCCAAAACAGACACGGCCGGTGACATGTATCGGGTGTGGAATGCACCAGCAACTTGAAGTGGTATGACTCTTGCGCCTGCCGGCCCTTCAGCCTGAAGAGCAGCGATTGCCTCTGCAGAACCCGCGGCGACGATTTGGCCGCTACCGTTGTAATTTGCCGGTTCGAGACCTAGTTCTGCCAATCGCGATTCAATTGCCGACTGCTCTCCGCCAACTATTGCTGCCATTGATGTCTTCTCAATAGCTGCTGCGTCTGCCATTGCGTCTGCGCGAACCTTGACGAATTTGATTGCCTGTTCGGCACTGAAGATACCTGCGATAGCCGCAGCCGTAATCTCACCCACAGAGTGTCCGCTGACTCCAGCGATTCCCGACTCAGCTGGAGTCTTACCACCGAAGAGAGCAGCAACAGTTGCGATGCCGGCGGCAACGATAAGTGGCTGGGCAATTGCAGTGTCGCGAATAGTATCCGCGTCGCTCACGGTGCCGTGCTTGATTAAATCGAAACCAGAGGCAGCTTGCATCTGCTCAATTGATGATTTGAATTCAGGAAGTTCAAGCCAAGGAGTGAAGAATCCCGGTGTCTGTGCACCTTGTCCCGGGCAAACGATTGCAATCATCTTTTCTCCTTAGTTATTTTTCACAAATTATTATCGGACAGTGAGCCGAGAACCATGGCAACTTGGAGAACGAATGCTTCGTGGGCTCCGGTGGCATCCCATCCGATTACATCTGAAATGCGCTTTAGACGGTACCGAACCGTATTCGGATGCACGAAAAGAATTTTGGCTGTGGCTTCCAGTGAGCGACCCGAGTCTAGGTATGCGCTCAGAGTCTCGAGAAGCTCTGATGATGCAGCAGCAAGTGGTTCATAGACCTTTTCAATGAGTGTTTGCTTCGCCAAGCTATCTCCCGCGAGAGCTCTTTCAGCGAGCACATCATCGGCGTGAATTACGCGTTGGGATTTGTTTGAGTTTCGAATCACGGCAAAAGCCGAGAGGGCTGCCTTAGCTGAAATTGTTGCACTGGCTACGTCGCGAATAGTTGGTCCGATAACGATGGCGCCGTTGCCAAAATGCGGTTCGAGCTCGTTCACGATTTTGCTGAAACTCTTAGTCTCACCCTTTTGCTCTGCGATGTGACCGAGCACCACAATTAGCCGATCGCCATGGATACCAATCAATACGTCGGAGTGGGCCTTGCGAGCTGCCCTGCGGAACTGGTCTGCATCGAAGACTGCAGGCATTGTTCCGATGAGGACAATAACCGAGCCGGTCGCGCGCCAACCGAGTGCAGCCACACGAGAGGAGATTTCGTCGGTGTGTTCACCACTGAGAATCGAGTCAACCACAAGCGCTTCGAGTCTGGCATCCCACAAGCCACGTGCTTCTGCGGCACGTGCGTAAACATCGGCAGCACTGAACGCAATCTCGCGCGAGTAGAGCAGGACAGAATCACGAAGTTCAGGATCGTCGCGAAGAATTCGCTCCTCAACAACTTGAACCACGACCCGAATGAGTTGGAGGGTTTGTTGCAGTGAAATTGACCTGAGGAGTTCGCGAGGGGCGACTTCGAAAACGTCCGCGGCAACCCAAGGTTGAGACTTGGGGTTGTCGTACCAGGCAAGGAACGAACTGATTCCCGATTGAGCAACTAATCCAACGGATGCGCGCCTCCCGGCTGGCATCTCTCGATACCAGGGGAGCGTGGCCTCAAGTTTTTTGAGCGTCTCGCTATTTAGCTCACCCGAAATCGATTTGAGCCAAGCAAGAGTTTCTTTCTTAGGCCTCGCCACCGGCAGATCCAGAGGTTCCTGCGTTTACGTCGTGCAGTCGATACTTGTCGATTGCCTGCTGAGGGATAGCTGCATCGATTTCGCCACGCTCAACCAACTGCTCTAGCACTCGAACGACAATCGAAGGACCATCGATCTTGAATGCACGACGAGCTGCTGCACGTGTGTCCGAGAAGCCGAATCCGTCAGCACCAAGCGTTGCATAGTCACCCGGCACCCAGTTGCGAATCTGATCCGGAACCTGGTGCATGTAGTCAGAGACGCCAAGGAATGGACCACGGGCATCTTTCAACTTGTGAGTCAAGTAAGCCACCGGGATTTCTGCGTTTGGGTTCAAGAAGCGGAATTCGTCGCGCTTCAAGCCGTTGCGTCGAAGTTCGGTCCATGAGGTGACAGACCAGATGTCGGCTGATACTCCCCAGTCATCCTGGAGAAGTTGCTGAGCCTCGTAAGCCCAAGGAACCGCCACACCCGATGCAAGTATCTGAGCCTTAAGTCCATCATGGTGGTTTTCGCTGATGCGGTGAATTCCCCGAATGATGCCGTCTACGTCTACATCTTCTGGTTCAGCTGGCTGAACGATTGGCTCGTTGTAGACAGTGATGTAGTAAAGAACGTTTGGATCCTTGTGAGTGCCACCGTACATGCGCTCGATACCAGTGCGAATGATGTGTCCGATTTCGTAACCGTATGCAGGGTCGTAGCTGATAACACCGGTGTTGGTTGCTGCAATCACAGGGGAGTGTCCGTCAGCGTGCTGCAGGCCTTCACCGGTAAGTGTGGTGCGACCTGCAGTTGCACCAATCATGAAACCACGCGAAAGCTGATCAGTCGCTGCCCAAATGGCATCTGCTGTGCGTTGGAATCCGAACATCGAGTAGAACACGTAGAACGGAATGAGTGGCTGACCCTGAGTCGCATAGCTAGTGCCAGCTGCGGTTAGTGCCGCGATCGAACCAGCTTCATTAATTCCGGTGTGAACGATCTGACCAGCTGCTGATTCTTTGTAGTTAAGCAATAGCTCGCGGTCTACCGAGATGTAGTGCTGACCATTCGGGTTGTAGATCTTGGCGGTTGGGAAGAACGCGTCCATTCCGAATGTGCGCGCCTCGTCCGGAATGATTGGAACGATTCGCTCACCAAATTCTGGTGCACGAAGCAAGTCCTTCATCAATCGCACGAATGCCATTGTGGTGGCAACTTCTTGAGTGCCCGAACCGCCCTTGGCAACCTTGAATGCATCTTCGGTTGGAAGTTTGAAGTCAACATACTTGCTGCGACGTTCAGGGAGGTAGCCACCGAGTTCGCGGCGTCGCTCGTGCATGTACTGAATTTCAGGAGCGTCTTGTCCAGGGTGGAAGTAAGGCGGCTGGTATGGATTCTCTTCCAATTGAGAATCGGTAATCGGGATGTGAAGCTCATCGCGGAAACTCTTGAGGTTGTCGAGAGTCAACTTCTTCATCTGGTGAGTCGCGTTGCGACCTTCGAAAGATTTTCCAAGCGTGAAACCCTTGATGGTTTTTGCCAAGATGACTGTCGGCTGGCCCTTGTGCTCTACTGCTGCCTTGTAGGCCGCGTAGACCTTGCGGTAGTCGTGACCGCCGCGCTTTAGACCCCAGATCTCATCATCGGAGAGGTTTTCAACCAACTTGAGGGTGCGAGGATCGCGTCCAAAGAAGTTCTCTCGGACGAACGCACCGTTTTCAGTCTTGTAGGTCTGGTAGTCGCCGTCAGGAGTCTTGTTCATCAAGTCAACAAGTGCACCATCGTGGTCATTAGCGAGAAGTGAGTCCCACTCGCGTCCCCAGACAACCTTGATTACATTCCAACCGGCACCGCGGAAGAAGCTTTCAAGTTCCTGAATGATCTTGCCGTTTCCGCGCACTGGACCATCGAGACGCTGCAGATTGCAATTGACGACAAAAGTTAGGTTGTCGAGATTGTCGTTTGCTGCGAGCTGAAGTGCACCACGCGACTCGACTTCGTCGAGTTCGCCGTCACCGAGGAATGCCCAGACGTGCTGCTCGCTGGTGTCTTTGAATCCGCGGCCGGCGAGGTAACGGTTTGCCTGTGCTTGGTAAATAGCGTTGATTGGTCCAATACCCATAGACACGGTAGGGAACTGCCAGAAGTCTGGCATCAGACGTGGGTGTGGGTAGGAAGAAAGTCCGCCACCCTCGTGTGACTTCTCTTGACGGAAACCATCTAGCTGATTCGCGCTAAGACGACCTTCGAGGAAAGCACGCGCGTATGGACCAGGAGATGCGTGACCCTGAATGAAAATCTGATCGCCGCCAGAAGCGTGATCTTGTCCCTTGAAGAAGTGGTTGAAACCAACTTCGTAGAGCGATGCAGAAGATGCAAAAGTTGAGATGTGCCCACCCACGCCGATACCCGGGCGCTGTGCTCGGTGCACGAGCATCGCTGCGTTCCAGCGCATCCATGAACGATATGTGCGCTCGATCTTTTCGTCGCCGGGAAATTCTGGTTCATTCTCGGTAGGAATCGTGTTGATGTAGTCAGTGGTTGGAACGATTGGCACATTCAACTGAAGTTCGTGTGAACGGCGAAGAAGATTCAGCATAATTTCGCGTGCGCGACCTCGGCCATGAACTCTGCTGACGGCATCGAGTGATTCGAGCCATTCGCGAGTCTCTTCAGGGTCTTGGTCTGGGGTGTTGACCGCGTATGCGTCCTGGTTGTTAACTGACAAGAACATCCTCTTTCGTGGGGGATGGAAGATCCTGGCTCGGGTTTTGAGCCAAAAGTAAGTTTATTCTTAGATTCCGGGAAGAAATCCCGCTCCAAGCAACACCGATAGGAAGTATTGAAATGACCCTAATTATTGGTGACGAAGCTCCAGACTTCTCATTGGTTAACCAGTACGGCGAAACCGTAACCCTAAGCGACTTTCGCGGCAAGAAGCCGGTAGTCATCGTCTTTTATCCGCTCTCATTTTCGGGCATCTGCACCGGCGAGCTTTGCGAGTTGCGCGACAACTTTGCGCGTTTTGAGCGTGAGAATGTCGAATTGTTGGCTATTTCCGTGGACAGCAAGTTTGTTCAAAAGCAGTTTGCGGAGCACGAGCACTATAAGTTCTCCGTTTTGGCTGATTTCTGGCCACACGGCGGGGTAGCCAAGGCATATGACGTGTTCCTCGAGGAAGCGGGTATCTCTAACCGCGCTACCTTCGTTGTGGACAAAGAAGGCAAGTTGGCGGCAAAGTTCATCACCGCACCAGGCCAGGCTCGTTCACTCGACGAGTACGATCGGGCACTAGCCTCGCTATAAAGTGACAACTTCCGGTCTTTTGTATTAGGCTGGCTTGTTGTTGGGCCTTTAGCTCAGTTGGTAGAGCGCCACGCTTACACCGTGGATGTCATCGGTTCGAGCCCGGTAGGGCCCACTATTCCCCTAGGGGAACATTGATGCCGCGTCAGAAATGGCGCGGCATTAGTATTTTCGGTATGACTAACCCATTTGAGCCGCCTCGCAAGCAGGCCTTTGACGATGCCGAATTGGCGTTAGCTATCGAACAGGCCAAGGATGCACTGGCCGCCATGGAAATTCTTGAGACCCAAGCCAAACTTCGAGCCCAAGACGCCCAGTCCTATGTAGCGTGGGTCCGTCAGATGGAGAGCGATGGATCAGCCGAGGCGAAAGCTGCGCTGAACGCGACCAGGCGCCAGAAGGCAGGCCTGCCAGCTTCCGAGGACGCTGCCGTAGAAGAAGTTCGTGATGAAGACAGCTGGAAGCAATTAGTTCCAGATTGGCAGGAGCGCCAGGATGCACAATTGCGCGCAACAGAAGCCGCAATTGAAACCGCAAAGGCTGAAGCACAAGCGAGACTCGAAGCAGAGCGAGATGCTGCTGTTGCCGCAGCGATCGCAGAAGCCGAGCAAGAGGCAGAGCGCGCCCGTATTGAAGCTGTCGAGCGAGTGCGAGCAGAAGCAGCGGAAAAATTACAGGCTGAACTATTAGCCGCAGAGGAAGCAACCCGTCTCGAAGCGGAGCGTGAAGCGGAAGTTCGTCGTCTTGAAAACGAACGCATCGCAGAGGAAAAAAGAATTGAACTAGAGCGCGTAGCGGAAGAAGCGCGAATAGAAGCCGCGCGAATCGCTGAAATCGAGCGAGTCGCAGAATTGGAACGTGTCGAAGCTGAGCGTGTTCAAGCAGAAGAACGCGCAGAGCTAGAGCGCGTTGCTGAACTTGAACGAGTTGCTGAACAAGAACGCGTTGAAGCTGAACGCATTGAAGCAGAAAGATTAGCTGAAATCGCGGCGAATGAAGCTAAGCGTGCGGAAGAAGCGGCTCTAATTGAAGCTAAGCGGGTTGAAGAAGAACCGGCACCGGTTGCGGCTGCCGGATTCGCTACCGGAAGTTTTGACATTGTTGAATCTGCGGAGCAAAGTGCAGATGAAGGACAAGACAACTTCGATTACCTGTTGACCGATGGTGAACTACCGTTTGCGCGCGAACCGAAGAGCGGCGCAATAGATAAGCCGCTCTCTACTATTTCGCGTCGTTCTAAGCCAATCTCTCAGTTGTTTATTTGGGGAGGTCTGACCGTAGGAGTCGCTCCGCTATTGCTTGCCGCATACGTGTCTCACTTGCGCAGCGTTGGTGATGGAATCGTCGCGATTGCAATTGGATTAGTTTTTAGTGCAGCGCTCATCTCTGTTGCGGCAATCGCCGGTAAGCGAAGCGGTCTCTCGACTCTGATTTTGGCTCGTGCAGCGTTTGGCGTGCAAGGCAACCTGGTTTCTGCTATCCCGCTAGTTCTCATCAAGCTGGCATTTGGCTCCGTGCTGTTTTTCTTGGCAATTGGGATCTTTGACGGCACGATTGTTGGAATTCCAAGTTTGACCGAAACAGCAATTGAAGGCGCTTCGGCCATTACTTGGCAGGCAGTGGCATTGGCCGCTGTTCTTCTGGTTGCCGGAGTCCTAGCCTTCTTCGGTGGCAAAGTGCTCTATTGGGCGCAGTTGTCTGCAGCAGCCATCGGTGCACTTGCGGTCGTTGCGTTTATCACTGTAACGGCGGGCGAATTGAATTTCGAAGCCTTGAACTTCTCAGTGAGTCCAGAATTTTTCGAGTTGGTTTTCGTTTCTGCAGTAGTCGGAATTTTCTTTGGTGCATTCTGGATAACTGCGGTTGCAGAGTTCACGCGTAAAATCCCGATGCGTGAATCCGGCAAGATGGTCTCGCTATACGTCGCTTTGGCAACTGGAGTTTTGCCTTTGTTGATTTCTTCATACGGTTTAATTGCACTTAAGTCGATTCTGACTCAAGGCAAAATCGATATGATTTCTTCTCCACTTGATGAAGTAATGCGTGTGATGCCAGAATGGGCAGCTACTGTAATGCTTTACAGCTCAGTAATTACATTGCTAATTTGGGCCGCCTCCTGGATGTATGCTACAAGCGTCTCGTTTGCTGCAATTGGCGCCAAGCTTCGTCCTGCTATTAGTCAACCAGTTATTTTGATCGTTTCACTTGCTTTGGCTATCTACTTGACTCCGTATTTCAATGTAGTTTTTGTCGCTGTAGTTATCCTGGCTTGGGCCGGAATTTTTGCTGGAGACGTAGCGATTCGTCGCATCGCTTACCACGAGGTTTCGCTAGCACGTGACTACGGTTTCTATCGAGCTTGGAATTGGACCAACATTGTCGGATTTTTGGTAGCCGTTGCAATCGGACTCGGGTTGGTTGGAAATGTAGATGGTCCTTGGTCGTGGTTGGGCTACATAAGCGATGACTATCTGACCATCGGAATCTATATCGCTCCGCTTGTTAGTTTCTTGTTCCCAATTCTTTTTGGTCGCAAGCGCATCAAATTTCAAGAGCAGGAAGTTTTGAAGATTGAAGCACGACGCCACGACCTAGTTGATGTCGACGCAGAGTAAGCAATGGTTCGAGTAAGCGACATTATCGCGGCCGCTGAATCACTCTGGCCGCAAGCCGGAGCTGATGAGTGGGATCGACCTGGACTCGTGGTTGGCTCATTTCATCAAGAGGTCAAGAAAGTTTTACTTTCCGTCGATGTCACATCCGAGCTCTTAGACGATGCCGTGAGTGGTGATTTTGACCTTATCTTCTCCCATCACCCATTCCTTCTTAGGGGTGTAACTTCTATCTCGGAGAGTACGGCCAAAGGTTCTGTGCTAGCGAAGGCTATTCGTGGCAATGTTGCACTTTTCGCTGCTCACACCAATGCCGACATAACTTCAACCGGGGTCTCTGCGACTCTTGCTACGGCAATAGGCCTGGCAAATTCGCAACCCCTTGTAGTTTCTGACGGAGCCAATGGCCACGGTCGAATCGGTAAATTAACTAATCCGATAAAACTCGTGGACTTTGCCAGAGTAATTGCCAGGGCTTTGCCTGCAACATCTGGGGGCATCAGGGTAGCTGGTGATCCTGAACGACTAATTGAAACTGTCGCTCTCTGCGGTGGAGCTGGCGATTCTTTTGCTGCTGAGGCCTTGGCTGCTGGGGCGGATGTCTATGTGACCTCTGACTTGCGCCATCACCCGGCTCAGGATGCGCTCGAAAATGCAGCCGCATCGGATAGACAGTTCGCTTTGATTGACATTTCTCACTGGGCCGCAGAGTCGCTGTGGCTCAAAGTTGCCGCGAAAGAACTCGAAAACGCCATACCCGGTGTTAAGTTTGAAGTTAGCGACCTAAGGACTGATCCTTGGGACTTCGCAGTAACTCAATAGATTAGGCAGAAGTTAATGAAAGCAAGCCATCAGCAGCAGGAAACCTTGCTCGAACTCAGCCAGATCGATCTGCAGATTCGAAGAAATCAATTAGCTACGCAAGCGCTTGTAAATGGCACGGAGATTGAAACTGCTCGCGCTGAGTTGATGAAACTATCCGAGACGCTTCTCAACGAACGTAACGCTTTGGACGCTCTAGAGGTTGAGCTCTCTCGCGCGGCACAGGACTTGTCTATGGTTGAGGAGCGAATCACCAAGGACAACCAGCGTCTTGAGCAAAGTAGCAACCAGAAGGACATTCAGGGTATTCAGCATGAGCTGGTTTCGCTAGCCAAGCGCAAGGACACTCTCGAGGACGCAGAACTTGAGCTACTCGAGCGCGTGGAGGCGCAAAAAGCACAGGTTGAGAGCATCGCTGCGTCGCGTGAGGCTGCTCAAAAATTACTTGCCTCGCTTGAAGAAGGTCAGGCTGCAGAAATTGCAAAACTCAAATCGGGGGCAATGCTGCTCGCTGAAGATCGCGCGCGTGCTGTCACAAACCTCTCCGAAGAACTCGCTGCCCACTACGAAAAGCTCAAGGCGCGTGGTGCCGGCGTCGGGCGATTTAGCGGTATCTCATGTGGCGCATGTGGCATGACCATGACTGGTGCCAGCCTCGATGAAGTTCGTGCCACGCCAATGGACGAGTTGGCGCACTGTGCCGAATGCAACGGAATCCTGGTCCGCTAGGTGTCTCAGCAACTAATCATCGAAGCCGATGGCGGAAGCCGCGGAAATCCAGGCACTGCGGGCTCTGGAGCTGTGGTTATAGAC
>JACCDQ011935633.1_pt1 | contig 12523 bp, 13 predicted proteins | sample 7446031 | NCBI WGS metagenome assembly JACCDQ01 (sample SAMN15323442, study PRJNA562643) | freshwater metagenome | isolation source: river surface water | place: USA:Blue River Watershed | collected 2017-08-17
GCCCCATGGCCCACCCGGTGCGCCCCGACCAGTACGCCGAAATCAACAACTTCTACACCGTCACCATTTACGAAAAAGGTTCGGAAGTGGTGCGCATGCAGCAAACCCTGGTGGGTGGCGGCAACGCGCAGGCCGCACGCGAAGGCTTTGCCCGCGGCATGAAGTTGTACTTTGAACGCCACGACGGCCAGGCCGTCACTTGCGACGACTTTGCCCAGGCGATTGCAGATGCCAACCCACACAGTGACCTGGCCCGGTTGCTGCCGCAATTCAAGCGCTGGTACAGCCAGGCGGGTACGCCACGCGTCAAGGCTGAAGGCGTGTACAACGCCGCCGAACGCAGCTACACCCTCACGCTCAGCCAAAGTTGCCCCGCCACGCCGGGACAACCGATCAAAGCACCTTTCGTAATTCCGGTGGCGTTGGGCCTGCTGGATGCGCAAGGGCACGAATTGCCGCTGCAACTCGCGCACTGGAGCCAACCCGAACACGGCACCCGCACCCTGGTGCTGACACAGCCCAGCGAGACCTTCACTTTCATCAACCTGGACAGCGAACCCGTGCCCTCACTGCTGCGGGGTTTCAGCGCCCCGGTGGTGCTGGAACACGACTACACCGACGCACAACTGCTGACCCTGCTGGCGTTTGACACCGACCCCTTCAACCGCTGGGAGGCCGGGCAACGGTTGGCGCTGTGCCGCGCACTGAAAGCAATCGAAGCCACAGGCCCGGTGTCCGCCCAGGTGTTGGACGACGCTTACCTGGACGCCATGCGCGCCGTGTTGGACCACCAGGAACTGGACGCCGCGTTCAAAGAACTGGTGTTGACTCTGCCCACTGAAACCTACATCGCCGAACAGCTGGACGTTGTGGACCCCCAGCGCATCCACACCGTGCGCGAGGCCATGCGCGCCCAACTGGCGCAGGCCCTGCTGCCCGAATGGGCGCAAACCTTTGAAGCCCACAAGGACAACGGCGCCTACCGTCCGGATGCGGTGTCCAGCGGACGCCGCGCCCTCACCGGGTTGGCATTGGGCATGCTGTGTCTGGCAGCCCAAACCAACGGCGACACCGTGTGGCCCGGCAAAGCCTATCAACGCTTCAAAGACGCGGGCAACATGACCGACCGGTTCAACGCCCTGCAAGCCCTGGTCAGCAGCGGCCACGCACTGGCCCAGCCGGCGCTGGAACGCTTCCACGCGCTGTTCAAGAACGAGGAACTGGTGCTGGACAAGTGGTTTGCCTTGCAGGCAGGTGCCAGTGACCGCAACGGCCACACCCTGCCCCTGGTCAAACAGCTCATGCAGCACCCGGACTTCCACCTCAAAAACCCGAACCGGGCGCGCAGCGTCATCTTCAGCTACTGCAACGCCAACCCGGGCGGCTTCCACCGCACCGACGCGGCCGGTTACGTGTTCTGGAGCGAGCGCGTGCTCGAAATTGACGCGTTCAACCCTCAGGTGGCGGCCCGGTTGGCACGGGCGCTGGACCGCTGGAAAAAACTGGCCGAACCGTACCGCACCGCCGCCCGCGAAGCCATCGCCCGCGTGGCTGCCAAAGCCGACCTCAGCAACGACGTGCGCGAGGTGGTCACCCGCGCGCTGGCCGATTGACCCCCTCCAAAGGAACCCGACATGCCCGGTAAAACTTCACTCACACGCTACCTGGTCGAGCAGCAACGTGTTCATGGAGCCATTTCACCCGAACTCCGGCTGTTGCTGGAAGTCGTGGCCCGCGCCTGCAAGCACATTGCCATCAGCGTCAACAAAGGCGCTCTGGGCGAAATTCTGGGCAGTGCCGAAAGCGAGAACGTTCAGGGCGAGGTGCAGAAAAAGCTCGACATCATCGCCAACGAAGTGCTGATCGAAGCCAACGAATGGGGCGGCCATCTGGCGGCCATGGCTTCCGAGGAAATGGAGGGCATTTACCTGGTGCCCAACCGCTATCCCCAGGGCGAGTACCTGCTGATGTTCGATCCCTTGGACGGTTCCAGCAACATCGATGTGAACGTGAGCATCGGGACCATTTTCAGCGTCCTGGTCAAGCCCAGCGGCGAAGCAACCGTCACCGAGCAAGACTTTTTGCAACCGGGTCGGCAACAGGTGGCCGCAGGCTACTGCATTTATGGCCCCCAAACCACCCTGGTGTTGACCGTGGGCAACGGCGTGGTGATGTTCACACTGGACCGGGAACAAGGTTCGTTTGTCATGACCGCCGACCAAGTGCGCATTCCTGAAGAGACGCGCGAATTCGCCATCAACATGAGCAACATGCGCCACTGGGATGCCCCCATGAAGCGCTACATCCACGAATGCCTGCAAGGTCAAGAGGGCCCACGCGGCAAAGACTTCAACATGCGCTGGATTGCCAGCATGGTGGCCGATGTGCACCGCATCCTCACCCGTGGAGGTGTGTTCATGTACCCCTGGGACAAACGTGAGCCCCACAAGGCAGGCAAACTGCGCCTGATGTACGAAGCCAACCCCATGTCGTGGCTGGTAGAACAGGCGGGGGGTGCCGCCACCAACGGCCAGCAACGCATACTGGATATCACGCCCACCCACTTGCACCAGCGTGTGAGTGTGATGCTCGGCTCCAAAGCCGAAGTGGAAAAAGTCACGGCCTACCACCTTGAAGCAGCCACCCAGACCGTCTGATTGGCCGATCTGGTCGTTATAATGCGGTTCCGTGTGCCGGTGTAGCTCAGTCGGTAGAGCAGCTCATTCGTAATGAGAAGGTCGGGGGTTCGATTCCTCTTTCCGGCACCAATAAAATCAACAACTTAGCCAACTTCACAAGAGTTGGCTTTTTTGTTTTTGGATGCGATGTGCTGACCCAGTGGCTTCTGCACAGGTCAGGCTGTACTTGGTCGCAACCCGGCCTCCACAGTCGGGTAACGCAACACCACTCCAAGTTCCCGCTTCATGCGGTCGTTGCGCAAACGCCGGGATTCGCTCATGAAACTCAGCAACATCAACGGCAACGTGGCCTCGGCGCCCTCACGGGCAATGCGAGGAGGCCGGGGCAAACCGTACAGATCGGCTGCCAGGTCAAAATAGTCTCCCATTTTCAACACGGTATCGTCCGACACGTTGTACACCCGTTGGCCCTTTGCCCGCCACATGGCCTTTGTGCAAGCCTGCGCCAGGTCATCAGCGTTGATGTGGTTGGTGTACACATCGTCCTCTGCGCGCAACACAGGCGTACCGCGTTCCAACCGTTCGCGCGGTGTGCCCCCGGGCCGGTCGGCAGCGTAGATACCCGGAATGCGCAACACCGCCACTGCCCCCCCGAACGCCCGACCCCACCAACGCACCTGGCTTTCGGCATCGACGCGGCGCTGGGCCCGGGGCGTGGTTGGTTGGAGTGCCCGTGTTTCGTCCACCCAGGCCCCCTGACAGTCACCGTAAACCCCGCTGGTGGACCCGTACACCCAGGACAAGGGACGCCCACGACGCGACAGCACCCGCACCAAAGCACGGGTGCGCGGGTCCAACCGCCAATCCACCAAATGCGCATTCGGCGGGGGGGCCAGATGCACCACGCGAGTGGCCAACCCAGCCAAGCGGCCCAAGGTAACCGGTTCGTCCAGGTTGCCCAACAACGGTGTTGCGCCCGCCGCACGCAATTCGCCCACCCGCTGCGGAGAAGAAGTCAACGCGTACACCTTGGCACCACGCAACCGGGGCAGCATGCGCCCCCCCACATCGCCACAACCCACCACCAGCACCCGTTCGCGCCGGAAACGCGCCGGCAACGCCCCCATCAAAGCCATACCCACCCCAAATTTGAGAAAATACCCCATAGGCAACACGCACCTGCGCCGATTGCATCCTTGCTTCAGAGTATGACATTTCAAATCACCGTCCAGCCCAGCGGCCGCACTTTCACCGCACACTCCAACGAAACCATTCTCGGCGCAGGTATACGCGAAGGCATCGGCCTGCCTTATGGCTGCAAGGATGGCGCTTGCGGTTCTTGCAAATGCAAAATGCTGACCGGTTCTGTGGTTCACAGCACGCACCAAAGCAAAGCCCTGACCGAAGCCGAAGCGGCTGCTGGTTACGTTTTGACCTGCTGTGCCACCCCCACCAGCACCGTCGTGCTGGAATCGCGGCAAGTCACCGAGGCCGGTGCCCATCCAATCAAGAAAATGCCGGTCCGGGTCAACAGCCTGGAGCGCGCATCGCACGATGTCATGGTGCTCAAGCTGCAGATGCCCGCCCATGACGTGTTTCAGTACCACGCCGGTCAATACGTCGAATTCATTCTGCGCGACGGCACCCGCCGCAGCTACTCCATGGCCACTGCCCCGCATGCGCAGACCTCTCATCCGGGCATGGAACTGCACATACGGCACATGCCCGGCGGAAAATTCACCGACCACGTGTTCGGGGGTATGAAAGAAAAAGAAATCCTTCGGATCGAGGGCCCGTATGGCAGTTTCTTCCTGCGAGAAGACTCCGACAAACCGATCGTGCTTCTGGCATCGGGCACCGGTTTTGCCCCGATCAAAGCCATGCTGGAACACATGCAGCACCTGGGCATCCAGCGCCCCATCAGCCTGTATTGGGGTGGGCGTCGTCCGTCAGACTTGTACCAAAGCGCCTGGGTGCAGGCCTTGTGTGGCCATATGCCGCAGCTGCGGTTTGTGCCCGTGGTTTCCAACGCCCTGCCCGAAGACGGCTGGACCGGGCGTGCCGGTTTTGTTCACCAGGCCGTGTTGCAAGACTTCCCCGATTTGTCGGGCCACCAGGTGTATGCCTGTGGCGCACCGGTGGTGGTGGAATCTGCCCAGCGGGACTACATTGCAGCCGGCCTGCCGTCTGAAGAATTTTTTGCCGATGCCTTCACCTCAGAAATCGACAAAATCCCCGCCTGACCAAGCGCCCAGGCGTCACTCGTCCAAGAGTTTTTTCAGGTCATCGGCCAGCAACTGAGGCCCGCTGTTGTACCGGTGGTACAGCCGCACCCGACCCTGGGGATCGTACACATAACTTCCGGCCGAATGGTCCATGGTGTAACTGGTGGGGGTGGGGCCCTCCACCTTTTTGTAATACACCTTGAACGACTGCGCCAACGCAGGCAATTGGTCGTCTTTCGCGTAAAGCGCCAGAAATGACGGGTCGAAGTTTGCCATGTAGGCCTTCATCACCTCGGGCGTGTCGCGCGCCGGGTCCACACTCACAAACAATGCCTGCAACTTTTCGCCTTGCGGCCCCAGCAGCCGTTTGGCCTGCGCCAGTTCGGTCATCGACGTGGGGCACACGTCCGGGCACTGGGTGTAACCAAAAAACAGCACCACCACCTTGCCACGGAAATCGGCCAGAGACCGTGACTGGCCGTTGTGGTCGGTCAGGTTGAAGGCCTGGGCGTAGTCTGCACCCGTGATGTCAATGCCATTGAAAGTTGGCTTGGCGGAACAACCCAACACCGCCACGGGCACCACCAGCGACAACGCCCAAGCCCCCCAAGACCTTCTGGAAAAACCAAACTGCTTCATGCCCCAACCCAGTAGTGATCCACCAACATGGCGGCAAACAGCACCGACAAGTGAATCAATGAAAAACGAAACGTTTTGCGTGCCAACCCGTCGGAATAATTGCGCCACAGCGCAATCGCGTACGCACAAAACCCCACACCCAACACCACCGCCACCGCCAGGTACAGCCAGCCGCTCATACGCAACACGAACGGCAGCAAACAAGCAGCAAACAGCACAAAGGTGTACAGCACGATTTGCAACCGTGTGAATTCAGAACCGTGCGTCACCGGCAGCATGGGCAGACCCGACTTGCGGTAGTCCTCCACCCGGTACAGGGCCAAGGCCCAGAAATGCGGCGGTGTCCACAAAAAAATGATCAAGAACAAAATCAGAGCTTCAGGGGTCACAGCATCGGTCATGGCCGCCCACCCCAGCACAGGGGGCATGGCGCCCGAAGCACCACCGATCACAATGTTTTGCGGCGTCAAAGGCTTGAGGATCACCGTGTACACGACCGCGTAGCCCACAAAGGTACCAAAGGTCAGCCACATGGTCAGCGGATTGACGACGGCATACAAAACCACCGACCCCAACAAACACAACAACCCCGAAAACGCCAAGGTTTGTGTGTTCGTCAATTCACCCTTGGCCGTGGGACGCCAGGCAGTGCGTTTCATTTTGGCATCGATATGCTGCTCCACCACACAATTGAACGCCGCCGCGGCACCCGCCACCAGCCAAATGCCCAGACACGCCCACAGCGCCAAAACCACCTGACTCCAGGAGGGAACCCCGGGCACAGCCAACACCATGCCAATCAAGGCGCAAAACACAATCAACTGGATCACGCGCGGCTTCATCAACGCGTAAAACTGACGCCACGTGGGTGGCAGGGCCGTTGCGGCCACGGGTGCAAAACGGCTCATGCAGTGGGTTCCAAAGAATGCACGTTGGTTGCGGAATGCGATTGACTGACAAAAGAGGGCTGAGCTTGCTTTTGGGCCAGCCAGCCGGTCAGAACCACCACCATGGCCGCCGCGCCTGCGGTGTGGCCCACGGCGCCTATCAAAGGCCAGCCCAACACCACGTTGCTCAAACCGGTGCCCAATTGCCAGGCAGCCAACGCCAGCAACACGCGGGCCGGGCGTTCCTGGCCGACAAACCCTCGCAGGCGCCATGCCACCAGCACCAAAGCCAACAACACGGCATAAGACATCAGCCGGTGCCCATAGTGAATGGCGGTCAGTGCAGCAAAGGGCAATCCATCACCCGCACCGCTTTGCCCCAGCTCGCGCCAGATCTCGAAGCCGGCACGCCAATCCATGGTCGGCCACCAACCGCCTTGGCAAGTCGGAAAATCCTGACAGGCCAGCACCGCGTAGTTGGTGCTGACCCACCCCCCCAAAACGATTTGAAACCACACCAAACCAAACAATCCCCAAATCCACGGACGCAGCGCAGCCGGCAACAGCCCACCGGCCTTGTCGCCCACCGACCGCAACCGGACCGCCTGAAACCGCAGCAATGCCAGCAACACCATGCCGCCCAGCAAATGCAAGGTCACAATTGCCGGGAACAACTTCATGGTCACGGTCAAGGCGCCAAATGCCCCTTGCAAACACACCCAGACCAGGGTCAGCAAAGGCCAACGCCAATCGATATTCAAACGCCTGCGCTCCCACCAGCCAACCCAGGCCAACACCAGAATCATCACCCCGACCGCCATGGCCAGATACCGGTGGATCATTTCCACCCAGGCCTTTGAAAAGGTGACAGGGCCCGTGGGCATGGCCTGCTGGGCTTGCGCAATGGCGTGACTGGCGCCCCAAGGGCTGGCATTCCCGTAACACCCAGGCCAATCTGGACATCCCAAGCCCGAATCGGTCAAACGCGTGAACGCCCCAAAAAGCACCAGATCAAAAGTCAGGAACAAGGTGAATGTGGTCAAGACCGCCAGGCGATGGGCCCGGGAGCCCTGGCGGTTGCGCAACCACACCCAGGCCAATGGCCCCATGGCCACCACGGCACCCAACAACAGCAGGTGCAACAGGGGTGAAAAATCATACAAAGCCGGACTCTCCATCAGGGGCGCCCTTCCTTGTCCCAGGACGCAGCGGCACGCAACAAACGTTCAATGTCCTTGCGCACCTTGGCAGGATCGGCATCGGCCGGAAATCGCATCATCCAATTGCCCCAAGGATCCACCAGGTACAAATGGTCAGCCAAGCCGTGCCCCACAGCGGGCTCCAGCCAATCTACCAAGGCCGCTTCATCCACCTTGAGAACGGTGGCCGCCGTAGTTCCCTTTTGCAAGGCGTCCGACAACACGGCGTCGCCTGTGCGCAACCACACCCAGTCCAAACGGGTTTTGTCCTTCCCCAAGCCTTCGCGTATTTGGCGTTGCAGGTACAAATGCCGTTCGCATTGGGCATTGCAGGCACTGTCGGCCACGCTGACCAACAACCACTGTTGCTGCAAAGCGGTCAACAGCAATGGGGTGCCATCAGCCTGCTCCCCTTGCACCGCAGGCAAAGGCCGCACGGGTTCGATCAGTTCACCGTAATTGCGTCGACCCTCCGGGCGAATCACGTAGTAAGTGAAATAGGAAGCCACCACCGGCGCCGCGCACACCAGCAGCACCAACAACATCTTGATTCGACCGGACCGCGTTATGGCGGCACTTCGGGCCTCCAACGCCGCCGGGTCCGGCAGGTTGTAGACCGTCATGCTCAGCGGTTGCTCCAACCCATCAGAGGTAGAGCTGCGTGCCGCCGGGTCAGCCTTTGCGGCGTCTTGGGGCAATGATTTGGAACCAGACATACAACACAACCGTTAAGAAAGAAAGGCCAAACCACTGAAAAGCATAGCCAAGGTGCTTGTGGGCATCACCACCGACCACGGGCCAATCCCGCGTCAAACCGTCATTCACACCTGCAGAGGGGGCTTGCAACACCGAAACCGCAAGCACAGGACGCCCCAGTTGTTGGGACAACTGCCCAATGTCGACATTTTGCCGGATTCGGCCGCTGCCCTCCTGACCCAGCTCATACAACTTGGACGGCGGCGGGGCCAATCGACCACGGACCAGCACGGTTCCCGGCTCATCCGGCAATTCCGGCAGGCTGCCCCGGTCGTCGAACCGCCGTGGCACCCACCCGCGCTGGACCAACACCACCTCGCTGCGACCCGGCAACTGCAAGGGCGTGACCACAATGAACCCCGAACGGCCGTTCATCGGACGGTTGTCCAAAAACACCGTGGCGTCGTGCAACCAATGGCCCTGCAACCCTACTGGCCTGTCGTGTAAACCATCAAAACCCCCTGGCGCCTTGGGGGCCAGCAAGTCAGCTTGAGTCAATTCCAGCCCATGAGCACGCGTTTCCCGTTGCGCCAGCAGCGCCTCCTTCGCAGAAGCGCGACCCAATTGCCACATGCCCAGGGAAAAAGTGGCCCCAGCCACCACCAATGCGGCCAGGGTCACCCACCAAAACACGCCCATGCGCCAGCGAACACTCATTGGATAATACCCAGTATGAAATACATCGTCGTTGCGGCTTTTATTGCCATCATCTCCAGCCTGGTCGTCGCCTTGGTTCACATGATGCGTGGATCAGCCAGCGGCCCGGACCCCAAAAAATCAAAGCGCATGGCACGGGCATTGGCCATTCGGGTGGGACTCTCCGTGTTGCTTTTCGCAGGCGTGCTCGCTTCTTATTGGCTGGGCTGGATCCAACCCACCGGACTGCCACACCGCTGATCCCCCACGCACCACACCCACCGCACTTGAAAGCGCAAAAAAGCGCCCAAAGGCGCTTTTTTGCTGGGCAAGGCAACCCGAAGGGAGCCGATTACAGCCAGTACACCAGGATGTAAAGGCCCAACCAGACCACGTCCACAAAGTGCCAGTACCACGCAGCGCCTTCAAAACCGAAGTGACGCTCCTTGGTGAAATGTCCCTTTTGCAAACGCAAAGTGATGAAGAGCAACATCAACATGCCCACAAACACGTGGAAACCGTGGAAACCGGTCAGCATGAAGAAGGTGGAACCGAACACACCGGAACTCAGCTTCAGGTTCAGATCAGAATAGGCGTGGGCGTACTCATAACCTTGAACGAACAGGAACGTGATACCCAGCAGCACCGTGAACCACATGTACGCAATCGTCTTGCTGCGGTTGCCGTCTTGGAGCGCATGGTGTGCAATCGTCAACGTCACACCCGAAGTCAACAGCAAAGCCGTGTTGATCGTTGGCAACCAGAACGGACCCATGGTCTGGAAGGGTTCCACAATGCCCGCCGGCGAAGCGGTGGCACCGGCCACCAATGAAGGCCACACCGCCTGGAAGTCAGGCCAGATCAGGGCGTTTTCGATGCTGCCCAGGGCTGGCACCGAATGGGTACGCGCCCACCACAAAGCGGTGAAAAACGCACCAAAGAACATCACTTCCGAGAAAATGAACCAACTCATGCTCCAGCGGTAAGAAATATCGATCTTGCGACCGTACATGCCACCTTCGCTCTCACCCACCGAGTCGCGGAACCACTGGTACAACACAAACGACCACCATGCCAGACCTGCCGCCACGGAATAGGCGCCCCAGGAGGCGCCATTGATCCACTGGCCTGCGCCAAGGACCACAAAAAACAAGCCGATGGCGGCCATGACCGGATGCCGCGAAGGGCCCGGCACAAAGTAATACGGCGTCGTGCCATGGGAAGTTGCTGACATGCTCACTCCTAATTGCTCTTGTCTTGAACTCAAATCTGAAAAAACAACACCGTTGGGGCCCTTCAGGCCACCACCCAATTCACCAAACCAATCAACACACCCACGAACACAAAAGCCAACACCACCCCCACCACCATCAGGTGCAAGGGATTGAGCTTGGCGATGTCTTCCTGGTAGTCGGTATTCCGGCGCACCCCCAGAAAACCCCAGAGAACCGCCTTCACCGTGACCCACAACGGCGTCTTGCGTTTGTGCAGGGACTCACTCATACCGCCCCCGCCTTGCTGTCGGCCGTAACAGCCGTCGACTGACCCGGGGCAGCGGGCGTCTTGCCCCCCACCTCAAAAAAGGTGTAAGACAATGTGATGGTGGTCACATCCTTGGGCAAACGGGGATCAATCACAAACGCCACCGGCCATTCCTTGCGTTCGCCTGGCGCCAGGGTGTATTGCGTGAAACAAAAACACTCCAGCTTGTTGAAGTGGTTGCCCGCCTGACGGGGTGCGTAGCTGGGAATCGCCTGCGCGGCCATGGTGCGGTTCTGCACGTTCTGGAACCGGTACATCACCGTGGTCAACTCACCCGGGTGAACCTCCAGACTGCGAACCATGGGTTTAAAGTCCCAGGGACCACGAACGTTCGTGTCAAACTCGACGGTCACGACGCGGGAACGGTCCACTTGGGTGTTGATCGGTGCAGCAACACCCACCCCGGGAACCTGCCGCTCGGACACAGCCAGCACGTTGATGCCCGTCATCTCGCAAATGGCGTTGTAAATCGGGACCAGCGCATACCCGAATGAGAACATACCCAGCGCAACCACGCTGAGTTTGCCCATCATTTTCAGGTTTTCTTTGCGCAACCCCATACAACACTCACTTACCGATAAAGACCAGCTTGGCCACAAAGCCCACAAAAAAGACCAGTGCCACCGACGCCAGTATCAGCCCCAGGCGCACATTGCTTTTCCGTTGTTCAGCGTTCATGGCCATGGTGCATCAACCAATCACGCGGGTAGCGGTTGCATCCAGCTTGGGCGGATTTTCAAACGTGTGGTGGGGGGCGGGAGAAGGCACTTCCCACTCCAAACCCTGCGCACCTTCCCAAGGCTTTTGAGCAGCCTTTTCACCACGGCCGCGCATGGCGGGCAACGCAATGAACAGAAAGAAATACACCTGTGCGAAACCGAAAGCAAACGCGCCCACCGAGGCCAAAGCGTTGAAATCAGCGAACTGCATCGGGTAGTCGGCGTAGCGACGTGGCATACCGGCCAAGCCCAGGAAGTGCATGGGGAAGAAAGTTACGTTGAAAGAAATCAGCGACCACCAGAAATGCAGTTTGCCCTGGAATTCGGGAATCAACACACCGGTCCACTTGGGGGCCCAATAGTAGAAGCCCGCGAACAACGCGAACAAGGAGCCGGCCACCAACACGTAGTGGAAATGCGCCACCACGTAGTAAGTGTCCTGGAAGTTGATGTCAATGGGAGCCATCGACAGCATCAAGCCCGTGAACCCGCCCATGGTGAACACGAAGATGAACCCAACCGACCACAGCATGGGTGATTCAAAGGTCATCGAGCCTTTCCACATGGTGGCAATCCAGTTGAAAATCTTCACGCCGGTGGGAACCGCGATCAGCATGGTGGAGTACATGAAGAACAGCTGTCCGGTCACAGGCATGCCCGTGGTGAACATGTGGTGGGCCCACACCACAAAAGACAAGATCGCAATTGAACCGGTCGCATACACCATGGAGGCATAACCGAACAGTTTCTTGCGGCTGAAAGCAGGCACGATCTGACTGACGATACCGAACGCCGGCAAGATCATGATGTACACCTCGGGGTGGCCGAAGAACCAGAAGATGTGCTGGTACATCTCAGGGTCACCGCCACCGGCAGGGTTGAAGAAGCTGGTACCGAAATGGCGGTCGGTCAGCGTCATGGTAATGGCGCCAGCCAGCACGGGCATCACGGCGATCAGCAGGTAGGCAGTGATCAACCAGGTCCAGGCAAACATCGGCATCTTCATCAGCGTCATGCCGGGAGCACGCATGTTCAGGATGGTAACGATGATGTTGATCGAACCCATGATGGACGAAGCACCCAGAATGTGCATCGCGAAGATGGCAGCATCCATGGAGGGGCCCATCTGCAACGTCAGCGGTGCATACAGGGTCCAGCCCGCAGCGGGGGCGCCGCCAGGCATGAAGAAGGACAGGGCGATGATGATGGCCGCAGGAATCATCAGCCAGAAGCTGAAGTTGTTCATGCGTGCAAACGCCATGTCAGACGCGCCAATTTGCA
>JACCDQ010594665.1_pt1 | contig 12516 bp, 9 predicted proteins | sample 7446031 | NCBI WGS metagenome assembly JACCDQ01 (sample SAMN15323442, study PRJNA562643) | freshwater metagenome | isolation source: river surface water | place: USA:Blue River Watershed | collected 2017-08-17
GCCCGCGCCGGTGACCACGGCAAGGGCTTCGCGGTGGTCGCCGCCGAGGTCCGCAAGCTGGCCGAACGCAGCCAGGTCGCCGCCCGCGAGATCGGCGAGCTGGCCAGCGACAGCGTGGGCATGGCCGAACAGGCCGGCGCCCTGCTGCAGCAGATGCAGCCGTCGATCGCCCGCACCTCCGCGCTGGTGCAGGACATCGCCCGGGCCTCGCAGTCGCAGGCCGATCAGGTCCACCAGCTGCATGCGGTGATGGACCAGGTCAGCCACGCCACCCAGATCAACGCCGCCTCGGCCGAGGAGCTGTCGGCCACCGCCGACCAGCTCAACGACGAGGCCAGCCAGCTCGAGCACCTGATCTCGCAGTACCGCCTGAGCGAGTCACCGGCACCGGCCCCCGCCGCCAGCGGACGCCGCAGCCCGTCCTCGCGTTCATCCAGCCCGCACGCGATGAGCGCCTGAACGTTCGCGTGACCTCTGTGCAGCCACCTCAAGTTCGCCCCCCCAACCGGGAGACCTCCATGCCCCAGCCCCCCGCCACCCTCCGTCCCCAGCGCCTGTTCGCGCCGGTCAATCCCCTGCTCCAGCGCATGACGCTGGGTGCCAAGTTCGCGCTGGTCGCCACGGTGCTTGCCGTGCCGCTGCTGGGGCTGCTGAGCGCCATCGTGGTCAAGCAGAACGCCGACCTCGACTACACCCGAGGTGAGCTGGCCGCCACGCCGCTGGCCAACGAGCTGATCGATGCCGCCGACCCGATCCGCGCCTACCGGTCAGCACTGAACCTGGCGGCCAACAAGGTCGAAGGCGCCGAGTCGCTGGTCGACGGCCGTCGCCAGCAGCTGCTGGCCGATCTGGCCATGATCGACAAGGCGGTGGCGACCTCCGACGCCGCCGCGCACCCCGAGTTCGCCAGCGGCTGGAAGGAGACCCGCACGAAGATCGAGCAGTTCACCCGCCTGAACGGCCAGACCGATGCGACCCTGCTCAACGCCGCCTACACCGACCTGGCCTCGCAACTCGCAGCGCTGACCCATGGCGTGCTGGACCGCTCGGGCGTGCTGCTCGAACCCGAGGCCGGCCCCTACTTCCTGCAGGACGCGGCCTTCAACCGCATCGTGCCCTTCCTGGACGCGCTGGCCCTGCTGCGCGACGCGGCCGTCAACCCGGTCGCCGAAGGTCAGGTCCACGCCGACGACGTCGCCCGCATCGAGGCCACTGCGCACGAGCTGGCCACGGCCGAGGACGGCCTGAAGCGCTCGATGGCCGCCTACGAACGCAACGGCCTGCCGGCCCCGAAGGGCTGGACCGAGGCGATGGCCGCGGTCGACGGCTTCAAGGCCAAGGTCCAGCAGCTGGCCGTGGTCGGCCCGACCCGCATGGACCCGAACGCGCTGTTCGACGCCAGCAACGCGGTGCAGGACAAGGTCTTCGAGTTCCACGATGCCGCCGTGGCCAGCCTCAACGAGCAGCTGCAGGGCCGTGTCGATCGCATCACGCGCGAACGCATGACGATGATCGGCCTGTCGGCGGCCGGCCTGCTGGCCGCGCTCTACCTCTACAGCGCCACGGTCGGCTCGATCCGCCGCTCGGCCCGCCAGCTGCAGGACGACGCCGGGCGCATCGCCGTGGGCCAGCTCGACCAGCCGGTGCAACGTGTCGGCCGCGACGAGTTCGCGCAGATCGCCGGCTCCTTCGAGCAGGCCCGCCACACGCTGACCCAGCTGATCGGCGAGATGAACCGCATGGCCCATGAACACGAGGCCGGCGACATCGACGTCAAGATCGACGCGCAGCGCTACCAGGGCGACTACGCCCGCATGGCCGACGGCATCAATGAGATGGTGTTGGGCCACATCCGCATCAAGACCAAGGCGCTGGATGTCGTGAAGGCCTTCGGCCACGGCGACTTCGACATGCCGCTGGAAAAGTTCCCGGGCAAGAAGCGCTTCGTCAACGACGCCATCGAGCCGGTGCGCGAGCGCCTGCGCGAAGCGGCTGCCGCCGCCGCCGAGAACCTGCGCATCCGCATGGCGCTGGACGGCGTGCCCAGCGCGGTGCTGATCGCCGATGCCGACGGCGTGATCCGCTACGGCAACCAGTCGGTCACGTCCCTGCTCGGCCGCATCGAGTCGGACATCCGCACCCGCGTGCCCAGCTTCACCGCCAGCCAGGTGGTGGGCCAGACCTTCGACGTCTTCCATGCCAACCCGACGCACCAGCGCCGCATGATCGAGGGCCTGAAGTCGACCCATCGCTCGCAGATGAAGTTCGGCGAGCGCACCATCGCGCTGGCCGCCAGCCCGATCGCCGACGACAAGGGCAACCGCGTCGGCACGGTGCTCGAATGGCTCGATCGCACCGAGGAAGTCAAGCTTGAGGAGTCCGTCACGCAGGTGGTCCAGGGCGCCGCACGCGGCGACTTCGGCAACCGCATCGACACGAGCGGCGCGACCGGCTTCTTCAAGACGCTGGGCGACGGCATCAACACCGTGGTCGGCACGACCGAATCGAACCTCAACGTCTTCAGCGATGCGCTGACCCGCATCTCCGATGGTGACCTGAGCCAGACCGTGGACGGCCAGTTCGAGGGCATCTTCGAGCGCCTGCAAGGCGACATGAACCAGATGATCGCGCAGCTGGTCACGACCATCGCGCAGGTCAACGCGGCCAGCCAGTCGCTGACCGCCGCGGCCAACCAGGTCTCGAGCACCTCGCAGTCGCTGTCGCAGTCGGCCTCCGAGCAGGCCGCCAGCATCGAGGAGACCAGCGCCTCGCTGCAGGAGATGGCCTCCTCGGTCAAGCAGAACGCCGACAACGCCCACATGACCGACGGCATGGCCACGCAGGCGGCGCGCGAGGCCGGTGACGGCGGCACCGCCGTGGCCCGCACGGTCGAGGCGATGAAGGCGATCGCCACGCGCATTTCCATCATCGACGACATCGCCTACCAGACCAACCTGCTGGCGCTGAACGCGGCCATCGAGGCGGCCCGCGCCGGTGACCACGGCAAGGGCTTCGCGGTGGTCGCCGCCGAGGTCCGCAAGCTCGCCGAGCGCAGCCAGGTCGCCGCGCAGGAGATCGGCCAGCTCGCAGGATCGAGCGTGACCATGGCCGAGAAGGCCGGCTCGCTGCTCTCGCAGATGGTGCCCTCGATCAACAAGACCAGCGAGCTGGTGCAGGAGATCGCCGCCGCCTCGGGCGAACAGGCCGAGAGCGTCACGCAGATCAACGCCGCGATGGAGCACGTCAACGGCTCGACGCAGCAGAACGCGTCGGCCGCCGAAGAGCTGTCGGCCACCGCCGAGGAGCTGTCGGCCCAGGCCACGCAGCTGCAGGAGCTGATGGCCTTCTTCCGCCTGCAGTCCGACGCCATGGCGCAGGCCGGCGTCGCGCCCACCCCGGTCAAGCCCCGTCGCCACGCGCCGGCTGCGGCCAGCGCACCGGCGACCGGCTCGAAGCCGCGCAAGGCCGCGCCGGCACCGGCCCGGTCGAGCACCTCGGGCATGGGTGGCGGCTCGGCCGTCACCTGGGCCGACGTGATCGACGAGGCGGCCTTCACCCGGTTCTGATCACACCTTGCGAACCCCGAACGGAGCGACGCCCATGAGCGCCACGATGTCCCACGACGGAGCCGACCCGACCGGCCAGCTGCTGCGGCTGGCCCTGGGCGACCAGCGCTACGCGGTCGCGATCGAGCAGGTGCGCGAGATCCTCAAGCTGACCTCGCTGACGGCCCTGCCGCTGATGCCGCCCTTCGTCTGCGGCGTGATGAACCTGCGCGGCGCCGTCGTGCCGGTGATCGACCTGGCCGCGCGGCTCGGCCTGGGCCGCGCCACGCGCAGCCGGCGCAGCTGCGTGGTGATCGTCGAAAGCCACGACGAGCACAGCCAGCGCCCGCAGACCCTGGGCCTGCTGGTCGACGCGGTGCACGAGGTGGCCGAACCCCCGGCCGGCGGCCTGGAGCCGGTGCCCGCGCTGGGCACGGCCATCGCGGGCCACTACATGGCCGGCTATGCGCGCCTGCGCGGCGAGGTCACGCCGGTGCTGTCGCTGGCCCAGGTGCTCGACGAGGCGGCGCTGGGGGCGGAGATTTCCGCCCATGCGCAGCCTGTGCATGGCGCGCATGGGCAGGGCACACAGGCCCAGGGCGCGATGAGCCAAGGCGCGATGAGGCTGGCCGCATGACGCTGTCCCAAGGCTCCTTCGACGCGGTCGTCGGCCTGTTCGAGAAGGTCTCGGGCATCCGGCTGGTGGCCGCCAAGAAGCCGCTGGTCGAAGGCCGGCTGCAGCGTCTGGCCCAGCAGGCCGGACATGCCCGGCTGGACGACTACGTGCACCAGCTGATGCACGCGGCATCGCCCGACGAGATCACCCGCGTGGTCGACAAGCTGACCACCAACGAGACCTACTTCTTCCGCGAGCCGCAGCACTACGACCACCTCAAGGCCCAGGTGCCCGCGCTGATGGCGCGCCTGATCGGTCAGCCGCTGCGGGTCTGGAGCGCGGCCAGCTCGTCCGGCGAGGAGGCCTACAGCCTGGCCATGCTGCTGGACGAGGAGATCGGCACCAGCGCCCGCTGGGAGATCGTCGGCACGGACCTGTCGACCCAGATGGTCCAGCACGGCAAGCGCGCGCTCTACACGATGGACCGCGCCCGCAACCTCAGCCCGGCCCGCCTGAAGCGCCACTGCCTGCGCGGCACCGGCGACTACGAGGGCCATGTGCTGGTGCAGCGGCAGCTGCGCGAGCACGTCAGCTTCGGCTGCGCCAACCTGATGCGCGACCTGCCCCGCACGCTGGGCAGCTTCGACGTGATCTTCCTGCGCAACGTGCTGATCTATTTCGATCCCCCCGCCAAGGCCGCCATCGTGCGGCGGGTGCTGGGCCAGCTCAAGCCTGATGGACTGCTGTACACCGGCCATGCTGAATCACTCGCCAACCTCGACCTCCCGGTCCGATCGGTCGCCACGGCCGTCTATGCACACGCGACGTGAAGCCCACGCGCGCGCGCCACGCCGCGCCAGCGCCCCACCGGCCAACCTGCCCGTGGGCGTGGTCGCGCGCGCGCAGCCCGGTGCGGACCTGCTGCTGATGCCCGGCCAGCTCTACTTCGGCAACCAGCCCGCCAGCCTGCGCACGCTGCTGGGATCCTGCGTGGCGATCACGCTGTGGCACCCGAAACGTCGCATCGGCGGCATGTGCCACTACCTGCTGCCCGACCGCAACAGCATCGAGGCCACGCTGCGCGACGGCCGCTATGCCGCCGAGGCGGTGGCCCTGCTGGTCGAGGCCATCGCCCATGTCGGCACGCGGCCCGATGAATACGAGGCCCACCTCTACGGCGGTGCCGACACGCTGCCCGACCACCTGGCGCACAAGCCCAACGTGGGCGTGCGCAACATCGAGATCGGCTGGGAGCTGGTCGACCGCCACGGCTTCCAGCTCATGGGCGTGGACGTGGGCGACGACGTGCCACGCTCGGTCCGCCTGGACATGCGCAGCGGCGAGGTGCTGATGCGGCGCTCCGAACGCTGAGGCCGCCCGGGCCGCCCGGGCCGCCGAGATGCCACCCGACACGACAAGACAGAACCCGCGGGAACCCGCCGTTCACCGCACCGAGGGAAGTACAGCCATGAGCGCCATCCGGGCCATGATCGTCGACGACTCCGCCGTCGTCCGAAAACACCTGTCGGACCTGCTCACCCAGGCCGGCATCGAGGTCATCGCGACCGCGTCCGACCCGCTGTTCGCGCTGCCCAAGATGCGCGCGGACTGGCCCGACGTGCTGGTGCTGGACGTCGAGATGCCGCGCATGGACGGCATCAGCTTCCTGCGCCAGCTCATGGCCGAGCGCCCCACCCCGGTGGTGATGTGCTCGACGCTGACGGAGGTCGGCTGCGAGACCACGCTGCAGGCGATGGAGGCCGGCGCGGTCGGCTTCGTCACCAAGCCCAAGCTGGGGCTGCGCAACTTCCTGGAGGACGCCAGCAACGGCCTGGTCGACGCCGTGCGCGCAGCGGCCCAGGCCAACCTGCGGGCCGTGCGTGCGGCGATGCCCCGCACGCCCGCACCGGTCGGCGCGCGCACCGCCCCACGCCCGGTGGCCGCGCTGTCGACGTCGCCTGCGGCCCCATCGGGCCACGCCGCCGGCGCGATGTCGCGCACCACCGACCGCGTCATCGCCATGGGCCTGTCGACCGGGGGCGTGCAGACGCTCGAGAAGATCCTGCGCGAGCTGCCCCGCACGGTGCCGGGCATCGTCGTGGTGCAGCACATGCCGGCCAACTTCACCGCCAGCTTCGCGGCCCGGCTGGACCGCATCTGCCAGGTCGAGGTGCTGGAGGCGCGCGACGGCGAGCGCGTCATCAACGGCCGCGTGCTGATCGCCCCGGGCGGTCGCCACATGCGGCTCAAGCGCAGCGGCGCGCAGTACGTCGTCGAGGTGCTGGACGGCCCGCTGATCAACCACCACCGCCCGTCGGTGGACGTGCTGTTCCGGTCGGTCTCGCAGGTGGCCGGCGCCAACGCGGTCGGCCTGGTCCTGACCGGCATGGGCGACGACGGCGCGCGCGGCCTGCTGGAGATGCGCCGCGCCGGCGCGCTGACCGCCGCGCAGGACGAGGCCACGTCCATTGTCTACGGCATGCCGCGCGAAGCGGTGCGACTGGGCGGCACCGACACCCAGCTCGCGCTGGAAGACATCGCCGGCTGGCTGCAGCGGGTGGACAGCGCCGCCGGTCGCGTCACGGCCTGAGCGTCACGGCCTCAGCGTCACGGCCTGGGCGTCACGGCCTGGGCCCCGCTTTCAGACGACGGTGCCCACAGGCCTCAACGCGAGTGCCTTGGCGGCGATGTCCTGCAGGTCCAGCACCGGCACCAGCCGGCGCGGGCCGGTGGGCGGGTCGATCTGGGCCAGCCGCGCGGCGGTGATCGGCGTCGGGTTGCGGCTGCGCAGGACGCCGCAGACGCTGGGTTGCCAGCCGGCGGACTCGATGGCCAGCAGGCGCGGGACCACGAAGCCGATGCGGTGCTCGCCGTGGCGCACCACCAGGATGCTGGCCGCCGCGTCGATCGGGCCGGCGGCCGCGCCGCTCCAGCGACGCAGGCACAGCAGCGTGACCGGGCGGTCCCTGTGCATCACGATGCCCAGCCACGGGCTCTGGCCGTCATCGTCCAGGCCGGGACGATCGGGCTGCCACGGCAGGACCTCGTCGACCTGGTCGATGGGCGTGCCAGCCTCGGCCGGCAGGCCGTAGGTGAGCAGCGTCAGCGTGGCGGGCACGCCGCCGGCCGGGCCGTCCTTCGCGAGCCCTGCCCTTGACCTGAGCTCAGCACCGTGCAGGCTCGCCATGCCGATCAGATCGGGATGGGCGGTCCACTGGCGCGCGTCGAGCGCGAACACGGGGCCGGGCGCGCTGCCGATCGACGCCGTTTCGGACCCGTCCAGCGACAGCACGCCCGCGAACCACCCGGGCTGCGAGACGCGTCCGCCGGGCATGGGCTGCAGGGCGGACGCGCCCAGGTGGCGCACGTCCAGCACCGCGCCGATGGCCAGGCCCAGCAGGCCGCCGTCGGTGTCGAGCAGCAGCGCCTGGCGGGCCTCGCCTTCGGCCAGCGCGCCCAGGCCGGTGCGGATCAGCGGGTCGATCACCGCGATGGGCTGGCTCGGGTGCGGCCACTCGCCCAGGCAGTCGGTGTTGCCGCGCAGACGGCTGAGCACGCTGGGCCGCAGGCCGTCCAACGGCACGGCCATGCGCACGCAGGCCGAGTCGATCGCGAGGCACCAGTCGCCGGCCCGGACCAGCAGCCAGTGGACGCTGCCCGCAGCGTCGCCGGCAACCACGTCGCCGGCAACCACGTCACCGGGCCGCGACGAGGACCCCGCCGACCGGTCCGCCGCCGCACGCGGATCCCGACAGCGCGGCACCTGCGGCAAGGCCATCAGGGCGGGCGGGTTGAGCACGCTGACGAGTTCGGCGCGGTCCGGACGGCTCAGGCCGCCGCGCACGCAGGGCTCGCTGCCATCGGCCAGCGTGACCGGCTGCAGCCCGTCGGCAGGTGCCTGGAACAGGCCGGTGACGGCATCCGCGCACAGGCCCAGCAGGTGGCCGTCATGGGCGATGACGATGACCAGGGGCGGAGGCGGGGGCGCGGCGCTGGCCACGTCCATCCCGGTGATCGGATCGGGGCTGGCGGCAGACCCGGCGAGCCGGCGCAGGTCGACCACCGGCAGCATCAGGCCGCGCAGCTCGACCGCCCCGGCCACGCAGGCCGCCGTGCCCGGCCAGACCGTCAGGCGGCTGGCGGGAACGGCCTCGCGCAGGTGTTCGAGCGGCACCGCGTAGGCGGCACCGCCGAGCGTGAAGCTGCCCCAGTGGGACGGATGGGACGGATGGGAGGGATGGGGCGGATCGGAGTTCTGGGACGGCCCCCCGGCCTCGCCCGGCTCAGTCGACGTGCGCACGGCTCAGGTCTTCGATCAGGGCGGAGACCTCGTCGGCCACCTGGCGTTGCCGTTCGGTCGATTCGGCGATCGCGCTGACGCTGCGGCCGGCCCGCTCGATGGCCGTCAGCACGGCCTCGAAGCTGTGCGAGGCCTGGGCGCTGACCTCCGCACCGTGGGCGACCTGCTGGACCGACTGCTGGATCAGGCGGGTGATCTCGGCGGCGGCCTGCGCGCTGCGTTCGGCGAGCTTGCGGACCTCGACGGCCACGACCGAGAAGCCCACGCCCTGCTCGCCGGCCCGCGCCGCCTCGATCGCGGCGTTGAAGGCCAGCAGGTTGGTCTGCGCGGCGATCTCGCCGATCACGCGCACGATCTGCGACATCTGGTCCGAGCTGGTCTCGATCACGCCGATGGCCTGGATCGACTTGGTCAGCGCATCGTGTCCGCTGCTGGCCGCGCGCACGGCCTCGCGCGAGACGTCCTCGGCCACGCCGGAGTTCGCGGCGATGCGGGTGATGGATTCGAGCAGCCCGCGCACGGCGGCCGACATCTGGGCGGACTTGTTCTGGATGCGCTGTTCGAGCTGCACCTCGTGGGTCACGTCGTAGGCGTACTTGACGATCTTCATGACCCGGCCGTTGAGGTCCATCACCGGGTTGTAGGCGGCCTGGATCCAGACGTCGCGGCCGAACTTGCCCAGCCGATGGAAGCGCCCGCTGACGAAGTTGCCCTCGCCCAGTCGCAGCCAGAAATCGCGGTACTCGCGGCTGCGGGTGTGGTCTGGTGTGCAGAACAGGCTGTGGTGCTGGCCGGTGATCTCGCGCAGCGTGTAGCCCATGGCGACGAGGAAGTTGCGGTTGGCCGTCAGCACATGGCCGTCGAGGTCGAACTCGACGACCGCCTGGGCCCGGTCGATGGCCGCGACCTTGGCCGCGAACTCGGCGTTGCGCAGCTTGGCCTCGGTCACGTCCTGGGCGAACTTGACGACCTTGCACGGCTTGCCGGTCAGGTCGAAGACCGGGTTGTAGGTGGCCTGGATCCAGACCTCGCGGCCCTCGCGGCCGATGCGCCGGAACTCGCCGCTCATGAAGTCGCCCTGCGCCAGCCGGTCCCAGAAGACCGTGTAGGCGGTGCTGGCCGCCTCGGCCGGATCGACGAACAGGCGGTGGTGCTGGCCCAGCACCTCGCCGGCCTGGTAGCCCAGCAGGCGCAGGAAGTTGTCGTTGGCGCTGAGCACGCGCCCGCTCAGGTCGAACTCGATGACCGCCTGCGAGCGCGAGATCGCCGTGGACCAGGCGCGCGACTCGTGCGCGGCCTGGCGCTGCTCGGTCACGTCGGCGGCGACCTGGATGACCTTGCGCACGGTGCCGTCGGCATCGAGCATCGGCAGGTAGGACGACTGGATGTGGATCGAGCGGCCGTCACGGTGCCGCCGGTGAAAGTCGCCGCGCTGGGTCAGGCCGCCACGCAGCCGGCTCCACAGCGCGATGTCGTCCGAATGCGCGGGCATGCCGACCTCGCACAGCACGCCGTGGGGCTGGCCGATCAGCTCGCCCTCGGCATAGCCGAACAGCGTCAGGTAGTGGCCATTGGCCCGGCTCAGCACGCCGTCGGGCGTGAAGTGCGCCATCGCGTGGGTGGCTTCAAGGGCGGCGAAGAAGGCGGCCGCATCGTCCAGACCGGCGTGTTCATGGCACACGTCGGTCAGCGCGACCGACGGCGGGATGAGGGGCGAATTCATGGGCAGCGGCTCCCGGGCCAGGATGTTCCGCGCCCGCCCCTGTCGCTCAGCTCACGATGGACGGACGCCGCCCCGCTCCCGGATATCCGGAGCGGCGGCTGCTGCTCACGATAGGGGCTGGCGCCTCAGGTAATCCTGAGAAAAAAGCCCGGCAAGCCGGCCAGTCTCAGATCGGCTCGATCGGCAGGCGCACGTCGCCGCACTGGGCGCGGTGGCGCAGCGCGTGGTCCATCACCACCAGCGCCAGCATGGCCTCGGCGATGGGGGTGGCGCGGATGCCCACGCACGGGTCGTGGCGGCCGAAGGTTTCGACCACCGTCGGCTCGCCGGCCCGGTTGATCGACGGCTTGGGGCTGCGGATCGAGCTGGTCGGCTTGATCGCCAGCGACACGACCAGTTCCTGCCCGGTCGAGATGCCGCCCAGCACGCCGCCGGCATGGTTGCTGGCGAAGCCGGCGGGCGTCAGGCCGTCACCGTGTTCGCTGCCACGCTGGGCGACGCTGGCAAAGCCCGCGCCGATCTCCACGCCCTTGACCGCGTTGATGCCCATCATCGCGTGGGCGATGTCGGCATCGAGCTTGTCGTAGAGCGGCTCGCCCAGGCCCACCGGCACGCCACGGGCGCGCACCTCGATGCGGGCGCCCACCGAGTCGCCGGCCTTGCGCAGCGCGTCCATGTAGGCCTCCAGCCGCTCGACGATGCCGGCGTCGGGCGCGAAGAACGGGTTCAGGGGGATCTGCGACTCGTCCACATGCGGGATGTCGATCTCGCCCAGCGCGCTCATCCAGCCGGTGAAGGTGGTGCCGTAGGCCTCCTTCAGCCACTTCTTGGCCACCGCACCGGCGGCCACCATCGGCGCGGTCATGCGCGCCGATGACCGGCCACCGCCGCGCGGGTCGCGCAGGCCGTACTTGCGCCAGTAGGTGTAGTCGGCGTGGCCGGGGCGGAAGGTGTCGAGGATGTTCCCGTAGTCCTTGCTGCGCTGGTCGGTGTTGCGGATCAGCAGGGCGATCGGCGTGCCGGTGGTCAGGCCCTCGTAGACGCCCGACAGGATCTCGACCTGGTCGGGCTCGTTGCGCTGGGTGACGTGGCGGCTGGTGCCGGGGCGGCGGCGGTCCAGGTCGGGCTGGATGTCGGCCTCCGACAGGGCCAGGCCGGGCGGGCAGCCGTCGATCACGCAGCCGATCGCGGGGCCGTGGCTCTCGCCGAAGTTGGTGACGCAGAACAGGTGACCGAAGGTGCTGCCGGACATCGCGCGGACCTGCCAGTGCAGGCGTGGGAAACAGGGGCCGCGATTGTAGGAGGGCACCCGAAGCGGGAGAAAGCCGGCAAAAGACCCGCTGCTCGTCGGTTCGACCGGTGGGGTCGGGACGAACAATCCATCCCAGCACCCCGCCTTCGGTTCCACCTTCACGGGTCCTCCGGATGGCCAGGGACGGGGTCATGTCACCCGACCGACCCGCGAACGCTTACCGAGGTATCCCATGAGCATGGTTCTTGACTCTCTCCCGGCCACCAGCAGCAACCACGCCAGCGGCGGCGGCATGACTGGCCGGTCCGTCAGCGGTGCCGCACAGGGTGCGGCCAGCTCCAACCACCTCGGTGGCGAGTTCCTGACCTTCCGCCTCGGCAGCGAGGAATACGGCATCGAGATCCTGAAGGTCCAGGAGATCCGCTCCTACGAGCCGCCCACCCGCATCGCCAACGCCGCCCCGTTCTTCAAGGGCGTCGTCAACCTGCGCGGCGTGATCGTCCCGATCGTCGACCTGCGCCTGAAGTTCGGCTGCGACAACGCCGACTACAACGGCTTCACCGTCGTGATCGTGCTCAACATCCGCGGCCGCGTCGTCGGCGCGGTGGTCGACTCGGTCTCCGACGTGCTCGAACTCCCCGGCGAGGCCGTGCGCCCCGCCCCGGACATCAGCGCGGCGGTCGACACCAGCTACATCACCGGCATCGCCAACGTCGCCGACCGCATGCTGATCCTGATGGACATCGAGGCCCTCATGAGCGGCGCCGAGATGGGCCTGATCGAGGCGGCGATGCATTGAGCCCCTCGCCCGACGGGTACGTCGGGCGATCCCCCAAGGGGATGCAGGCGGGCACCCGCAGCGTCCGCCAGAACGACGAAGGGCACCTTGCGGTGCCCTTCTTGCGTTGTGGTGGCGAGACGTCGTCGATCGGTCCGCCGATCAGCCCCCGGTCGCCTGCGCCGACCTCGCCTGATCGGCCGCCTCGTCCTCGACCGGCCAGTCGCGGATGTAGGCCTTGAGCATGCGGTTCTCGAAGTCCTGGCTGTCGACCACGGCCTTGGCGACGTCGTAGAAGGAGA
>JACCDQ011356647.1_pt1 | contig 12516 bp, 8 predicted proteins | sample 7446031 | NCBI WGS metagenome assembly JACCDQ01 (sample SAMN15323442, study PRJNA562643) | freshwater metagenome | isolation source: river surface water | place: USA:Blue River Watershed | collected 2017-08-17
AGGTGATGTAACCGGTTAAATCGCGCAATTTGGAGATGTCAATTGCTTTTTCGTTTTCTGTGCCGACTACAACGGGAAGTTCGTATACTTTGCCGTCGAGTTCGATTTTGGCTGTTTCACTCATGTGATGGAAATATGTCGTTTGATAAATGTGTGCCTAAATTACAAAAGAATGTGCAAATGATGTACAACATTGCTCATAAAAACAATTAATAGTGGTTAAAGTTTAAAGTTCTTCTAAGATATAGGTGTGAATCATGTTAAATAAGTGATTGCGGGTATTCCCTCCATAGATACCATGATTTTTATTTGGATAGATAAAGAGGTCAAATTGCTTGTTTGCTTTCACCATTGCACTGATCATTTCCATGCTGTTTTGGTAGTGTACGTTGTCGTCGGCAGCGCCGTGAATCAAAAAGTATTTACCCTGCAGATCTTTAGCGAAATTGATGGGTGAGTTGTCGTCGTAGCCTTTTGGATTTTCTTGTGGCGTGCGCATGAAGCGCTCGGTGTAAATGTTATCGTAAAAACGCCAATTAGTAACGGGCGCAACGGCAATACCCACCTTGAACAAGCCCTGGCCTTTTGTCATGGCTAGTGAAGACATAAAGCCTCCGTAACTCCAGCCCATGATACCCAAGCGCGACGCGTCTACGTCTGGGCGCTGTGCAAAAACTTTGGTGGCGGCCAGTACATCTTGAATTTCGAGCTTACCTAGTTGTAAATAAGTCGACTTTTTAAAAGCTGCACCTCTATATTGTGTCCCGCGCGGATCAATACTCAAAACGATATAACCTTCTTGCGCTAATAACTGGTGAAAGAAATAATCGTTGCCGTCCCAGCTGTCCAGGACTTCATTGTGACCCGGCCCACCGTATACATTCACAAACACCGGGTACTTTTTTGCCGGGTTGTAATTGACAGGTAAGATCAATGATGCATTTAAGTCGATATCAGGTGTTGTAATGGTTAAAAATGTTTTGCGGCTCAAGCGTTCATTTTTCATTTTGTCCAAAAGCGCAGCGTTATCTTCGAGTGTGCGAACAAGCTCGCCGTTGGCTTTGCGCAAGGTAATAACAGGCGGTGTATTGGCATTAGAATAACTATCGATGAAATATTTCATGCCTTTTAAAAAGGTCGCGTTGTGGTAGCCGTAAGCATTTGAAATCATTTTTTGATCCGTTCCGTCGAGTCGGATAGAATAGATCGACTTATAAATCGCACCAGGTTCGGCACTCGCATAATACAATAAGTTTTGTGCTTCATCGATGCCTAGGTATTCAATGACATCCCACTCGCCTTTTGTAATGGCGGTTGAACTGCCGTCAAACCCGACGAGGTAAAGGTGATTGAATCCACTTTGCTCACTCGTTCTAATCAGCCCTTTTCCGTTAGAAAGCAAGACTAAATTGTTGTCGACCTCCACATAAGTGCTGGATGTTTCGGTATAAAATTTACGCGTACTTACTTTGTTGTCCGCGCAAGCGACCAACCAATAATTCAATTCGCTTTGGTGGCGGTTCATGGTTTGAACAATCAGCTGATTGGCTTGCCCCGACCAATTGAGCCTAGGAATGTATTCATAGGAATCCAATTTGACCTGTTGAATTTTAGCACTCTTGACGTCTAATAAGTGTAAAGTAACTTTGCTATTTACCTCGCCTGCTTTTGGATACTTGTATTTGTACTGCTCCGGATACAATTCTCCGTACATGGCCATCTGAAATTCGGGCACCTCGCGCTCGTCAAATTTTAAAAATGCAATGTAACGGCTATCCGGTGACCAGCCATAGGCTTTGGTAATGGCAAATTCTTCTTCGTAGACCCAGTCTGTGGTGCCATTGATGATTTTATTGCGCTTGCCGTCTTCGGTTACTTTGCGCACCTTTCCTGTTGCCAGATCTTTGATAAATAAGTCATTGCCGTGAATGAACGACACTTTTTTACCATCTGGACTGTATTCAGCTAAAGTTTGCGGCGCGTGATCGGCGTCTAGGGCCTCTAATTTTTGCGTGTTGAGGTCGTAAAGAAAGTAAAACGCTTCAAAACTGCGGCGATAAATTGCTTTTGGTGCGGTCCAGAGCAATACTTTTTGTTCGTTGGCATTGAATTCATAACCTGCCACGGCAATAGGTTGGTCGTTATATACCAAACTTGATTTCGGGACCAGCAGCTTGGTTTTTTCGAGTTGATCATCTGCAATAAGGCCCCTCACGATGTCGCCATTTTCATTCATTTGGACAAAATGCAAGCCATCGTTCATCATTTGGTAAGCACCTGAACCTTTGGCGCTGAATTCAAAATTGCGCCAAATGCGTTCAATGTTTAAGTCTTGTGCAAAAAAGGAGAAGTGCAGGAAAGTGAATAGAAATAAATAATAGATGGTCTTCATGACAAGAGTTTTTTTTGCGAGTAAATTCAGACCTAAAATTACACAGAAATCGAAAGTAATTTAAACTTCACATGCGCTTCACAAATAAATCATCTCTCTTTTTGACAAACTATTGCATTTTTGAATCTAAAAACCTTAATTTTGTAACAACTTTTTCATGTCCTCCTTGACGCCTCATTAGGCTGAAACCATAAAAAAGAACTCATTAACACAAAGCTGATTGTCAGTTGATTTATACTTAACACCATGAAGCAAACATTACTTTTTTTATCTTTCTTTTTGTTTGTTGGTGCAAACGCACAAAACACTTGTAACGAACTTTTCATCTCTGAATACGTGGAAGGTTGGTCCAACAACAAAGCTCTAGAGATCTACAACCCTACCAACAGCCCAATCAACCTTTCGGGTTATTTTGTGAGTCGTTATTCTAATGGCGCTACTACAGCAACTGTTGCGAACTCTATTCAACTTTCAGGAACCGTACCTGCAAAAGGTGTCTACGTCGGTGTCATTGAAAAACTCGATCCGAATGGCACAGGCCAAGAAGCCCCAGTATGGGATTCACTTCAGGCAAGAGCAGACGGATTTTACTGTGCAGACTACAACGTATCAAATGCTTGGTATTGGAACGGTAACGATGCGCTTTTATTAGCTAAAGGCACTTTACCTACGAGTTCAACAGCAGTCATTAACGCTACTAACGTGACCGGTTTTGTGATCGTAGACGTATTTGGTAAAATTGGAGAGAACCCAGCAAACGAAACCGGAACTTCATCTGGTAACGACGGCGCTTGGTCTACACAATTCCCTTACAGCACTGGTCTCGGCGTCCTACTCACCAAAGACCATGGCCTCATTCGCAAGCCAGGAATTCTCAAAGGTCAGACCGCAAACCCTTCATTTTTTGACCCACTGCTGGATTGGGACAGCATTCCACCCGTCATTGTACGTCTCGACGCTAATGGTGACACCCTTTATGGAACTAGCGGCAATCCTATTTTAGATGGCAACTGGTCTTCACTCGGTACACACGAATGCGACTGCAACACTATCGGCATCAACGCCCAAACCAAACAAAGTCCGAGTGTATATCCGAACCCAAGCAATGGTCTTGTTTTTGTCAAAACACAAAATGAGGTGCGCAAAATTCAAGTCATTTCTGCCTTAGGTCAACAAATCAAAGAAATCAACATCTCTAGCGCTCAGCAGGTTGTAGAAATTGATTTGGACAACTACCATGGCGTCTATTTCTTGCGCCTTACCAATCTTTCAGGCGAGCAAAGTCTCCACAAAGTCATCATTCGCTAAGATGCGCCTCTTCTTATTTGTGCTGCTTGCAGCGCTTCCTGGTCTTTCCATAGCTCAGCAAAAAGGAAAAATTAGCGGAAAAGCTGTCATGTCTCCAGGCGATACGCCTGTTGCGGGCGCAAAAATCACACTGCTCAGTCAAGGTACTGCTGTTACGAGGGTCGCCACCAATGATTTGGGCGCCTACGAACTACTCAACATTCCTTACGGAAAGTATCAATTGGTATTTTCTCTCCCCCTCAACGACACGCTGCGTTACGACATCCAATTAAATCAGGCTGCTATAATCCAAAACTTTAGCATACGTGCCACCCAAGAAGAACGCGAAGTTCGCGTCATTGGCAACCTCGTTCGCGGCCAGAATGTTCCGGTGGCAGTCACTAAAATTGACACCAAAAAAATCAACGAAGAACTCGCTTCTCGCGACCTACCGATGCTCCTCAATGGTACGGCTGGCGTATATGCCACAAATCAAGGGGGCGGCGACGGCGATGCACGCATCAATGTGCGCGGTTTCGACCAGCGAAACGTGGGCGTCATGATAGACGGCGTTCCTGTCAACGACATGGAAAACGGCGCTGTGTATTGGTCCAATTGGTTTGGCCTCGATGCTATCACCTCCCAAATGCAAGTGCAGCGCGGGCTTGGTGCGACCAAAATTGCCATGCCATCAATTGGTGGTACTATTAATATTATTACCCAAGGTGTTGGCACCAAAAAAGGCGGCAGCTTCAAGCAAGAATACGCAACAGGTAATTTCTTGCGCAGTTCGCTCTCCTATAACACTGGCATGACACCATCTGGCTGGGGGCTCACCTTTTCAGCTTCCTATAAGCAAGGGCAAGGTTGGGTTGACGGTACACCAACGCAGGGTTTCTTTGGTTACACTAAAATTTCCAAGCGCCTAGACAAGCACCTCCTCACGCTTTCAGCCTTTGCCGCACCACAGCAACATGGCCAACGATCCTACAACCAAAGTATTCAGTATTGGGATGCAAATCGTTCTCAAAACTTAGGAGTTTCCTTCGATTCCACGCTCATTCTCAACGACATGGGCATTCGTTACAACCAACACTGGGGTTATGTGACCAATGCCAACGGTGAGCAAGAAATTTTGAATGAACGCAGAAACTTCTACAACAAGCCACAAATTACACTTAAAGACTTTTGGTCTGTCAATGACAAACTAGACATCTCTAACCTTGCCTATCTCTCTATAGGTAGAGGTGGAGGAACCAGTATTTTCAACTCTTCAGCCATCCTCCGAGATAGCAATTCAACCATTGACTGGGACCAAATGATTACTGAAAATCAAGTCAATTCGCTCTTCGGCACGCCAAACATCGATCCCATTTATTCGCCTACAGAAATCAAAGCAAGTCAAATTTTATTGGCCAGCATGAACAACCATTTTTGGTTGGGTTACTTAGGGCAATTCAATTACCAATACAATAATAAAACTACTATTTCAGGTGGTTTAGACTACCGTTATTACGAAGGACGCCACTACCAAGTGATCTCCAACTTGTTGGGAGCCGATTACTTCGTAAGCACTGCCGATTTCAACGATGCTGACCCCATGCAACGCGTTGGCGAAAAAATTGCCAAGAACACTTTCAATGCCGACCGCGACGGAGTCGTTACATATGCAGGTATTTTTGGTCAGTTGGAACACAATGGAGAGCGCATTAACTGGTTTGCTAATGTTTCGGGCATACTCAATGGCTACAAGGGCATAGACTACTTTCAGCGCAAAGTCCTCGACCTCGGCGATACCGTATTGCGCATTGGCGCACAAGATACCATTCAATACAATGGACAAATCTACCACGCGGGTTCTGCTGGCCTGGAATATTTTGCTACTGACTGGAAATACATTCCGGGAGTCACCATCAAAGGAGGTTTGAGCTATAAACTCAATAAATACCAAGATGTTTATTGCAATCTGGGTTACCTCAACCGCACGCCTCAGTTTTCGAATGTCATCGACAACAATACCAACAGTTTCTTCGGCGAAATCGTCAATGAAATCATTTATGCAGCAGAAGGTGGCTACCACTATGCTAACAAGCGCTTCGGTGTCAACTACAACGCTTATTTTACCAACTGGAAAAACAAACCTTTCCCCTATGGTGTAGCAGTTCCAGACCCCAATGACCCAACTGAATTCATTCGCGTCAATATCAATGGTATGGATGCTATTCACATGGGGCAAGAAATCGATGTGGCGTGGGAAATATCTCCAAAACTATCCTTTGATTTCATGTTCTCTATTGGTAACTGGATCTGGAATTCAAGTAAAACAGTTTTTATTCCGCAATATGACTCCCTAGAGTTTACGTTCGATGCCCAAGGTGTACACGTAGGCGATGCCGCACAAACGGCAATGGCAGCTTCTTTGCGCTACGAACCTATTAAAAATGCGTATATCAAAGTTCAAGGCCAATTTTTTGACCGCTACTATGCCAATTTTGACCCTTTCTCTTTACAAGGAATCAACGGCGGACGCGACTCCTGGAAAATCCCTTCTTATTCCCTAATCAATGTTTTTACCGGATACCGCTACAAGCAGTTCAGTGTGGGCGGCGCCATAACAAATCTTTTGAATACCTCATTTATCTCTGATGCCACTAACAATGCAAATGGTATCTACGATCAATTTGATGCGCGATCGGCCACCGTTATGTTTGGCCAAGGATTGCGCTTCAATATCAACCTCGCAATACAATTCTAACTATGAAAAAATTATTATTCAATCTCGCACTCTTGGCGCTCGGGCAACAGGCCTTCGCCCAAACCATTGCCCAAGTCCGCAACTTAGGTATTGGCCAAACAGTCACCGTATCTGGTGTGGTAACCAACGGCAGCGAACTCGGTGCAATTCGTTACATTCAAGACGGCACAGCAGGAATTGCTTGCTACGGCACCAACCTCAACACCGTTCAAAAAGGAGATTCCATTACCGCAACGGGAGTGTTGTTTGAATTTAGTGGTTTATTAGAACTTTCGCCAACCAATTCATTCACCAATCATGGCCAAGCCGTAATCCAACCAGCTGCGCAAATTATTCCTATCCCGAGTGCAGGTGAAAACCTCGAAGGGCAATTGGTGCGCCTGGACAACGTGAATTTTGTCCAAACTGGCAACTTCGCAACTGGCAACAGTACCGTTCAGGTTTTTGATGGTGCCAATACATTTGATGTACGCATCAATGGCAGTACCAACATCGACGGTTCCGCTATTCCAACTGGCCCAATCACCATCATTGGTCTTCTTGGTCAGTTCAATGCGAATTATCAGTTGATACCGCGCACCACGCAAGACATCTTTGCATATGTTGCGCCTGCAAGAGAAATCAATGTGAAAATCAACGGAAATAGCGTATTATCCGGAGATACTTATGTTGTGGGTAACACAGCCGCTACAACTATTACCATTGAAAACTACGGAGTTCAAAATCTTACCGTTTCTGGAGCGAGCTTTACTGGCGCAAACGCCGCCGATTTTGCTTGTAATGCCAATGTAGTTGTAGGTGGCACAAGCAGTCAAAACGTCACGCTTAACTTTACGCCAGGTGGAACAGGCTCTCGTTTGGCTACCCTTTCTATCGCCAACGACGACAGCGATGAGAACCCTTACATCATCAACTTATATGGTATCGGCACCAACAACTTGGCTACTGAACCTGTTAATCCAGAATCAAATTCCATGCTTTTCAGTGTAACTACACCTTACAAATTGGTTGGCGAATTCACACCGTCAGGAGCAGAAAAGTACCTAGTACTCTGGAAAGAAGGAGATGGAACGAGCCCTGTTCAAGGTTATCCATTAGACGGCACAACCTACAAAAGAGGTGATGTCATTGGCAATGCAAAAGTGGCCTATGTAGGCCCAGGCACATCTTTTGCTCCAAGACACGTACTCGCCAATACGAGCTATACTTTTTCTGTTTTTGCCTTCAATGGTCCGGATGGCTACCAAAACTATGACCAAACCATACCAGCGAGCATTTCTTGGCAAACGCTTGGTAGTCAAGTCGGGAACTACTACAACGGGATCAACTCAGGTTCAAGTTCATTCTTATCTGATTTAAGTGCACTCATTAATCCGCACACCGCCATCACTTACTACAACTACCTCACCACCATGATGAACCAATACGAGGTACGCGACACCACCAATGGTCAGTCTTATGTAGAATGTGTGTACTCAGGCGAGCGCAAAGTTTTCAATGACCCATTCACCTGGACAGCTGTTGGGTATTCTCGCGAGCACACTTACTCTCACTCTTGGATGCCAACTTTCCCTTGCGACAACCCTGAGCAAAAAGAATACAACGACCAACACAACCTTTGGCCAACGAACCTTCAACAAGCCAACACGCCGCGCAGTAACCTTCCTTTGATGGACATCGACGGCAATGTGGTATTCACCTACTTAGAAGGTCGTGTGGGTTACAGTGGTAATCAATTGGTTTACGAACCGCGTGCCGAGCAAAAAGGAAATGCTGCCCGTTCAATTTTCTATATGGCCACTTGCTACAACGGTCAGTCTGGCAACACTTGGGAGCTTCCTGCAAACCAAAGCCAAGAATCACTCAAAACTTGGCACTTTGCCGATGCCCCAGACAACTACGAAATTGCGCGTCACGAATATGTAGCTGTGCTGCAAGGCAACCGTAACCCTTTCATCGATTCAGCTTACTTTGCTTGCCATATCAATTTCTCTAACATGAGTTATTTGGTTTGCGATATGGGTCTTTCCGAGAAACTCGATCAAAATTTCTCTGTATTCCCGGTTCCAGCTTCGCAAACACTTTATGCGCAGGTCAATGGTTTGGATATCCTTGGCTATGAAATCCACGACATCCAAGGTCGTCAGATCAGCAGCAACCAGAACTTGCAACTCCCTGTTTTGGCATTGCCAATTAACGAGTACAAATCAGGCGTGTATTTCATTACCGTAGAAACCCAATATGGTCAGGTTAAACGCGAGTTCGTGATTGAATAATGATCAAGATACTATTGTACAGCATTGTCGGAGCAAGCCTAATGGCTTGCTCTGCTTGTTTTACCCCTACTTTTCAAATTGAAGCACCAACGGTTGTTGGTGGGCAAAGCGCCGACCCCAAGTTAACTAAAATACTCCAACCCTATCAAGATACGCTTCATACAGAATTTGACGCCTTTATTGCTGCTACACCAGAGGCGCTAGTACTCAGCAGACCTTCTTCTAATCTCATGAATTGGTGCGCCGATGCCGTGCTCAGCTCACAAACGGCCAATAAACGCTTCAGCGAACCGGTCATCTGCCTCTTGAACACAGGTGGTTTGCGCAGTAGTTTTGGCGCAGGCAAGCTTACACTTGCCGATTTTTACAAATTAATGCCCTTTGACAACCGCGTGGTTTGGATTCACCTGCCCGTTTCAAAAGTTTCAGAAATTGAAAAGTATCTTCTAACTAGTGGCGGTGAACCTATTGCCAATTGTGTCCTTGCAAATGGAAGGTTGCAAATACCGAGTTTGTTATCAAGTCATGAATACGTTTGGGTACTCACCTCCGACTTCTTGGCAAACGGCGGCGATCAAATGAACTTTTTTCTCGGACTTGAAAAACAGGAAACCAATATTTTATTGCGCGATATTTTTATTGAAACGGCAAAAAATCAAGGCGTTTTGGTCTTAGATGCTCAACCCAGATACAGCAAATGAAACTCACGCGTAGAAAACTCTTTCAAAAATTTGGTTTGCTCTCCTTTGGTTTGCTGCTTCCAAAGTGGTTTGCTGCGCAAATGAACCGAAAAAAGCACCCAGAACTGGTTATTTTACATACAAACGATACCCATTCTCAAATTGATCCGCTGCCAGCTAACCACAGCAAATATCCAAATCAAGGTGGTATTTTGGCGCGCGCTGCCATGATTGCGCAATACCGCGAGCAACACCCACATGTTTTGCTACTAGATGCCGGCGACTTTTTTCAAGGCACCCCTTATTTCAATCGTTTTCACGGCGTGTTAGAGATGAAACTCATGAGCGAGCTTGGCTACGACGTAGCTACGCTAGGTAACCACGATTTTGACATCGGGGTGGAAGGATTCATGAATGCACAACAACATGCAAAATTCAAATTTGTCAATGCCAATTATGATTTTGGCCAAACCCCAATGGCAGCTGTTATTCAACCTTTTCATATCATTGAAAAAGGACGCTATAGAATCGGCATTTTTGGACTTGGCGTCGATTTAAATGGCCTTGTTCCCGAGCGCAATTTTGAAGGCATCGCCATGAAAGATCCATTTGAAAGCGCCGCCGCCGTGATCAAAGAATTGAAAGATACCAAATGTAATTTGATCATTTGTTTGTCGCATTTAGGCTATCAATACGAAGACAAATCCAAGCCAAGCGATGTATTACTTGCAGATAAGGTTTCGGGCATAGACCTCATCCTCGGCGGACACACCCACACTTTTATGCAGGCGCCTACGAAGGTCACAAAACAAGACGGACAAACCGTCTATATCCATCAGGTCGGTTGGGCTGGCGTCAGACTCGGCGCCATAGAGGTTACGGAGCATAAGATGAACTTTCTTCAAAAAATCATCCATTGACCAAGTATATTCTAAGTGTCACTTTAATACTTCTCGGTGTTATATCTTGCACCAAAGATGTGCAAATAGACCTACCTCAATTGCCCCCGCAGTTAGTGGTAGATGGCAATATCCGTTGATTGCTTAAAAGCATGCATGATGTACATAAGATATCTTCATGCAAAATTCAAGCTCTTTGTTAAACAAAAACCCCATTAAGGTGTTAACATTGTCTAAAAGTTATAGCATGTTACGCATATTTATTTCAATTCTCATTCTAGCTTTCAGTGGCTCGTTCGTTGCGCAAACAACTGTTTCTGGCGGTATTTACCAAAATACTACATGGTCAGCAGCAGGTAGCCCATATCTCATGACCGGCTCCATGGTTATTTTTCCGGGGGTTACGCTCACTATTGAGCCCGGTGTGGAAGTGCGCGTTACACCTGACTACTCATTTAATACAGGTAATTTGCGCTACCTTGAAGTAAGAGGAACGCTAGTAGCGGTGGGTACAGATACGGCGCCGATCACCTTCAAAACAACCGATGCGAGTATTTTGGGTCAGCAAACTTGGTATGGCATCAATATCAAGGGTTCTCAGGGTGGAAACGTGCAAATGGACCGCTTTCGCTTGCACGATAGCTTTTACGGTATTGCCAATGACATTGCTCAACCCGGTGTAAGTTATAACTGGACGAACTGTCAGTTCAAGAACAACAACTACTGCGTACAACTCAATGCTGACATGACCTATACCGGATGCTTATTTGAAAATAATGGCGTTGGGCAAGCCGCACAAATTTTGTACGGTTCCCTCACTGCAGAGAATTGTCAGTTCCTCAATAACTTTTGCTCTTTTACTTGGTCAAACAACATCAGTGTGAATAATTGTTTATTCGAAGGTAACGGCAATAACATTGTTGGATCGCCAGGAACAGTGAGCAATTGCCAATTCATCGACAATGACTTCGGTTTCGCCGAAGCCTATGGTCACACCATCCAAAACTGTTATTTTGAGGGCAACGGCGTAGCGATAGATAACACAGGTGGTGCTAATATCAGTAATTCTACCTTTGACAGCAATGACGTTGCAGTGCGCCTAGGCGACAACAGCACACTCACCAACAACATCATTACCAACAATAGCGTAGGCGTTGCCGTTTTGGCTTACAGCCCCAATTCGACACTCATTGAAAACAATACCATTTGCTACAATACAAGCTACAACCTTCAAAACCTTACCGACAAAAACTTTCAAGTGAATGCCAATTGCTTCTGTTCACAAGATTCAAGCTACATAGAAAACCTTATCCTTGATGGGTATGACGATATCACAAGAGGTTTGGTCAATTACGCCATTTATGATGACTCTTGTGCCAATGTACTCGATTATGTAGTCAAAATCAACCTTGATGGCGGTGTCGGAATCGCGACACTACAGCCCAACGCGTGGCGCTTGAAAGGCCAAGATGCAAATACACTTTATATTGAGAGTTCACAGGTGCTGCGCATCGAATTCCTAAATTCTATCGGGCAAGTTCAAAAAGAAATGACGCTTCAAAAAGGAGAAAATAAAATCTCAACAAATAACCTTCCAAGTGGCCTCTATTTTCTAAAAAACGAGTTTGGCCAATCTCAGAAAGTGCTATTGTAGAAAAATCAGTTTATCAAGAAGCTACATCCATTTAGCCAAAAATTGATTGAATTCCGATCTAAGTGTCGCAAAATTTTGCTCAAAATAAGCAATGTAATTGGCCTCATCGTCATGGTTTTCTAATTTGCGATGATCCACAGCAACCGGATTATCTTTAATTTCTGAAATCAAGTTATTTTCATTGGCCTTAATTTCATGTGCCAATTCATCGATATGATTGCGCTGGATGATGAATTGATTCTGAAAATGCTCCACTTGTTTTAAAAAATCAGGCGCATTGTTCTTAGCGGTCACTTCTTCGAGTCTTTCTCTTAGGATGATAATTTCCTCTTTGTAGAAGTCCAAGCGTTTGAGCCAATCTTGATTATCTTGATGTTGGTCGTAAATGAAAGTTTTTGTTGTCATGTTGATTGGTTTTTAACAAAGTTCCAGCTATTTCGCTGCGTTAAACATGATAGAAGTCAATTCCTGACTTGATTCTTTTTCAAATTACTATCTTTGCATCCTATTTCATTGATATGTCTTCAGTACCTGTTCGCGTTCGCTTTGCCCCCTCACCTACTGGCCCGCTCC
>JACCDQ010449783.1_pt1 | contig 12514 bp, 9 predicted proteins | sample 7446031 | NCBI WGS metagenome assembly JACCDQ01 (sample SAMN15323442, study PRJNA562643) | freshwater metagenome | isolation source: river surface water | place: USA:Blue River Watershed | collected 2017-08-17
CTTGGTGAGCAACCTGCGCACCTCCACGTTTAACAAGTACAACCCATTCACTTTGCGCGGCAACGCGCCGGCGTATTTGTCCGACTTGATGTTTGACAGCTTGCTGACCGGCGCCTCGGATGAAAGCGGTTCGGCCTACGGCCTGTTGGCGCAGGATGTGGCGGCTGCAGCAGATGGTTTGTCGGTCACTTTCAGGCTCCGTCCGGAGGCCCGGTTTCACGATGGCACGCCGGTGTTGGCGGCTGATGTTAAACACAGTTTTGACACCCTGATGGGGCCCCACACCTCACCGGCCTACAAAACCATATTGGCCGATGTGGTCGGTTTGGATGTGCTGAACGACCACACGGTGCGTTACCGTTTCAAAAAGGCCAACCGCGAGCTGCCGATCACCGTTGGCGGTTTGCCGGTGTTCAGCCGTGCCTGGGGCAACGAGTTGGACCCCAAAACCGGCAAGCGCAAGACCTTTGACCAGGTGGTGATGGATCACCCGATTGGCAGCGGACCTTACAAAATCGGCCCTGTTATTTTCGGCAAAGATATCACCTATGTTCGCGACCCCAACTACTGGGCGCGTGACTTGCCGGTGCGCCGAGGCACGGCCAATTTCGACCGGATTTTGGTCAAAATTTACAAAGACAGCACCGCCCGCCTGGAGGCACTCAAGGCCGGGGAATTTGACCTGATGCGCTTTTTTTCGGCGGGTGACTGGGCAAGGCGCGTCAATGGCAAAAAATTCAACACCGGCGAATTGGTCAAAGGCGAGTTCACGCACAGCCTGCCCACCGGGTTTCAGAGCTATGTGCTGAACACCCGCCGCCCGCCGCTGGACGACATTCGGGTTCGCGAGGCACTGGGCCTGGCCATGGACTACGAATGGATGAACCGGCAAATGTTCTACAACGCGTACCAACGCGTGAAGGGCTTGTTTGGCAACACAGATTGCTCGGCGTCCGGGCTGCCGGGACCAGGTGAGGTGGCAGTGCTAGAGCCTTGGCGCGCCCAACTGCCAGCCACTGTGTTTGGGGCTGCGTTTGCGCCCCCCCGGACCGACGGCGCCACCACCCTGCGGGACAATTTGCGGCGCGCCCAGTCGCTTTTGCGGGAGGCTGGCTGGACGGTGCAAGACGGCCAGTTGCGCAACGCGCAAGGCCAAGCTCTGGTGTTGGAGTACCTGGACAGCGTGGAAACAGGTGCCCGCGTGGTCACCCCTTGGGCGCGCAATCTCACCAAATTGGGGGTTGAACTCAAGTTCAGGCCGGTGGATTTTGCCCTTTATCAGCAACGGCTGCGCACCTTTGACTTTGACATCATTTCGTTGGCGTTTGGAGGCTCACACAACCCTGGCGCTGAATACGCCGACCTGTTTGGGAGCGTGGCCGCCAAAACCGAGGATTCGGGCAACTTCGCCGGGGTCAGTCAGCCAGCGGTGGACGCCATTGTCACGCGCATGACCGACGCCAAAACACTCCCTGATTTTTTGGCCGCTTGCCGTTCGTTGGACCGTGTGATCAGCCACAGCCACTACCTGATTCCGCAATGGTCGGCCACCACCCACCGCATGGCTTACAACGCCTGGCGCCTCGACCGCCCCAAGAACATGCCGCCCTACGCATCGGGCGAAGGGTGGGCCATTGACACCTGGTGGTCCCGCCAGCCCTGAAACCAACCCGCGAAACCAACAAACATGTGGGTTTACCTACTCAAGCGCCTTTTGCTCATGCTTCCCACGTTGCTGGGAGTACTTTTGTTGACTTTTGTGGTCATCCAGTTTGTGCCGGGCGGGCCGGTGGAGCAGTATTTGGCCGAGGCACGCGCTGGGGCCAGCTCAGCCGCTGAAGGGGGATCTGTGTACCGCGGAGCCCAGGGGGTCGATCCGCAAAGGTTGGAGCAAATCAAGGCCTTGTACGGTTTTGACAAACCCGCGCATGAGCGGTTTTTCCAAATGCTGGGGCAATTTGCTCGTTTTGATTTGGGAACCAGCTTTTTTCAAAACAAAGCCGTGTCCCAGCTGATTTGGGAAAAACTGCCGGTCTCCATCAGTTTGGGGCTCTGGACTTTTTTGATCAGTTACGCAATAGCGGTGCCTTTGGGGGTGGCCAAAGCGGTTCGTGCGGGCTCCCGTTTTGATTTGGTGACCACGCTTTTGGTGTTGCTGGGTTATGCCATTCCGAGTTTTGTGTTGGGCGTGGCTCTGCTGGTGGTGTTTGGCGGGCAGTTGCAGTGGTTTCCGCTGCGCGGGCTCACATCGTCCAACTGGGAACAGTTGACTTGGGGGGCACGCGTGGTCGACTATCTTTGGCACATCGCAATGCCGGTGACCGCCATGGTGTTGGGCAGTTTTGCAGTCACCGCCATGTTGACAAAAAACGCTTTTCTGGAAGAAATTCGCAAGCAATATGTTCTGACGGCCTGCGCCAAGGGGTTGAGTGAGCGTCAGGTGCTTTGGAAGCACGTTTTTCGCAACGCGTTGATTCCCATCGTCACTGGTTTTCCGGCTGCGTTTGTGGGGGCTTTTTTTACCGGCTCCCTGTTGATAGAAACCTTGTTCTCTTTGGACGGTTTGGGGCTGTTGAGTTACGAAAGCGTGATTCGGCGCGACTACCCGGTGGTGTTGGGCACTTTGTATTTGTTCACACTGATTGGGTTGGTGACCAAGTTGATCAGTGATTTGTGCTACCTGTGGGTGGATCCGCGGGTTAAGTTTGATTGAAACCCCTGCCATGACCCCACAAACTTTGCCCAAGTCGGTCGGCCCCACCCGCCGGGCGTGGTTGCGTTTCAAGCGCAACCGCCTGGGTTATGTCAGCTTGTGGTTGTTTGGGCTGATGGTGGCGTTCAGCCTGTTGGCCGATGTGTTGTCAAACGACAAACCATTGCTGGTGCGCTACGAAGGGCGCTTTTACACGCCCTTGCTCACCGATTACCCCGAAACCGTTTTTGGTGGCGACTTTGAAACGCCCACCGATTACTTGGACCCGTTCATTCGGGAACGTTTGTCCACTGACAACAATTGGGCCATTTACCCGCTCAACCCCTACGGGCCCAAAACACTGAACTACTTTGCCAAGGCGCCCAACCCCGCGCCACCCACGGCCGACAATTGGTTGGGTACCGACGACAGGGGCCGCGATTTGGCTGCCCAGTTGCTGTATGGTTTTCGCGTCAGTGTTTTGTTTGCGATTGCATTGACCGTGGTCGGCGTGGTGCTGGGCGTGGCAGCTGGCGCATTGCAAGGATTCATGGGCGGCAGGACCGACCTCATGTTCCAGAGGTTCATCGAAATCTGGGGCTCTATGCCCGAGCTCTACTTGCTCATCATTTTCAGCGCCGTGTTCGCGCCCAGCGTGACCTTGCTGTTGGTGTTGCTCAGCCTGTTTGGCTGGATGGGCTTGAGCGACTATGTGAGAGCCGAATTTTTGCGCAATCGGCAGCTGGATTACGTCCGTGCGGCACGGGCCATGGGGCTGTCGGGGTTCCAAATTGTGTGGCGGCACATACTGCCCAACAGCCTGACGCCGGTGGTGACCTTTCTGCCATTTCGCATGAGTGCCGCCATTTTGGCGTTGACCTCTTTGGACTTTCTGGGGCTGGGTGTGCCGCCGGGTACGCCCTCCTTGGGGGAGTTGTTGTCCCAGGGCAAAAACAACATAGACGCTTGGTGGATTTCGTTGTCCACTTTTGGGGTGCTGGCCCTGACCTTGTTGCTGCTGACCTTCATGGGAGACGCCCTGCGCGACGCGCTGGACCCCCGAAAGGCGCAGCCATGAGCCGAACGCCTTTGCTGCAGGTCGAAGATTTTCGCGTGGCCTTCAACGGCCGCCATGTGGTTCATGGCATCAATTTCAGCCTCGAAGCCGGTGAAAAACTGGCCTTGGTGGGCGAGTCTGGTTCGGGCAAAACCGTATCGGCTTTGAGCCTGTTGCGTTTGCTGGACGCTGCACAGGTCACGGGCCGCGCCTTGCTCAACGGACAAAACCTCACCCAAATGAGCGAAGGCCAACTGCGCAGCATTCGCGGTGGCGAGGTTGCCTGCATTTTTCAGGAGCCCATGACGGCGCTCAATCCCTTGTTGAAGGTGGGCGATCAAATAGCGGAAGTGCTTTCTTTGAAGCAGGGGTTGGGCCCTGCGTTGTTACGGCAAACAGTGCTGGATTTGCTGGCGCAGACCGGCCTGCCCGAGCCGGAGCAGCGCGCGCGGGCTTATCCGCACCAGTTGAGTGGCGGGCAACGCCAAAGGGTCATGATTGCCATGGCTTTGGCCAGCAGGCCCAAGCTCTTGATTGCAGATGAGCCCACCACTGCGCTGGACGCGAGTTTGCGCCTGCAAATGTTGGCACTCTTGGCCGACATGCAGCGCCAGACCGGCATGGCGGTGCTGTTGATCACGCATGATTTGCCGCTGGTGCAGCGTTTCGCGGACCGTGTGGCAGTCATGGAAGCAGGGCACTTGGTGGAGCAGGGGGACGTGGTCAATGTGTTTTCGCGCCCACAACATCCCTACACCGTCAAGCTGTTGGACAGCCGACCGCAGCGCGGCGGTTTTTTGCAAAACAGCAGCAAACCCGAATCGGTTACCCCGCAACCGCCCACCGTGTCATGCACCGAACTCTCCGTCAGCTACCCCACCTCGCTGCCCGGTTTGAAAGGTTGGTTCAAAAGCGGGGTGTTCCAGGCCGTGCGAAATGCGTCATTGGCGCTTGAACCCGGACGAACCTTGGGCGTTTTGGGTGAGTCAGGTTCGGGGAAATCCACTTTGGCTCTGGCCGTTTTGGGCTTGTTGAATTCCCAAGGGCAATTACAGGTCAATGGCGTGGCGTGGCATGGAGCCTCCGCCCTGGTTCAGAAAAAGTTGAGGTCCAAGGTTCAGGTGGTGTTTCAAGACCCTTTCTCGGCCTTGTCGCCGCGTATGACCTTGTTGCAAATTGTTGGCGAGGGCCTGGAAATTCATCGCCCGGAATTGTCACCGGTGCAGCGCCGAGAACGGGTGGTCGAAGCGCTGCAAGAAGTGGGTTTGTTGGAGGGGGCTGAAGGCGAAGAACAGGAAATATGGCTGCAGCGTTACCCGCACGAATTTTCGGGTGGACAACGCCAACGCATTGCCATAGCCCGTGCGTTGGTGGTGGAGCCCGAACTGCTGGTGTTGGATGAACCCACCAGCGCCTTGGACGTCACGATACAGAAGCAAGTGATTGAGATGTTGCTCTCGTTGCAGCAAAAACGTGGGTTGAGCTACCTTTTGATCACCCACGACGTGGATGTGGTTTGGGCAATGGCCCATGACGTGATGGTGATGCAAGCAGGCTCGGTGGTAGAGTCGGGTCCTGCGGAGCAGGTATTAACGCGACCCCAGCACCCGAGCACGCAGCAGTTGCTCGCCGCGTCTTTGGTCGGCCTGTCGTTAACGGACACCGCTTGAACCGCCATGCCTGCCCTTGAAACTCCCTCCGTGAAGGCTTTGACCTTGGCAGCGCCCTTTCGATGGTTGCGCTTAGGCGCCGGCGACCTTTGGCGAAACCCATTGCCCGGATTGATGCATGGCTTTCTACTGGCGGTTTTTGGCGCCGTGTTGCTGGCAGTCGCTCACGATCAATTTTGGTGGCTGGCCGGTGCTTTTTCCGGGTTTTTGATCGTGGCACCTGTATTGGCCACCGGCTTGTATGCGGTGAGCCGTGCAGCGGAGCGGGAGCAAAAGGTATCCATTTCGGAGGTCTTGGCCATTTGGGCCTCCCAAGACAAACGCCTGGTAAGTTTTGGTTTGCTGTTGGGATTGGCGGGCACCGGGTGGGTGCTCACCTCTGCTGGACTGATCACTTTGTGGGCCGAGGCACCCGTACAAAAACCGGAAGATTTCTTGCGCAATGTTGTGCTGCAACCCAACATGGGTTTGTTTGAGGTGTGGTTGCTGCTGGGCACGCTGCTTGCCGCGCCCGTGTTTGCATCCAGCGTCATCACCCTGCCCATGCTTGTGGATCAGCCAGTTGGTTTGTGGTGTGCGGTGAAACGCAGTTGGCGGGTTGTGGCCGACCAACCCACGGCAATGGCGCTGTGGGCCTTGCTGATTGTGTTGTTGGTTGGGCTGGGTTTTGCAACGTTTTTGGTGGGTTTGGTCGTTCTAGTTCCCTGGTTGGGCCATGCCAGCTGGCATGCCTACCGTGAATTGGTGCCTGAACCCTCAAGCGCCAAACCGCGCCCGCCCGGGTCATGAGGCCGTCAGCGATGGAAGGCACTTTGTTCGGGTACACCGAGGCTCAAATAGCCCAATTTGGCTTGTCTTTTGGGGTGGGTGCCTTCATTCTTTACATGATGTTTATTGTGTTCAATTTGGCTCAGGAATCCAAGGCCGGCAAGTTTGGTACTTTTATTATTTTTTTGGTGCTGTCTTTGGGGATGTTGGGTTTCCTGGTTAAAAATGTGATTCAGTGGTGGCTGAATATATGAGCAGGGATTTTGGCGTGAAAAAAGACATGTTCGAATTGCCCAATTTGCATGGGGTGGACTCCTTCGAAGTGGGCACCACCAAGCTGGGTTGTGTTGCTGAGGGCTGGAAAGGCAATGCGCTTTCAGGCAGCTTGCTGGAGTTCGATGAAGAACACCGGCAGATCAAGATTCAGCCATTGGGCGAGGCGCGACCTGTGGCGCTCAAGTTCAACCAGATCAAACGTTTGCGTCTGGACAAGAACCCTGAAACCGACCTGGATTTCCAACCCTCCTCGCTGGAAGCGGTTGCTGGATTGCACTCCTTCGTGATTCATCTCAAGGACGGGTCGTTTTTCTCCGGTATCGCCCACGCCCACCAAAAAATGCCCTACGGCTTGTGGGTTTTCCCCAAGCAAACACTCGATGGAGACCCTTTCAGGGTCTTTGTGCCGCGCTCCAGCATCAACCATTTTGAGGTCAAGCGCCAAGACGGCTCCGGTGCCAGCGACATTGACTTCAATGCGCAAGACTTCAATGACACAGTACAGGCGGATTTGGATGCCTTTGGGTTGGAGGCTGTGGTAGGTAGAGGCCTCACTTTGGTCGAAACCCCTCAAGATTTGTCGCAAGCACTCGATAATCAGGCCCGTTTGAAGCCGGTACCGATAGGCGAGGCGTTGTTAGGCCTGGGGAAAATCACACAGGAACAGCTGGCGCTGGTGCTCAAACAGCAAAAAGAAAAAAAATCAGCCCCTTTGGGGCAAATGTTGGTGGCTTCTGGCTTGGTCACGCCCGCTGACCTGCAAACCGCATTTGCGCGCAAGATGGGCTATCCCTTTGTGGATTTGGGAAAGTTCCCCATTGATTTGGCTGCCTTGCGCATGGTGCCAGTTGCCCTGGCCACCCGTTTGAAAGTAATGCCGCTGACTATTTTGAACAACTCGGTGGTGGTGGCAATGCCCGATCCTCTGCAGTTCAAAGTCATCGAGGAACTGGAGTTCTCAACCCAGCGCAAGGTCGTTCCGGTGGTGACCACCAGCGGCGAACTGGCTGCACACATTGCGAGGGCCTACCGTAACATCGGTATGCAGGAGGCAGTGGGGCGCGAACCTGAAGTTGATGCGAGCGCCGACACCGTGTTGCGCGAAGACGCGCTGCTGTTGGCCGCAGAGCTGACCAGCGACGATCAGGAGGTTGTGGAAGACCGCCCGATCGAGCAAACCGACAACACCCTGGTCAAGCTGATCAACTCCATGATTACCGAGGCTTTTCACCAGGGCGCCTCCGACATTCACATCGAGCCTTACGGGGGTCGCCAGAACGTCATGATCCGCTTTCGGGTAGACGGCGAGTTGAGAGCTTATTTGGAGCTTCCTTCAAGCTACAGAAGCGCGCTGGTGGCACGAATCAAGATCATGTGTGATCTGGATATTTCGGAAAAACGCAAGCCGCAAGATGGCAAGATCAATTTTTCGAAATACGGGCCGCTGAAAATTGAGCTTCGCGTGGCCACCATTCCCACCATGCAGGGCATGGAAGATGTGGTTATCCGAATACTTTCTTCACACAAGGCGTTGCCCTTGAGCGCACTTGAGTTGTCGCAGGAGAATTTGAGCTCGATTGAGGACATGATTGAGCGGCCCTATGGGTTGTTTCTGTGTGTGGGTCCAACTGGGTCGGGTAAAACCACGACCTTGCACGCCGCGCTGAACCGCATCAACAAACCGAACCGCAAAGTGTGGACTGCTGAAGATCCGGTTGAAATCACGCAGCACGGTTTGCGTCAGATACAGGTCAACGCCCGCATCGGCTGGACATTTGCAGCTGCCTTGCGTTCCTTGCTCCGTGCAGATCCCGATGTCATCATGGTCGGCGAGATTCGTGACGCAGAAACCGCCGAGATCGCGATCGAAGCCTCCCTGACTGGGCACATGGTGATCTCTACTTTGCACACCAACTCCGCGACCGAAACCGTTACGCGTTTGATCGACTTGGGGGTGGATCCATTTTCGTTTGCTGATTCTTTACAGGGCATTCTGGCCCAGCGGCTGGTTCGGCGTCTGTGCAAGGCCTGTGTGGCTTCAGAACCGATCGATGAAAAGCGCCTCAAGGAGTTGGTCACAGATTTTCAGATGGCCCTGCCGGAGGATCATCAGCTTCGCAACGACGAGTTGCTGGTCAGCAGTTGGCGGCAACGGTTTGGCCGCAACGGCGTCTTGATGCATCACCATGCACCAGGTTGTTCTCAATGTGGTGGCACGGGTTACCGTGGACGCTTGGCCATCCATGAGTTGTTCTCTGCGGTGCCTTCTTTACGCCACTTGATTCAGAAACGCGCGGACGCTGAAGTGCTGCGAGAAGTGGCCGTGGCGCAGGGCATGCGCACTCTGCGGCAAGATGGCATCGAAAAGGTATTGAGGGGTCTGACCACCTTGGCGGAAGTCAGGTCTTCCAGCAATCGTTAAGACGGGGCACCTCAGCCACTACCAGGGTGCAGGGGTCACCCCCGTTGGCTCGCCAAAGCCTGCACTTTGGCAAGTTCCAGTTTTGCAATTGCACTCCGATGCACTTCGTCCGGCCCATCGGCCAGGCGCAAGGTTCTTTGGTGGGCGTAAGAGTAAGCCAGCGGAAAATCCTGCGACACGCCCGCCGCACCATGGGCTTGAATCGCCCAGTCAATGATTTGGCACGCAACATTGGGGGCCACCACTTTGATCATGGCAATCTCTGCCTTGGCTGCCTTGTTGCCCACGGTGTCCATCATGTAGGCCGCTTTCAGGGTAAGCAAGCGGGCTTGCTCCACCATGCATCGTGACTGGGCGATCCGTTCGTGCCAAACCGATTGCGCGGCCACAGGTTTGCCAAATGCCACGCGTTTGTTGAGCCGATCACACATCAATTCAATGGCCCTTTCGGCAGCGCCTATGGAGCGCATGCAGTGGTGAATGCGACCCGGCCCCAAGCGTCCTTGGGCAATTTCAAAGCCTCGGCCTTCGCCCAGCAATAAATTGCCAACCGGTACCCTGACGTCGTCCAGAATCACCTCCATGTGCCCATGAGGCGCGTCGTCGTAACCAAACACTGACAGCGGGCGCACCACTTTTACCCCAGCAGTTTGAGAGGGCACCACCACCATGGATTGCTGAGAGTGCCTGGCCGCGTTTTCATCCGTTTTTCCCATGACGATATAAACCGCACAGCGTGGATCGCCGGCACCCGATGACCACCATTTGCGCCCATTGATCACATATTCATCGCCTTCACGGCGAATACTGCATTGGATGTTGGTGGCGTCGGACGAGGCCACGTCGGGTTCGGTCATCAGAAAGGCGGATCGGATGTTGCCCCGCAGCAGCGGCTCCAGCCACAGATCTTTCAACTCCTCCGACGCGTACCGCTCCAGGGTTTCCATGTTCCCCGTGTCAGGGGCGTTGCAATTGAAGACCTCGGCGGCGAACGGCACGCGGCCCATGATTTCGCACAGCGGCGCATATTCCAGGTTGCTCAGGCCATGGGGTACGCGCGGGGAGTGCGGCAGAAAAAGATTCCACAAACCCAGCTCTTTCGCCTTGGGCTTGAGTTCTTCGATCAAGTTGCTGGGTGCCCACGCGTTGCCTTGGGTTCGGTTGTTGGCAATCTCGCTGTAATACCGAGCCTCGTTGGGGTAGATGTGCTCGGTCATGAACGCCAACAAACGGGCTTGGAGTTCCTTGACCTTGGGGCTGTAATCAAAGTTCATGGGTGCGTTGTGTGGTGGTGTTCAGGTTTTCTGGGCGATAAGCCACGCCATTTCGGCCAATGGGCGGGCTGCCGCAGCCGATGTACGGGCTTGTGCACTCGATGCCGTGCCATCTTCGACCCGCTTGGCAATGCCTTGCAAAATACCGGCCAAACGGAACAGGTTGTAGGCCAAATAAAAGTTCCATTCTTTGCGAAGCTGCTCTGGCTTGAAAGACTGGGTGTGTTCGCAGTACCAGTCTATGTACTGCGCTTCGCTGGGTATGCCCAAAGCCTTCAGGTCCAGCCCGGCAATGCCGCGGAACATGCCTGGTGGTATGTGCCAAGACAGGCAGTGGTAGCTGAAGTCTGCCAAGGGATGACCCAATGTGGACAGTTCCCAATCCAAGATGGCCAATACCTTTGGCTGAGTAGGGTGGAACATCAGGTTGTCCATCCGGTAGTCGCCATGCACGACTGACATCCACCGATCGTCTCGGGCCAGATCGGGTATGTGGGCCGGCAACCATGCGATCAGGCGGTCCATTTCTGGAATGGGTTGCGTGATGGAGGCTTGGTATTGCTTGCTCCAGCGTTGAATTTGGCGCTCAAAGTAGTTGCCGGGCTTGCCGTAACCACTCAGCCCAATCGCGTCTGGGTTGATGCCATGCAGCAGGGCCATCACCCGGTTCATTTCTTGGTACCTGGCGTGGCGATCCGCTGGGCGAAGGCCTGGCAGCGACTGGTCCCAAAACACCTGCCCTTCTACCAGTGCCATGATGTAAAAGGCCCTGCCAATGACGCCTTCGTCTTCGCACAGTGCGTACATTTGGGGCACCGGGACACCGCTGGGGTGCAGTGCCTGCATCACGCGAAATTCGCGTTCAATGGCGTGGGCCGAAGGCAGCAGCTTGGCCGCAGGCCCCGGCTTGCAGCGCATCACATAGTTGCATTGCGGGGTGGTCAGCCGGTAGGTGGGGTTGGACTGCCCACCGCTGAACTTTTCCAACTCCAAAGGCCCTTCAAAACCCGGAACATGCGCCTCCATCCAAGCAGCCAGAGCCAATGGATCGATGGGTGTTGGGGCCTCGGAGGGCGTCATGTTGCCCTTACTGTTGCAGTCAATGCTCGGCTTCGGATATTTTCAACAGCATGTCCCGGTTGCGCACCACCAAGCCGCCGGGTTCGATGCGTATGGCTTCTTCGCGTTCCATGCTTTTGAGCTCTTGGTTCACCCGCTGGCGGGAAGCCCCCAGCAGTTGCGCCAGTTCTTCTTGCGCCAGTTGCAGACCAATACGGGTTTCGTTCCCGTTGTTCAAACAGGGCACGCCGTAACTTCGCACCAAATGCAGCAACTGTTTTGCCAAGCGCGCGCGCAGGGGCAGGGTGTTCAAGTCCTCCACCAAGCCAAACAGGGTGCGTATGCGTCGGGCCTGGAGTCGCATCAACGCCTCGTAAAGCTCCACGTGTTGCGCCAAAATTTTTTGAAAATCGCTGCGCGCTACACCCAGCAGAGTGGTCGGACCATGGGCGTAGGCATCGTGTGTGCGCTGGTCGCCATCGAACATGGCCACGTCGCCAAACCAAACGCCCGGCTCTACATAGGTCAGGGTGATTTGCTTGCCTGTTAACGAGGTGGAACTGACGCGCACCGCGCCCTTGGCCACGGCGGTCCACTCGTGTGGGGCGTCGCCTCGGGCCACAATCAGGTCGCCGTCTTTGTACCGTTTGACGTAGGCGCATCGCAGTATGTCGTGTCGCAGGGAAGGGGAGAGGCTTGCAAACCAACGTCCGCCGTTGATTGCTTCGCGTTCTTCCATTGTCAGAATCGGCTCGTCCATCGTCTGTCCTGTGAGTGACTGGGGAGGCACTTTTTGTCGCTCGGGCGACCGGTGCTTTATTGGTAAATCGGGGGGCGCTTGTCCAAAAAGGCTTGTATTCCTTCTGCGCCGTTGGGGTGGAACAGGTTGCGCACAAAGCTGTCTCGCTCCGCTTTGAGTTGCTGGCTCAAGCTGTTGTCGGGGGCTTGTTGCACCAGTTCCTTGATGCTGGACAGGGTGTTGGGCGCGCGTCGGTTCAATTTTTCAGCCAAGTCCAAAGCGGTTTGCAGGGCTTGGCCCGGCGCAGCCAGCCGGTTCACCAACCCCAGGGCATGCAAGCGTTGCGGGTCCAGTTTTTCACCCAGCATCAGCAACTCCACCACGGTGGCGCGCGGCAGCGCCCGCACCAGGTTCCAACTCGCACCTCCGTCGGGCGACAAGGCCACATTGGCATAGGCCATCACAAACACACTGTTGCTGGCCGCCACCACCATGTCGCAGGCCAGGGTCAGTGAAAAGCCGGCGCCCGCGCAGGCGCCTTCCACGGCAGCAATCAC
>JACCDQ011051010.1_pt1 | contig 12514 bp, 13 predicted proteins | sample 7446031 | NCBI WGS metagenome assembly JACCDQ01 (sample SAMN15323442, study PRJNA562643) | freshwater metagenome | isolation source: river surface water | place: USA:Blue River Watershed | collected 2017-08-17
ACTTCGACTGGGACCTCTTCGAAACGACAGGCGTATTGCGCTTTGTTGAATCTGGAGTTATCGAAGATGCTCCACGGATTTCCATGCGTCAGGCATCCGCAATAGCAGCCGGACTCTCATACCTTCGCGCCCTGCCGGAGTTTGCATCCGAATCAGAAATCGATGAACTGATCGTCCTGCTCAACTCCTCGAAACAGCATTCCAGCCCGCCGAGCATCGCCTACGAAGTCGGCACCGTAGCGGCAGACGTGGCATTGATTCGCAAAGCCATCTTGGCCAAGGCGCAGATCACCTGCGACTACATAAACCAGCGTGGCGAAGAAACCCACCGGGTACTCGAACCGTTGCGTCTTGACCTGCAGAACAACAATTGGTACGCACGCTGCTGGTGCCCGATCAGTGAACAGGTCAAGGCCTTCCGTCTTGACCGCATGCGTGCCGTCTTGATTAGCGAAACCCTTCGAAGCGCAGCTGCCCAGGATGCCCTCGACTCGCTTGACTTGGAAGACGACCGAGTTTACGTACCTGGGGAGCACGACACCGATGTTTTGGTTGAGGTAGATCCTGAAGCCTACGAACTGGTTGCCGAGTACGGCACCATCGACTCCCCAGCGCCGGGTTCCGACGGCACGATTCGAGTAACCATCAAGGTTGGTTACCTACCGAATCTGGGTCACTTGATTGCCAAGTACGGCGGCGCTGCCCGCGTAATAGCGCCGGCAACGGCTCGCGGAGTCGTAAAAAACTACGCACTGGAATCGCTTGGAGAAGCCGTGCTAGGCACCCCAGTCGGGGATGAAGACTAATGGGCTTTTGGTTTTGGTTCTGGATTTTTCTAGCTATCGCGGTTCTCGCCATGGTGGTTTACGTGTTGATTGCACTCAGCCTCTTTGACCGTGCTAAGAAAATCGCCGGACCGATCGCCAAACTCAACGACCTCACGGCCAAATTGAACGCAGCCGCAGCGCAACGGGATGAAGAGCACCCGCCAGTTGGCGCGCTTGAAACTCCTGAACTTGTTATCATCGCCCGTCGCAACGAACTCAAGCGCTCTTCTCGTGAGCGCAAGGAGGCGCGAACCCGTAGGCTTGTAAAGAGAATCAAAGATTTAGATTTTGACGAAAGCAGGCTGCTATGAAACTGAATGGATTTGAGTGGGTCATCATCTTGGTGATCGTGCTTCTGTTCTGGGGCGCACCAAAACTTCCAGGCCTAGCCAAGGGTCTTGCCGAGTCGTTGAAGATCTTCAAGAAAGAGATGAAGTCCACCGACGAGAAGGGCGAAACCAAGCCTAAGTCGGACGACAAGCCATCTGAGTAGTGGCTAAAAAGAAGAACCCCGATGCTCGAATGAGCCTCGGTGGTCATCTAAGGGAACTTCGCGGTCGACTGTTCTGGTCCGCGATTTTCATCGCTGCCGGCTCTGTAGCTGGTTGGTACGTTTACGACTATTTCTTCGCCATTCTTAGCGCTCCACTCAAGGATCTTGCCTCCACCAACACCAATGTCAGCGTGAACTTTCCAGATGTCATGAGCGCCTTTGACTTGCGGCTTCAGGTGTCGATCTTTCTAGGACTAATCGCGGCCAGCCCGGTTTGGCTTTACCACCTATGGGCCTTCATTACTCCAGCTCTTCGCAAGCGTGAACGCCGTTTCACTCTTGCCTTCTTGCTTAGTGCAGTACCACTTTTCAGCGCAGGTGCCTATCTTGCTTGGATCTCGCTACCTGCGTTCATGGTCGCGTTGCTTTCGCTAACGCCCGAGGGTGCTACCAACATCATCAACGCAAAGGACTACATTCTGTTCGACCTGCGAATCTTGCTGGTCTTCGGCTTGGCTTTCGTGATGCCCGTAATTCTTGTTCTACTCAACTTCGCCAATCTGATCACCGCTAAGTCGATTTTCAAATCCTGGCGTTTGGCGCTTTTTGTGATTGCAGTGATTTCGGCCTTGGCAACACCGACCGCTGATCCGCTTTCGATGTTTGTGCTGATGGTGCCACTCGGCGTTCTTTACTTTGCCGCCGGTGGTGTCGCCATGTTGACCGACCGACGTCGCGTAAAGGCCCAGAAACTCCTCGAAGCCGACTCAGAGATTTAGAGATGGCCGAGATCGAACTAAGCCCAGCTGAGCGCTACGCAAAGGCAAAAAAGCGACGCGATCATCCTGAAGTCGAGGCGTTTGCCAAGTTACTCAAGTTCCCGCTCGACGACTTTCAAGCGCGTGCCTGCCAGTCGCTAGCCGAGGATAAGGGCGTTTTAGTGGCCGCGCCAACCGGCGCAGGCAAGACAATCGTCGGCGAGTTTGCCATTCATCTGGCTATCGAACGAGGCCTGAAGGTCTTCTACACCACGCCGATAAAAGCGCTTAGCAACCAGAAATATGCCGAGCTAGTTGAGCGATACTCGACTTCTCGTGTTGGCCTGCTCACCGGTGACACGAACATCAACGGCGACGCGCAAATCTTGGTGATGACCACCGAAGTGTTGCGCAACATGATCTACGCGAACTCGGATGCATTGATGAGCCTCGGATACGTGATTATGGATGAGGTTCACTATCTGGCCGACCGTTTCAGAGGCGCAGTCTGGGAGGAAGTGATCCTCCACCTACCCAAGGATGTGAAGATCGTTTCGCTGAGCGCGACGGTTTCGAACGCCGAGGAATTCGGAGCTTGGCTTGACGAGGTGCGTGGTGAAACCGAAATCATCGTGTCAGAGATTCGACCGGTACCGCTCAATCAGCACGTGCTTTTTGGAGACGAGCTGATCGAACTCTTCGACGCGACCGGAACTCGAGTCAACCCAGAGTTAAGCGCTAAGCATGCGAACAAGTTGCGCCAGCCGGTAAATCGTCCGGCACGAGGTCGACGAGGACATGACAATAACTGGCAACGACAACAGAATCGAATTCCTAAGGCAAACAAACCCGAAATCATTGAGATTCTCGACGATGCCAATCTGCTGCCGGCAATCTTCTTCATCTTCTCCCGTGCCGCTTGTGAGGCCGCTGTCAAGGAGTGCCTGCGCCATGGTCTCCGCCTCACCAACAACGATGAACGGCGTGAAATCCGCCTTCTGGTTGAGGAAAAATGCGCCAACATCGCCGACGAAGATCTCGCCACCCTCGGTTACCTCGAGTGGCTGAATTCACTTGAGCGGGGAGTAGCGGCCCACCACGCCGGCATGCTCCCAGCCTTCAAGGAAGTGGTCGAAGAACTCTTCCTGCGCAAACTGGTCAAGGTTGTATTTGCAACCGAGACGCTTGCCCTCGGCATCAATATGCCAGCGAGAACAGTCGTGCTTGATCGGCTCGACAAGTTCAACGGTGAATCTCGCGTTCAAATCACTCCGGGGGAGTACACCCAGCTAACCGGACGTGCGGGGCGAAGAGGCATCGACACCGAAGGTCACTCGGTGGTTCAGTGGTCTGGAAATCTCGATCCGCAGGTGGTCGCTGGTCTCGCCTCGAAGCGCACCTATCCATTGATTTCATCGTTCAGACCGACTTACAACATGGCCGTCAATCTGGTGGATGCCTTCGGCAAAGACCGGGCTCGCGAGGTTCTCGAGATGTCTTTCGCGCAGTTCCAAGCTGACCGGTCGGTTGTTGGGTTAGCCAAAGGACTTCGCGACCGCGAAGTGTCACTGGCGGGCTACTACAACTCGATGCAGTGTCACCTTGGCGACTTTGCCGCCTACTCGCAGATGCGGCGCGACATCAGTGACCTCGAGAAGGAACTTGCTGCCTTCAACGTTAGACGTGATCGTGGCAAAGAAATCCGTTCGAGCGTCGGTCGGTCTGCCAAGGAAAAACAGCTTGCCGACCTAAAACGGCGCATCAAGCAGCACGCTTGCCACTCCTGTTCCGAACGCGAAGCACACGCGAGATGGGGCGAGCGTTGGCACAAGCTTCGCCGCGAGACCGATGCCTTGCTGGGTCAGATCGAGGGGCGGACCAACCAGGTCGCAAAGACCTTCGACCGAATCTGCGCGGTTCTAGGAGAGCTCGAATACCTAGCTGTCGATGGTGACGAAATGTCGGTGACCGAGATGGGGCTTCGACTCGGTCGAATCTACGGCGAGCGCGATCTACTGGTTGCCGAATGCATCCGACGTGGCATCTGGACCGATCTAGACGCCCCATCCCTCGCCGCACTAACTGCGGCACTGGTCTACGAGGCTAGGCGTGACGACGATGAATATGCACCTCGAATTCCTCGAGGACCGTTCGGTGATGTGATGGAGGCGACGCTCGAGATTTGGGATCAAATCGAAGCACTTGCTAAACGCAATCGCCTGGGACAAACCAACCCACCGGACATCGCGTTGAGCCTCGCAATCCACCGCTGGGCTTCGGGCGCCAGACTCGACAGCATTCTCGAGTCGTTCGACATTCTTCCCGGTGACTTCATTCGCTGGACCAAGCAAATCATCGATTTGCTCGAGCAGATCGCTCAAACCGCGGATGGTCGTCTCGAGACCGTTGCGCGTGAGGCCGTGGATCGAGTCAAACGCGGCATCGTTGCCTACTCGTACTTCGGTTGAGATTTAGGCTGGTTGGGTGAGCAAGTTTCGCGATGATGTCTTCCTGAGTTCCAGGTTATGGCTCGCCGCATTTGCCGGCGCTATAAGTTACTTCGCCTATCCAAGACCGGGTCTTTGGCCGGTGATCTTCTTAGCGGTCGCGGGTATCTTTGCCGCCATCCGAGGCGCGACGTTACCGCGCGCCTACCTAATCGGCTTTGTCGCCGGTTTCACATTCTTTGCATCGCAAGGATGGTGGCTTAGCCAATACCTTGGTCCCGTTCCACTCATTGCGCTCTCTACGGTGGAGGCCCTGTTCGTCGGTCTGTGGGCCGTGGTGTTCGAAGCGATCCGCCGCAAACTCACTTCAAACTGGATGCAGGCACTAGCGTTTGCATCTACCTGGACCGCCCGTGAGTGGCTCACCACGCATTTTCCGTATGGCGGTTACCCATGGTCGCGTTTAGCGATGTCCCAGGGCTACTCGCCACTCGACCGCTGGGTTTACTTCGGAGGTCTCAGTCTGCTCACCTTCGTAATCGCATTCGCCGCAGCTATCTTGCTACTCGAAGGTCCACAGTTGTTCAATCACGCAACTAGGCGGTCTGCAATTCGCGCCGTCGGTGCGACTCTCGTATTTCTTTTCGCTATCCCCGCAACCGTGACCTTGCAGCCAACCGATAACAAGTTCACCGTTGCCGCCGTGCAAGGCAATGCAAATGCCGGACTATTCGCCAAGACCTACCCTGGAGAAGTGCTCGACAACCATCTCGACGTAACCTATCGAGCGATCCACGCAGGTGCTACCAAGAATGTCTCTTTGGTCGTCTGGCCAGAGAACGCCTCCGACCTAAATCCGCTACTCAATGCAGGTTCCGGTTTGGCCATGGCAAAACTGGTGAATCAAGACCTGAAGGTGCCGCTCGCTTTCGGAACGATCACCAGTTCGAGTGACGAGATCTTCAACTCTTCCTTGCTGTGGTTACCCGGCACCGGCATCGTGGATCAGTACGACAAGAAGCGCCCAATCCCGTTCGCCGAGTATGTTCCCGACCGCGATTTCTGGAACGCTCTGGCTCCAGATCTGATCGGGTTGATTTACCGTGGCTACACGTTCGGCACACGCGATAACTACTTCGAGGTCGATGGCCATCGTTTCGGTGTCTTGATTTGTTTCGAAGTCGCAGTGGATGAGGTGGCGCAGGAGATCGTCGATTCGGGTGCCGAAGCGATTCTTTCTCAGTCGAACAACGCCGACTTTGGCAAGAGTGACGAAGCGTTCCAACAGCTTGCCCTGGCTCGACTGAGAAACATCGAAACCGGACTCCCGGTGGTAAACGCCTCCACCGTTGGCCCTTCGGCAATCTTTGATGCTGGCCGCACCGTTCAGGTCAGCGATGCCTTCGTTCCAGCCTTTTTGGTCGGTGAAATCGGGCTGACCAAGTCAACCACTCCCGCTATGTCCTTCGGCCGGCACTTCGACCTAGCCAACTTTGCGCTGTTCGGAGCCATCTGCATCACAGTCGTGGTTTCCTCGCGGCGCAGGGGAGTGGCTGCCGTTTGAAGACCCTGGTGATCCTGCCGACCTACAACGAACGTCAGAATCTTGCTGGCGCGATTGCCGCGATCTTTGCCCATTGCCCGACCGTCGAGATTCTCGTCGTAGATGACTCATCGCCAGACGGCACCGGCGAACTGGCCGCCAACCTGGCCAGCGCTGACCGCCGCATCCACCTGCTCAGGCGTGAGGCAAAACAGGGGCTTGGCCGCGCCTACCTGGCGGGTTTCGACTGGGGCCTTGATAATCAATTCGAATTGATGGTCGAGATGGATGCCGACTTCAGCCACCGCGCTGAGGATTTGCCGAGATTGCTGTCGGTGGCACCCGACGCAGACCTGGTTCTAGGTAGCCGCTGGGTCAGGGGAGGTGCCGTGGTCAACTGGCCGCTGCAACGCCTGCTGCTATCTCGTCTCGGCAATCTCTACGCCCGCATCATGCTCAAATCCAAGATCAAGGATCTAACCGCTGGCTTTCGAGTAATTCGCGCAACCGCGTTGCACCACATCGACCTATCGCGCATCGCCGCGCAAGGGTATTCGTTTCAGGTAGAACTCGCCTGGCGCTTCGAGAAGGCTGGCCTCAAGGTCATCGAAGTGCCAATCACTTTCGTTGAACGTGAAAATGGCGTCTCAAAAATGAGTTCAGCCATAGTGCGCGAGGCTCTATGGCTGATAACCCGTTGGGGAATTCTAGGCAGGTAACCGATCTAGATGTCGGCTTCGCCGGCCTTGCGGCGGGCACGAATGTATTCGAGACGCTCCTGCAGAATCTCTTCTAGCTCTTCACGACTGCGACGCTCCAACAGCATCTCCCAGTGGCTTCTAGGGGTCTTGTCTTCTACGGCTTCGAGAACGACCTGCTTGCCGTCTTCGAGCAAGATGCCTTCCAGGTTGCACTGCTTGCACTGCCAGGTCTGTGGCAACTCGGCCTCGGCAGCGAATACGACCGACGTGTCGTGACCCGATGCACAACGGAAAACATAGGTGGCTCTATCGGAATAGGCAACGCCCTTTTCGCTCTCAAGCGACTGAACTCCAAGGCGCATTCCGCGCATGGTCGACTGTGCCATTGCATCCTCCAGGATTTTGATTCATGAATGTCGAACGCATTCGACTTTGGCTATAACGCGGAAACCAAAAGATTTGTTCCCAAACAATCAATAAAAGGTCTTAGCCAGTAGCCAACACTAGCGCCTCAAGGCGGCGACCGCTGTATCGGCACGGTCGGTCACTACGCCACTGGCACCGAGAGCCATAAGTTCGAGCATCCGTTTTGGATCGTTGATCACCCAATAGTGCAGTTCGATGCCGCATTTCCGGGCAAATGAAACCAGCCGTGGTGAGGTCAGATTCACGTAACGTTTTTGATCGGGAATCTGAAGCGCATCGATTTTGCGGGCGATTCTCGAGAACAGACCGAACCAGCCCAGGCGGGCTGCCAACACCAACAACAGCATGCGGGCCAGGCCCGGCGAGGTTGCGACGCGAACACCTCGTTGTCTCAGCAGGCGCATCGCCGTCATGCGTCGGTATTCGCTAAATGAAGACACCAATACTCGATCGGCGGCATCGGCGTGCACGATGCTCTCAATAGCCGGAGCTATAACACCTCGACTCTTCAGGTCTAGATTGAATTTCGCCTCCGGCAATAGCCTTAGCGCATCATCGAGGGTTGGAATCTTGCCCGCTTCGCCGCCAAGCTCATGAATCTGCTGCAGCGTCAGCTGCCTAACCTTGCGCTGGATGCCGGCGATTCGCTCAAGGGAGGAGTCATGGAAGATCACGGCGACGCCGTCCCTGGTGTGTTGAAGGTCCGTCTCGATGTGCGTCGCACCAGCTCGTAGGGCAGACCGGAACGCATCGAGCGAGTTTTCGAGCTCGCCATCTTCACAGAGCCCACGGTGAGCCAAAATGTGCGGTTTCACGGGGGAGAGGTACCCGTTTTGAGGCATGACTTGGCTCCTAGCTTCTGCTAGACAGCCTAGGCTGAATGGGTGAGTTCGATGCTAAATTCCTCGGTGCTATTGCGTTTCGCGCGCCTCTGGCTCGGTTTATTTGTCTACGGATTCGGGCTCGCGCTGATGGTCGAGGCCAAGATCGGCGTGCCGCCCTGGGATGTCTTCGCACTCGGCATCTCGATACAGGCGCACATAAGCTACGGCATCGCATCCGTCATCGTAAGCGCTCTGGTTCTGCTCGCCTGGATTCCGCTCAAGCAAAAATGGGGTTTCGGCACCATCGCCAACGGAATCTTCATCGGCTTGTTTGCAGACTTTTGGATGGGCATCTTGCCGAACCCCACAGAATACTGGGCTCAACTGAGCCTGTTCTGCCTTGGCATGACCGCGGTAGCGTTCGCCACTGGGCTCTACATCTCGGCTCATTTCGGCACCGGCCCGCGTGACGGCCTAATGATCGGCACTCAGAGACTTCTTGGCTGGAAATTCTGGCAAATTCGAACCATGTACGAGGGAAGCGTGCTCATCATCGGATTCCTGATGGGTGGCCAGGTGCGCGAAGGAACACTCATCTTTGCCGTGTGCATCGGCTACCTCATGCAGTTAGCGCTGCAAATCTTCAAATACGTCGATCCGCAAGCAAAGTAATGCTGCCCGGAGCTCATCGCGAAACCGCGCGCGTTTTGCTAACCAACCCCAGCAGACAGATTTTTCTCCTCCTGACGCATTTTGACCCTGAGGTTTGCCTGCCTCCGCGATGGATAACGCCAGGAGGTGGTATCGATGTCGGCGAAACACCTCTCGAGGCGGCGGTACGAGAACTACGAGAAGAAACTGGCTTGCAAGTGGCCCCTAGCGCTTTGGGTGAACCGATTTGGATCACCGAGGGACGCTGGGATTGGCCGGATGGCAATTTCCACACCTACAAGGATTTCTTTTATCGACTAGAGGTCGAAGACTTTGTGCTCGATCAATCCGGCTGGACAAACGATGAACTGCGCGACGTTTTGGAATACCGCTGGTGGAATTTGGAGGAACTGCTGCATTCCGGTGAATCGGTTGGCCCGCACGGGTTAGCCGATTTTTTGAGCAACCACTTCTCTTAGACGAATAACATTATGCCGATAATGAACATTATGTAAAGTAATGTTTTTATTGCCCCTACCCCCGAACTGGAGAATGTTGAGCTATCGGCGGGTGGCTGCTAGGCCTGCGTCGCTGCGATCCACTGCGAGAGTTTCTCTGAAGCTGCCGAACTGTCGAGCGCTGAACGAACTTTGTGTAGAGCCGAATCGAATCGCTGTTCCAAAGAAACCTCAGCGAGCTTGGCATCCTTCGCCAACTCATAGGCAACCACACCTGATGCTGCGTTCAATAGAACGATGTCTCGGATGGACGACAGGTCGCGATCGGCACTGTCTTTGCCGAGCACCATTCTCGCGATCTGTGCGTTGTGGTGTGGGTCTCCGCCGACCAGATCTTCGAGCTTGGCCGGCTTGAGCCCCAAATCACGCGGATCGAACTTAAATTCACGCACCTCTCCCCCAGAAACCTGCCAAATTTGGCTTGATCCGGTGGTCGTAAGCTCATCCAACCCATCAGAACCGCGGAAAACCAGCGCTGTGCGGCCACGGTTAGCCATCTCGGCGGCCATCAAAGGGGCGATAAACGGGTTCGATACGCCGAGCGAGGTCGCGATCGGTTGAGCGGGGTTTGCCAACGGCCCGAGGAAGTTGAAAGTGGTAGGGATGCCCAGGGCCTTGCGAATTGGCGCTACGTGACGCATCGCCGGGTGGAAAACCGGCGCAAAGAAGAAGGTGAGCCCTACTTCGCGGAAGACATCGGCCACCGCTTCCGGTGAAAGATCGAGCCGCACGCCCAAAACCTCGAGCATCTCGCTCGATCCGGTCTTGCCCGATGCAGAGCGCGAGCCGTGTTTCATAACCGGAATACCGGTTGCCGCAGTCAAGATAGCCGACATGCTTGAGATGTTGACGGTTCCGACTAGATCTCCCCCGGTTCCGACGATATCGACAGCATCGTTGCCGGTGTCCAGGATGACACTGTGTTCCAGCATCACATCGACGAGTCCGGCGAGTTCGACTGTGGTTTCACCCTTGGCACGAAGAGCAATCATGAATGCGCCGACCTGAGCTTCGCTGGCTTCGCCTGACATAATCTCAGACATCGCCCAGGCGGCTTCGGCGCGTTCGAGCGCCTCTCCGGCGAGCAGTTTCGTCAGAATCGTGGGCCAAGTTTGAGCCGAGGTCATGGCTCTAAGTTTATCGGGCGAAATCCGCGTGTTTACGCCTCAAAATGGCATGAGTAGCCCACCTCGTGAGGTTATGATTTAAACATGTCTACGACTGTCGCAGCTGGTCAAACAGCACACGTGATCAACCGCCCGAGTTCCACATCTGTGGGCACGATTGTTTGGCTAGGCAGCGAGGTGATGTTCTTCGCCGGTTTGTTCGCCATGTACTTCAGTCTTCGCGCCAACTCCCCTGCTATCTGGGAGGCCGACACCGAGAAGCTGAACATCCCGTTCGCTCTCACTAACACCATCATCTTGGTGCTCTCATCGTTCACCGCTCAGTTTGGTGTCTTCGCGGCAGAGCGCATGCAGCCTCGCGCTACCGGCAAGTCTCCATTCAAGTGGGGCATGGTTGAGTGGTTCCTACTCTCCTACTTCATGGGTGCGATCTTCGTTGCCGGTCAGGCTTGGGAGTACGCCACCCTGGTATCCGAAGGTGTGGCTCTGAACTCAAACTCGTACGGCAGCGCCTTCTACATCACCACCGGATTCCACGCCCTACACGTGACCGGCGGTCTCATCGCGTTCCTGCTAGTCATCGGTAAGACCTTTGCGGCAAAGAAATTCGGGCACTACGAAGCCACCAGCGCGATCGTGGTCTCTTACTACTGGCACTTTGTGGACGTGGTCTGGATCGGCCTGTTCCTAATCATCTACGTACTCAAATAGGCGAAAGCAGTTTCATGTTCAAGCGCAAACTAAACAACGTCCGCAGGTCACGCTTCGCGGCGATTCTGGTCATTGTTGGAGGATTGTTCGTCGCCGGTGGCGGCTACGCGGTTGCCACCGCAGCGACCTCGCACGCAACTTCTTCAGAATTCACTGCCGAACAGGTCACCGAAGGTTCGAAGCTATTCCTGGCTAACTGTGCTTCTTGCCACGGCAAGAACGCCGAAGGAACCAACTACGGTCCAAGCCTCATCGGTGTCGGTGCCGCTGCCGTTGACTTCCAGGTTGGCACCGGTCGTATGCCTGGTCAGTCATCTGGCCCACAGATGATGGCAAAGCCTGTTCAGTTCACCGAGGAGCAGACCGCTGCTCTAGCCGCGTATGTTTCTTCGTTAGCTCCTGGGCCTTCGATCCCAGACGAGAAGTACCTCGATGGAAATGGCAACACCACCCGCGGTGGCGAGCTGTTCCGTATCAACTGCGCCATGTGCCACAACGCCGTTGGCGCCGGTGGAGCACTTACCGAAGGTAAGTTCGCGCCGATGCTAAAGGGTGTCGAGTCAAAGCACATCTACGAAGCTATGGTTACCGGCCCACAGAACATGCCGGTATTCAACGACGCGAACCTCACCCCTGAGGACAAGCGCGACATCATCTCGTACCTCAAGTACGTAGAGAACAACCCTTCCGCCGGTGGAGAAGAACTTGGCAGCCTAGGCCCAGTGGCCGAAGGTCTGTTCATCTGGATCTTTGTTCTCGGCGGTATCGTCGGAATCACCATTTGGCTCGGCGCCAAATCCAACTAGTAGTTCAGAACCCAAGGAGAACATCAAGTGAGTTCTAAGGCTAAGGATGTCGTTCACTCGAGCGACGCCGAGCACGAATACGAAAGCGGTCTCGCTGTATCCAGCGCAGATTCGATCAAGGACCCGGGTCTAGAGCCGCACCGCGTGCGCATGACCGACAAGAGTGAGAAGCACGCTAAGAACGCCGAACGCCAGGTGGCTGCTCTGTTCCTCGCGTCGATCGCAAGCAGCGCGTTCGCACTGTACGCCTACTTCGCCTTCCCTATCGTGGATAGCGACCTTGGTACGGTTCGCGAAAACACCTTGTTCCTCGGCCTGGGAATCGCCCTCGGGTTGTTCGGAATTGGTGTCGGTGCAGTGCACTGGGCAAAGACCCTCATGCCAGACGCAGAGGTTTCGGAAGCCCGTCACCAGACCCGAGGTAGCGAAGAAACTCGTGCTCGCGCAATCGAAATCATCGACCTTGCAAACCAGGAATCGGGTTTCAGCCGGCGCAAGCTCATTCGTCGCAGCCTCTACGGTGCACTCGCGTTCTTCCCGCTGCCGGGCATTCTGCTCTTTGGTGACCTCGGACCAAATCCCGCCGACTCGCTCAAGCACACCATGTGGCGCAAAGGCACTCGCCTTACCCGCGACCCTTACGGCACTCCGATCAAGGCCAGCGACGTAACCCTCGGTTCGG
>JACCDQ011265136.1_pt1 | contig 12514 bp, 9 predicted proteins | sample 7446031 | NCBI WGS metagenome assembly JACCDQ01 (sample SAMN15323442, study PRJNA562643) | freshwater metagenome | isolation source: river surface water | place: USA:Blue River Watershed | collected 2017-08-17
ACCGAAATGAACTGGAGCGATATTGTACTCAACAATCAAACAGCCGAACAGGTAAAAGATATCGGCACCTGGTTGCAGCATCATCATTTGTTCATGGAAGATGAAAACCTGAGGCGCAAAGTAAAACCCGGTTACCGTGTTTTGTTTTATGGCCCGTCGGGTACGGGTAAAACATTAACAGCAGCACTTATTGGTAAAGAATTTCAGAAAGAAGTTTATCGGATCGATTTGAGCCAGGTGGTTTCGAAATACATTGGCGAAACAGAAAAAAATCTGGAGAATGTTTTTCGCCGTGCAGAATCAAAGAACTGGATCTTGTTTTTTGATGAAGCCGATGCGCTGTTCGGCAAACGCACCAACGTACAATCATCGCACGATAAATATGCCAACCAGGAGGTAAGTTATTTATTGCAACGGGTAGAAGATTATCCGGGCTTGCTCATACTTGCATCTAACTTCAAATCTAACCTCGACGATGCTTTTCTGCGTCGCTTTCATGCCGTTATTCATTTCCCTATACCTAATGCCGCAGAGCGGTTAATGCTCTGGCAAAAAGCAATGCCTGCTTCCTTAACTGCCGATGAAACGGTGAACTTGCAGGAACTGGCCAAACAGTACGAAATGAGTGGGGCATCCATTCTCAATGCAGTGCAGTTTGCCACACTTTCGGCTTTTGCAGCCAATAGTCGTACGCTCACAAAGGCATTTCTTATCGATGGTATCCGTAAGGAGTATATGAAAGAGGAGAAATCGTTATAGCCACTCCGCTCATCATTTAAGCTTTTCCAAACAGGATTTTTCAGGATATTTACGGCTCAAATTTTTGAGCATGAAATAATCATTAAAAATGAGCAGCCTATTTTAACCCAAAAGGATGATCATTTTTAATGTGTTATACTATGTGGCAAAAGCAACATTAATTATAAGCACATGAAGAAAACTGTTTGGACGATCGCTGCCCTTTTGGCCATGTTTACAACGTTTGCGCAGCCCAGCCGTTGGCAGCAGCGTGTAAAGTATGTAATGGATATTGATATGGATGTAACAACAAACCGTTACACCGGAAAACAAAAACTCGAGTACACGAATAATTCTCCCGACACATTAGATAAAGTGTTTTATCATTTGTACTGGAATGCATTTCAGCCAAACAGCATGATGGATGCACGCAGCCGTGAGCTGGGTAAGAAAATGGTGAATAACCGTCCCGATTGGGATGCACGTGTAAAGGATCGTATTCTTAATTTAAAAGAAAACGAGATCGGTTACCAGAAAGTAAAGCAGTTGAAATTAAATGGTGTGCTGCAGCAAACCATCGAACACGAAACGATACTGGAAGTTAAACTCAGCAAACCTATTTTGCCGAAACAGAAAGTAGTTTTTGAAATGGAGTGGGAAGCGCAAGTGCCTTTGCAGGTTCGCCGCAGCGGTAGAGATGCAGCCAATGGGGTGAAATTTTCAATGAGTCAGTGGTATCCGAAATTAGCGGAGTACGATAACGATGGCTGGAATCCTAATCCTTATGTGGCTCGTGAGTTTTATGGTGTGTGGGGCGATTTTGAAGTAAACATTACCATCGATAAAAATTTCCTCATCGGAGGTACAGGTTATTTAACCAATGCCAATCAAATCGGTTACGGCTATGAGGCAAAGGGTGTAAAAGTTATTCGCCCGGCGGGCGATAAACTCACCTGGAAATTTACAGCGCCTAATGTGCATGATTTTGTATGGGCTGCTGATGCAGAATACAAACATCTTACACGGCAGGTAAGTGGTGGCCGCACCATTCATGTGTTGTATAATTACAAACCGAACGATGCAAAAAATGATGAAGCGTGGGAGAAGGTAGCCGATGCTGCTGTTACTGTGTTACCATTTATTGAAAAGAACTTTGGAGCATATCCATACAAGCAATATTCGTTTATACAAGGTGGTGATGGTGGTATGGAATACCCGATGGCTACATTGCTTGCAGGTCCCGGTGTTGGTACCGTGTTTCATGAGTGGATGCATACCTGGTACCAGATGTTAATGGGTACCAATGAAAGTTTATATGCATGGATGGATGAAGGCTTTACGGATTATGCAACTGATCTTGTTGCTGATTATTACTTTACTGAAATGGCAAAGAAGAATGGTACTACGCACAACGATACCAAGTTGCCGAAATATCATTCTGATAATTACAACAGTTATTTTGCATTGGTGAAAAGCGGTTTGGAAGAACCAATGACCACGCATGCCGATCATTTCAATACCAACTTTGCTTATTCCATTGCATCGTATTCGAAAGGTGCAATATTTCTCAGTCAGCTGGGTTATGTGGTAGGCGATTCGGTGCGTAACAAAATACTGCTCGAATATTACAAACAGTGGAAGTTTAAACATCCGAATGTAAACGACTTTATGCGTGTGGCTGAAAAAGTAAGTGGATTACAACTCGATTGGTATAAAGAGTATTGGGTGAATGGTACCAAAACAATCGATTATAAAATTGATAGTTTGTGGGAAGAAGGCGGCAAAACAAAAATCAGCATCAAGCGTGTAAAAGATGTACCGATGCCGATTGATCTATTGCTTACGTTTAAAGATGGAACACAACAATTGCATTATGTACCTGCTTATTTAATGTTTGGGGCAAAACCTGCAGAAGATAATACGCCACGTACCGTGCATGCTGCATGGAAGTGGACGCATCCTGTTTATGTAATTGAATTTGATAAACCATTGCGTGATTTAAAAGCGGTTGAAATAGATCCTACTCAACGGATGGCCGATGTGGATCGCAGAAATAATAAACTGGAATTGAATTGGTGAGTTGGCTGGAAGGAATGAAAGCGGCTGTTCGTTTACCGGGCAGCCGCTTTTTTATTGATGAATGATAAACTATTAGTCTCAGGTGGTTTGTGAACGCTGGTCTTTTTATAAACAAAAAAGGTGCTTAAAAAAGCACCCTGTTTATTACTCTTGATGTTAGACTATCGACCATAGAATTTATTAACGGCTTCTACACGATTATTTACGTGCAGTTTTTCGTAAATGTGGTATACATGTTTGCGTACTGTTTCCGCACTTATATCCAACTCCTTACCAATTTCTTTATAAATTTTTCCCAGCGCCAGCTGTTCAAGCACCGCTTTTTCTTTTTTGCTTAATAAAGCCATGTCTTCGTTATCATCGGTGGGTAAAACCGTTTCGGCAACAGGCATATCTTTAAATGCATTTACTACTTTCAACGCAATCTGGCTGCTCATGGGTGCGCCGCCATCAACCAGCTCTGCAATTGCATCTAATAATTTAGAAGGCGATGATTTTTTGAGGATGTAACCACTTGCACCTGCACGCAATGCATCAAATATTTTTTCATCTTCTTCATACACGGTACACATCATGTATAAAACTTCGGGATGCAGAGGCTTTAGTTCTTTTACCAGATCAATACCATTGGTAGAACCAAGACCAATATCCATCAATACCACATCAGGCTTTAATAAAGGGATTTTTACAAGTGCTTCTTCACCTGACGAATAAGACGCAGCCAGCACGCAGTTATCGCTTAAGTCAATGATCTGCTCCAGCGCCTGGCGGATGTCTGTTACATCCTCAACAATACACACGGCAATTTTATTCATACTACAAAGTTGCTGTATTAATTAAACATGAAAAATACCACTTTGTGGTAGTATTTAAAGGTTAAACGTATAAAGATGTAGTAGAAAACTACTGCTTTCAGCTTATCTTTTTACACCCAACACAAATTTTTGCTTGAAAAAGTCTTCGGTAAAAAGTTGTTCAATTTCCCAAACCAGCGGATGCAGCCCGCTTTCGTGTATTTCCTGTGTAAGATCGCCACCTTTTAAACAAATAAGTCCGCCGTAAAATGGATCATCAAATGCATTGGCAGCTTTTCCTTGTCCTTTTGCTTTTAAAATAGGAGTGCTCCATTTCCACAAATCTTTTAAAGGCGCTACAGCACGGCTAACCACAAAATCGAATTTGCGGTCTTTTATTTCTTCTGTGCGGGTATGTTGTGTGGTAATATTTTTTAAACCAATGGCAGCTGAAACCTCACGCACAACGTTTAGTTTTTTATTAATACTGTCGGTTAAATGAAACTGTACTTCGGGAAAAAAGATGGCCAACGGAACGCCGGGAAAACCACCACCTGTGCCGAGATCGCAGATTTGCGTACCCGGTTGAAAATCGAAAATGGCTGCAATGGCCAGCGAATGCAGTACATGTTTTTCGTAGAGGCTGTCGATATCTTTACGGGAAATCACATTGATTTTTTCATTCCACTCGGTATACACTGCTTTTAATTGTTCCAGTTGCTGTAACTGCGCAGCAGAAAAGTCGGCGAAATATTTAGTTACTACTTCCAATTGTTACCCGGTTTTTTAAATAAAGTATTTGCAAATAAAAGATAATAAAACCATTGCCAGATATCAAGCAAAGGATAAAGCCAGATGAGATCTTTTTCATTCAGCTTCTTCATGCTGCGGCTGTACACAATCCCTTGCACAATTAAACGGAATACAAATACACTTAGTGCAATCCACCAGCAAAAGAATACAGCAGATACAACAAGCAGAGGGTAAAACAAAAAATGTGCTGCAGCATATAAACCCAGCCAGAATTTATGTTTGCTTTTGTAATGTTTGCTGGTGCTGTAATGTCTTGTTTTCTGACTGCGCCAGTTGCCCCAACTCGTTTTTGGTTCTGAAAAAGTGAATGCTTCTTCGTCTATAACTATCGCTGTATTTGTTTTAGTAGCTACTTTGTTTATGAACAAATCATCATCGCCACCCGGTAGTTGGTTGTGCGATGAAAAACCTTTGTTACGAAAGAACAATTCTTTTCGGTAAGCAAGGTTACGGCCAACGCCCATGTAAGGCATGCCTGCCAATGCATACGAGAAATACTGCAGTGCAGATAAAAAAGTTTCGAAGCGGATAATTTTATTCAGCAGCCCCGGCTTTTTGTAATACGCACCATAACCCAACGCAATTTCTTTACCGTTGCTGAAGGCATCCTGCATCAGCTCGATCCATTTATTGCTGGCGGGTTTGCAATCGGCATCTGTTAAGAGCAACAGTTCGTGTTTCGATTCTTTAATGCCCATCGATAAAGGGAATTTTTTTCCCTGTATCAGCCTTGCTTCCTGCTTCAGTTCAATTGGGCGCAGATTGCGGAAGGGTTTCGATAAATATTCAAGTACATACTTACTGTCGTCGAACGAATTGTCGTTTACAGCTACTACTTCAAACGTACTTTTATAATCCTGCTGCAGTACATCGGGCAGGTTATCAGCCAGATTCTGTGCCTCATCACGGGCACAAACAATTACCGATACGGCATGCTGCATGGAGCTCTCACGCTTTGGTTTTTTATAAAACGCAAAACGGCTAAAGAAGAACAGGTAATAAAATACCTGTACAGCGGTTATTAAACAAAATACAATGAAGACGATTTCGGGCCAGTGCACACTCATAAGCAGCTGCGAAAATACTATAAAAGTAGATAGCGGTTGTTGCGTAGCTCTTGCTGTTTAATACTGCATTGAGGAACGTAGGGTTTAGATGCCGCAAAAGTGTAGCCCTCTTTCAGTCCTTTAATCGACTTGTGTTCTTTTGCATAAAAATGAAAAATATTTTCCCATTAATTTTAAATATTTATTGTTAATCAATAAATATTTATATTTTTGACTCGAACAAAAAAGGCGAATCATGGAAATCAGGATTACAACCAGTCATATCCTGAAAGTATTGGAAATACTTTCCTGGATCATTTTTATCGGGTTATGTATTGAAGCAGGTGCTGTTATTTTTAACACAGTGTATGCCCTGTACAAACCGATTGTTGCAGAGCATTTCTGGAACGGCGCTGATCTGTCGCAACTGTATGCGTACGATAAGGGGCACTTTATGGCACAGATGAGTTTAGTAGTAACTGTAGCTGTGATGAAGGCCATGATCTTTTACCTGCTTGTAAAAGTGTTTTACGATAAAAAGTTCAGCCTCGATAAACCCTTTAATACAGCTGTTACAAGTGTTGTGTTGAATATTGCTTATCTCTGTGCAGGAGCCGGATTGTTTTCGATGTGGAGTACACGACAAATGAAATGGTTCAGTAAAAAAGGAATAGCGATGCCCGATGAACACTTATTGAATATTAACGGTGCAGATGTGTGGCTTTTTATGGCAGTGGTATTGGTTGTATTTGCACAGGTATTTAAAAAAGGAATTGAATTACAAAATGAAAACGACTTAACTGTATAGCATGCCCATTGTAGTAAACGTAGATGTAATGATGGCGAAGCGAAAAATGTCGCTCAATGAGCTCTCGAATAAAGTTGGACTTACGCTTTCCAATTTATCGATATTAAAAACAGGCAAAGCAAAAGCCATCCGCTTCAGCACGCTTGAAGCAATTTGTAAAGTACTGGATTGCCAACCCGGCGATATATTGGAATATGTGAAAGAGGAGTAGGTGAGTGTCGAAGTTTAACATCCGCTGGCTGTGTAGTATAGTAATTCGCAAGAAGCCGCTCGTAACCCATAACCTTTACCCGTAACTCAGATCGTTTATCTTTGCGCCCTTATGGCCGCATTACAATTTCAGTTACAGCATACCGATACGCAATCGAAAGCAAGAGCAGGAGAGATCACTACTGATCATGGAAAAATTCAAACGCCGATTTTTATGCCTGTGGGTACAGTAGGCAGTGTAAAATCGCTTACGGTTGAACAGTTGAAAAGTGAAGTAAAAGCAGAGATCATTTTAGGAAATACCTATCATCTGTATCTCCGCCCTGGAACAGAAGTGCTGGAAGCAGCAGGCGGTTTGCACAAATTCAATGGATGGGATAAACCTATCTTAACTGATAGCGGTGGTTACCAGGTTTTTTCTTTGGCAGGCAATCGTAAAATCAAAGAAGAAGGCGTGGTTTTTCAGAGCCACATTGATGGCAGCAAGCATTTGTTCACGCCTGAGAGCGTGATGGATATACAGCGGAGCATTGGTGCCGATATTGTAATGGCGTTTGATGAATGTCCGCCATACCCCAGCGATTATACATATGCTAAAAAGTCGATGGAGTTAACGCATCGTTGGTTAGATCGTTGTATCAAACATTTTCATAACACACCTGACAAATACGGCTATACGCAAAACTTATTTCCGATTGTGCAGGGCAGTACGTATAAAGATCTTCGCACAGCATCATCGCAATTCATGGCCAATGCAAATCTTACCGGTTGTGCCATTGGTGGTTTAAGTGTGGGTGAGCCCGAAGAAATGATGTACGAGTTTACCGAACTGTGTTGCGATGAATTGCCTGTACAAAAACCTCGTTACCTCATGGGTGTTGGTACGCCGTGGAATATTTTAGAATGTATTGCATTGGGTGTAGATATGTTCGATTGTGTAATGCCTACACGCAACGGACGGAATGCCATGTTGTTTACCAGCAAAGGCGTAATCAACATCGATAATAAAAAATGGGAGAAAGATTTTTCGCCATTGGATGATGGTATTGATTGCCACATCAGCAACTACTACAGCAAGTCGTATCTGCGCCACTTAATTAAAGCAAAAGAAATTACCGGCTTAACATTGGCCAGTGTACACAACCTTGCATTTTATTTGTGGTTGGTGAAAGAAGCACGCAAACATATACTTGCTGGCGATTTTGTAAGCTGGAAGAATGAATTGGTGCCTGTATTGAAGACGAGGTTATAAAATGTACGATTGTGCTATACACGCATACGCAGAAAATTATTTTTTTGTAAGCTGCGTGTTTTAACAACACAAAGGTTTTACTTTTATCCAAGCTTTCTTGCCACAGATGACGGAGACCGAACACATACTACAATTGCTGCACGAGGTAGCACTGCAAAACAGCCAGTCGGCCTACCGTCAGTTATTCATCCGTTTACACAAACCATTGCAGCGTTTTGCTTACGGCATCTTAAAATCAAACGATGATGCGGAAGAGGTAGTGTCGGATGTGTTTATGAACATCTGGCAAAAACGACAGGAGCTTACGGCTATCGAATCGCCCTTACTCTACATTTATACTGCTGTTAAAAACAGAGCGCTTAATGTTCTTACAAAGCAAAAACGGCAGGAAGCAGCCGATGCCGGTCAGTGGTTAGTGCCATTGAACAGTGTATCCTTTAATCCTGAGCAGTTAATGATTTCGCAGGAAACGGTATTACGCATCCGCAAAGCCATTGATGAGCTGCCTGCACGTTGCCGCCTCATTTTTCTTTTAATTAAAGAAGATGGGTTGCGTTACAGAGAAGTAGCCGAACTGCTCAATATCTCCATTAAAACAGTAGAAGCACAAATGGCCATTGCCATGCGTCGGATGGCGCAATGCATGCATTTGCAGTTGCCCGTAAAAGAAACGGCTAAGCTCACAAAAAAATAATTTCTCTTCGTTTAGGGGTAAACGCAATGTGTAGTTGTCTTACTATGTAAGAAACGATCTCTAATTGCCATGAGCCAGGAACAGTTTTGGATTTTACTCTCAAAAAAGATAGCAGGCGAAGCCAATGCACAGGAACTGGCCGAGCTGGAGCGGTTAATGCAACAGCATTCCGAATGGCAATATGCTGCACAAAATCTTTCCGATCTATGGACATCATCGCAAAGCACTGCAAACACAGCCGATGAGGAAGATGCTTATCTCCTGCATGTTCAACGTATGAAGGAACAGGGCGTGGGTTTTGATGATAATGTATTGTATGCCTATCCGGCTGCAACCAAAACCAACACTTCTCATTTTGCGGCCTATCGAAAAATTTACATCAGTATAGCCGTTGCTGCCTCTGTTATATTAGCTGTGTTTGTTTTTTCTTCTCAATTAAAACCGGCCAACAAAGTAATTGCCGTTAAAGAACCCAATGAAATAACTACCAATAATGGCTCACGTACCAAGGTACAGTTGCCCGATGGTTCGGTAGTTTGGTTAAATGCAGGCAGCAAAATTAAATACGACGAAAACTTTGGTAACAAAACACGTGATGTGATACTGAGTGGTGAAGCTTTTTTTGATGTAGTGAAGAATAAAGAAAAGCCCTTCATTATTCATACACCCAATATTGATATTAAAGTGCTGGGTACGGCCTTTAATGTAAAAGCCTATCCAAAAGATGCTACAACTGAAACGAGTTTAATTCGTGGATTGATTGAAGTGACGATTAAAAACCGATCGAACGATAAAATTATCCTTACTCCCAACGAGAAGCTTGTTGTAGAAAATAACCCCGCAGGTAACCGGGAAAATGCATCTACCGGAAAGCCCGAGCCTGTTATTTCCATCAACCCAATTAAACCCAACCGTACAGATAGTACCATTAACGAAATACAGTGGGTGCAAAACAGATTGGTGTTTGATGATGAACCGCTGCAGGAAATTGCATTGAAGATGGAACGCTGGTATAATGTATCTATTGAAATTAAAACAAATGAGTTGTTAGATAAACGCATCTCAGGTTCGTTCATCAACGAAAACATCGATCAGGCTATGGAGGCGTTGAGTATTACGGGACGCTTCCATTATAAACGCATCAACAATACAATATTGATTAACCCATAACGATTATTCCACTATGCTTAGCCACAACACATCATGATAAAGAACAAAAAAGCGGAGCTCTGCTGCAACAGAACCCCGCCGGTTTAAAAGATTGAAATTGTCTCCCGGGCGGAAGACACAGTTATTCACCTTTCAATTGAAAATTATGAAAAAAAATGGAGCATGGTCTGTTTTTAAAACAGATCAGCTATCAAAAAAGCTGTTATTGATTATGAAACTAACGATGCTATTGTTAACGGTCTTCTGTCTGCATGTATCGGCACACACGTATTCGCAGGAAAAAATAAGCCTGAATATGAAAACGGTGGAGCTGAAGAAAGTATTGCAGGCCATCGAAAAATCCAGCGATTACAGGTTTCTGTTTGATGAAGTATTGGTGAAAGGAAAACCGAAAGTATCGGTGGATGTAGAGAATGCAGATATTAACCAGGTGCTTGCAGTAGTGCTTAGCAATACCGGTATCGGTTACCAGATACTCAACACCAACCTTGTAGTGTTGAAAGAAACCGGTTCGCAACAGCAACTGAAAGATATTGCGGTATCGGGTAAGGTTACTGCATCAACTGGTGAGCCCTTGGCCGGTGTTTCCGTTACATTAAAGAACAGTAATGTTGGTACAACAACAAATGCAGAAGGTAACTACAGTTTAACTGTACCCGACGATGCAACACTTGTGTTTACATCAATCGGTTATACATCTGCAGAAGAAAAAGTAAGTGGCCGAGCTGTTGTAAATGTTGTACTGCAACCTGCCACACAAAGCATGAACGAAGTGGTGGTGGTTGGTTACGGTACACAGCGCAAACGTGATTTAACCGGTTCGGTTTCTTCTATTAAAGGCGATGAGGTATCGAAGATGCCTGCTACCAATCCGATTGCTTCATTGCAGGGAAAGGTGCCGGGTTTAACCGTTTCGAATACGGGTAGAGCTGGTGCTGCACCGGTGGTACGCATTCGTGGTATCAATAGTACCAACAGTGCAAATCCTGTATATGTGGTAGATGGTATTTTACACGATAACATCGACTTCCTCAATCCGGCAGATATTGAAACCATCGACATCCTGCGTGATCCATCATCCATTGCAATTTATGGTTTGCGTGGTGCCAACGGTGTAATTGCCATTACATCTAAAAAGGCAGCACGTGGACAAACACGCATCAATCTGCAAAGCTCGGTGGGTATACAAACTGTGCAACATAAAATTGCTTTAACCGATGCTGCGGGTTTCCGCAAATTGTATACTGCACAACTTGCAAATCTTAATGCAGCTCCGTTCGATTATACCAACTACAATGCAAATACTAATTGGCAGGATCTGGTATTACAGAATGCGGTGATTACATCACATAACCTCAGCGTTTCGAACAATTCTGATAAAACAACTACTTACCTCAACATTGGTTATACCAATCAGGAAGGTGTATTAAAGTTCGATCAGTTCGAACGTTATCTCGTTCGTTTGAATGAAGAGATTCGCATCACAAAAAATATTAAAGTAGGTGGCGACATCAGCGGTTACCATTATAAAAATAATCCACCGGCAGCTTCTATTACCAATGCATTGTGGGCAGCACCAATTGTACCAGTACAGTTCGATGCAAATACGTATTACAGCATGCCATCGTTTCAACGTGCACAGGTGGGTAACCCCATTGCTGCTATGAACCGCAATAACCGCAGTTCAGTTGAAAATGGTTTTCGTGTAATAGGCAGCATGTTTGCCGAAGTAAAGTTTTTGAAAAGCTTTACTTGGAAATCGGTGGTGTATACCGATCTGAACTTTTTTACAGGGCGCAGCTTTAACCGCTTACCTTATCGTTTTATAAACTTGGGCGAAGGTGCAGCAGCTACCACAACAACGGTTGATAACTCCATCCGTACATCGGTATCGCAGGAGCAAAGTGAATCTCGCCGTTACCAGCAGGATCATACATTAACGTATGATAAGCGTATTGGCGATGGACATAGCATTAATGCTGTGGCCGGTGTAACAACCATCTATAGCCGCAGTTCATTTGTAAATGGTTTCCGCAGAGATACATCGGTTAATGTTCCTGATGATCCAAACTTCTGGTACCTCGGTGTAATCAACATCAATAACCCGATTTCGAATGGCGGCGGTGGCGGCGAAAGTGCAATTGCCGGTGGTTTTGCGAGAGTAAGTTATGGTTACAAAGGCAAGTACCTGTTAAACGCAACCATCCGTAGAGATGGCAGCTCTAAGTTTGCTCCGGAAAACCGTTGGGGTACATTTGGTAGTGTAGGTGCCGGTTGGGTTGTAAGTGATGAAGACTTTTTCAAAAAAGTAAAAGGTATCGACTTTTTAAAAATACGTGGCGCATGGGGTTTAACCGGTAATGCCAATGGCTTTGCAGATGATCTGTGGCGCCCCGGTATTCAAAATGCATCTACTGCAATTTTTGGTGATAATATTTACACATCTATTCAGGCTGCTTACATTCCCGATCCGAAACTGCGTTGGGAAACTGTACGTGGTTTAGATGTTGGTTTTGATGTACGTGCACTCGACAACAGATTAAATGCTGAGTTTACATTTTACGATCGTACAACAACCGATATCCTTACAGGTGTAACATTGCCGAACGAAACACGCAGCTACTTTACCAATCTTGGTAAAATCACCAACAGAGGTGTGGAGTTAAATGCAGGTTGGAACGATCGTATTGGTAAGGATTTTACTTATGGAGTATCAGCCAACTTCAGTTACAATATGAACGTGGTTAACTCCATCGGTAATAATTTCAACTTTACCATTACAGGTAACGGTGGTGTAAACCGCACCAATACCGGACAGTCTATTGGTTATTTCTACGGTTATACGCAAACAGGTATTTATCAATCTACAGCCGATTTAGCGAAGCAACCTGCTTTTGTAACATCATTACC
>JACCDQ011242956.1_pt1 | contig 12512 bp, 10 predicted proteins | sample 7446031 | NCBI WGS metagenome assembly JACCDQ01 (sample SAMN15323442, study PRJNA562643) | freshwater metagenome | isolation source: river surface water | place: USA:Blue River Watershed | collected 2017-08-17
GGTTTTCCGATGCCGTAAATTCCCCAAGGATACACGGGGTATAACTGAGGAGCTTCGGAATTTTGCACCCTTGCCCATACCTGAGCGGGTGCAATGGTTTTGTGTTGTTCAAACGACTGCAAAGGAATAGGTGGAATCCGTTTGAGCATCGTGCTGTATTTTTCTCGTTGTAAGCTATCCAAATAAGTGGGAGAAAGGTCTAATAATCGAGTCAAAATACTTTGCAAGGCACTAATAACCGTTACTGAATTATAGGTCATTTTGAAGGTTTCAGCCGCCGAACTTGGGTAAAAAATATACTGACCTTTTTCGTCATAAGCCTTTACGCCACGAGCTTTCGCCAATTGCACGTAGTGTTCATCGTAGAAGGTCAAGCAACTTTCGATAAAAGGGATATAAGCATGAATGTCTTTATTTTCGTAGCGTTCGGCTTCTAACATCATGAAACAAAACTCAAAAACGGTCTCCCATTCGTATTCAAGCCATGCGTTTGCTTCTACTCCTTGATTCGACTCAGCCGCTTTTTTCGGATTATATTCGGTTACATTAGGTAACCCAAAGTTTTCAATTTGTTCCGTAAAACACGCTCCTTTGTGTTTCCAATAAACGCTACTTCGTAATTCTGCATTTTTTTGATTCTTCAAATAAAAATCAAACTGCGACTTCAACATATCCACATCTCCCGATTTAAACATCGGAAAATATACTAGGCGTTGATTTTGAGCGGTCATTGTTCCTCCTCCCCACAGACGAAAATCGGGTGAAAAGGGGTAAATCGGATTCACAAAAACGGGGTCAAAAGCGAAAAGTCCTCCGTTAAATTTAGTAGGCCATTTTCCGTAAGCATTACAGGCTAATTGATAACGAAAGAGTTGGTAATTACGAGAAACCGAAGCAAGAGCCATTGCCGAAGTATCCGTACTGTTGAGATAGACATAACTTCTATTCCAAAATTGTTTCCACCAAGCTAAGGTATTCGAGAATGCCGTTTTTTGATGCTGCTTCGCTTCTGCGGTAATTGCCTTTAAACTGTCTTGCCATGTGGCAAGCGTTGGGGATTGCTCGACGTGCAAGACTAGTTCCATAGTATGCTTTCGGGTTGCTTTTACACTCGTTAAAGCCCATGATTTGTATGGAATATTCGTGTAAATTCCTTTAGTAACATCACCTACCTTCATGTTTTCGCCACGCATGACTCCGCCGAAGGTATTCTGTTTAATGGGGTTAAAAAGCTGTTCTTTGACAGACGACATCCCTTCCATTCGGACGGTATAATCAAAAATATCTTCTATATCTGCCCGATTGCGATGGACAAAAAGTAGTTCGTTTCCTTGATAGGTAATGCTGTCTTTATAGGTTTTTACGGCAAATGGTTGCTTTGCTTTGTACGAATTGGCTCTTAATTCTTTATCATCCGTAATCAGATGGTCGTCAAAACGCCATGATTCATAGCTTGCTTTAAGCACCGTTGGCTTCGCACTCTGAATATCCAGATGCACCACAGGACGAAAGACATCAACCCAGAGTTTCAAGACAGTGCCATCGCCTGTAAGCTGCACATAGCCTTCTTCTAATTTTAATTCTTGACGAAAAGACGGAGAAGCAAAGGGATTATTGCTCAACTGTAAACGTACTCGCCCTAGTTTCAAGAGTTGATTATTTTCGTCGAACGTACCACTACGAGACAAATAAAAAAGTACATCTCCTTTTTCAACCCATACATTGAGTCCAATATCTCCTCCACCCACAGGCATAGAGCCAGCAGCGTTTTCGCTCGGACTTGTCCAAACGACGTTACAATTTGCTAAGTTGTTGATTTGCTGTGCTAATCCCGAAAAGGTTAGACAAAGGGACACACTCAGAAGCCAGGTATGAAGACGCATTCTTTCCAAAAGTTTATATACATGGAAAGATAAATGGGGGAAAATATACTCTGTTGTAGGTAGGAGGTTGTAGTGATGAGGTTGTAGGTATAAGGTAGTAACTAAAAGAGCTTCGACAACTTTGAGAAAGTTGTCGAAGCTCTAAATCTATCTTAAATAGTGTTCCCCTATTTCGGGTCTAGCGTTAGTGTAATACGATTCACTAAATCTTGATAGTGATATTTAGTGATTTTATCCGTCACCAAAGGAAGTGCCAACTTCAATTCGTCTCGAAGGGCAGTCAACTGTCCACGAGTAATAGAATAAGCATCCGTTCTTTTTAAATCACTCATAGGACTAATCATCGAACTATATTTATCTACTAACACCTTTTGAAGATTTCTACGATAAGCATCTGGTACTTTTTTCGTTTTGAGTTCGCTAAAAATTCCAGCTTTTAAATCGCTTTCCAGTTCATCAACCCCATAGGCATTTGTATTGGCAGCACTCATTTCAAGCATTCGTTGTAAACGCTCACTAGCTAATACAGCTAGTAAAGCAGATTCTTGCAATCGACCAATGCTTTCTAATCCTTGATCTGGACGAATTTGGCTCGTAATTTTCGTTTCAAGTAACCATGTTGGTGTTTCAAACAATTGTCTTTGCAACCATGCTTGAGCATCTTTTTGGATAGCTTTAGGTGTTTGTTCATACACTTTTCCTTCCTCATCCATGGTACGAGGTGTTTCGTACATACCACCAATATTCTTAACAACATGACCAATATAACGACGATACTGTCCTACAATTTCGTTATACGCTTCTGTCAAGAAATCATAATCTTGAGCCTCTTCCTTTGTCCATTCAGGTAAGTTAGGAACAATACGTTTTAAGTTTTTAATACCATAATCACTTGCCAACATATTATTATCGCCCAAACATTCGCTTTGCGAGCGAGGGTCATAAGGGTTGCTTTCTGTACCAAACCAAACTCGAGGGTTTTTCTTAATTTCCGCTAAATACTGTTTGCTCAAGGTTTTAGCATCCTCTTCTGGACTAGTGCCGTCTAATGTTTGATAGCCCCATTTGATAGCCCAAGTATCGTATTCACCAATGCGTGGATACAGGTCTTTTACACCGTCTTCAGGTTGTGCAACGTAGTTAAAACGAGCATAATCCATAATCGAAGGCGTATGACCATGTTCAGCAATCCATTTTGGATCTCTCAATTTTTCAACAGGCACCGTGCTACTAGAACCAAAGTTATGACGTAAGCCAAGGGTATGTCCTACTTCATGCGATGCCACAAAACGAACCAAATCACCCATAAGTTCATCATCAAATTTATTTTTTCTTGCTCTTGGGTCAACGGCACCTGCTTGAGTCATATACCATTTTTTCAAGAGTTTCATCACATTATGATACCAACCGATATGGCTTTCTAAAATTTCGCCCGAACGAGGGTCGTGCACATTAGGGCCATAAGCATTTTCGATGGTTGACGCAAAATAGCGAATTGCCGAGAAGCGAGCATCTTCTAAACTAATCGTAGTATCGTTATCAGCAATAATTTCTCCTCTAATCGCATTTTTCCAACCTGCTGCTTCAAATGCCTTTTGCCAATCATCTACCCCTAATTTCAAATACTTACGCCATTTTTCTGGTGTAGCAGGGTCGATGTAAAAGACTATCGGCTTCGCAGGTTCTATCAGTTGACCTGCTTTTTGTTTTTTAGCATCCTCTTCATTTTTAGGTTCTAAACGCCAACGAACCGCAAAAGTTTGGTCATCTGTACGTTGCGAACCTTCATCAAAAACGGTATAGCCATTGGCAAAGAATCCCACACGTGCATCGAATAAACGCTTTTTCATAGGTACTTTTGGCAGCATAATAATCGAAGTATTAAACTCCATCGTTACCACGCCTGTTGCGTTAGCCGCTGGGACATTAACCGAAGGAAAAGGGCTTGGCAGACCGATAATACTAGCAGAGCTTCCCGAAGCAGAGTAGGTTTTCACTACCTTTATTTCGGTATTAATCGGAAATGTTTTTATCGACTGAATATAGCTACGATCAGCAAGAACACCTCCCATTTTGTAACTACTCTTAGTATTTGGCTGAATCGAAACGATTTGATTATCCCCTTTAAAAAAGTCTGTCACTTCAATCACCACACTTCCAGAGGTCGAAAGCGAATCCTTATGAATAGCTTTAATATCAAATGCCTGAGCAATAGGATCCACATTCGAATTACGAACTGCTTTAAAAATAGGAGCAGCCGAATCTGGAGCAATGTTGATATACTGCACTGCTCTTACAAAAAGTTTATTTTCAGGCCCTTTTTCAAAACGGATAACCTGACGATTCAATAACTCGCCACCATACGTTCCTGTGATAGCCGCCGTTTTGGCAATACGAGTAATGGCCATCAATTCTCTCCCCATTAACGAATCGGCTACCTCAAAGTAATACTTCTCCTCTACTTTGTGTACGGTAAAAAGTCCTGTCGAAGTTTTTGCTTTATCTGTAATAACTTCTTTGTATGGCTTTAGCGTGGTTTTAGGTAATTCTGGTTTGGGCGAAGTAGCCACTGCACTTACAGGAAGTTCTTCTTTTTTGGGTTTCTTTTTATCTTGTGCAAAAGGCACATGATTCAAAAGTAAGGTAAAACATCCTAAGACGTAAAAAAGAGATTTTCTCTTTATCATGATGATTTTTGTTGATTAAGAAGTGAATAACAATGGTATTCTTATGAGATAAAAATAGCCCACGACTTCTCGTGGGCTAATAAATATAATAATTTGCTTTTAATTAATTGTAACGGTTTCTATGCTTTTTGTAAAAAAGCAAACCTCTAACGACTAGTTCGACAATTCTTTAGCTCTTTTTTGTGCGGCAAAAAGCCCTTCTTTGACATTTTGAGCAACGGCCCCTTCTTCAAATCGTTTAAGAGCTGCTTCTGTAGTTCCTCCTTTAGAGGCTACTGCTTTTATCAGGTCATCTAAGGATTTGTCACTTGTTTCCATCAAATGAAACGAACCAATCATTGTTTGTTTTACCAACAAGGCAGCCATCTCTTCTTCAAAACCCATTTCTTTTCCTGCATCAATCATGGCTTTTACTAAATAGAAGAAATAAGCAGGGCCACTTCCACTCAAGGCTGTTACGCCATCAATGAAAGCTTCATCTGTGATATAAAGTGATTTTCCTGTACTGTCAATCAAGGTTTGAATTTGAGCTAATTGTGCTTCTGTAATTTCACTAGAAGCAGTAAAAGCTGTCATTCCTAATCCTAATAAAGCGGGGGTATTGGGCATTGCACGAATCACTAAAGGGTGATTCAAGGCTATTTGAATTTTTTCTATTGTAATTCCTGCCATAATACTCAATACCAGTTGATTAGGCTGAATTACTGCTTTCAATTCGGCTGTTACCGAAAGAAAGTCCTGAGGTTTTACCGAAAAAATAATCAGGTCATAGGCAGCAATACTTTCAGAAATCGTATCCACGACTGTACCAGCATCTTCTTCTCTAAGCACAGCAGCACGGGCTTCGTTCTTTTCAATCAATAAAAAATCTTCTTTTTTAACTAATTCTTTTTGAATGAACGAATTAGCAAAAGCCATTCCCATATTTCCAGCTCCAATAATAGCTACTTTCATAAAATAATCATGTTTTAATTTGCGGTAAAAATACAATAAAAAGCCCTAACAAATCGGATTTGTTAGGGCTTTTGAAATCTTTATTCTGAAAAATGATGTTGAATTTTGAATGATGGATTTTGAATTTAAGATATTTGTTTGGGGAATCACATAGGAGTTTTGTAAATATAAGCAATTGATCGCCTTTTTTACATAACTATGTTTTCTATGCACCTATGTGGTAAAACTTAAACAAGTACAAATCCAACAGTTAACATCCAAAATTCATTATTATTGCTTGAAGAGTTCCTCTAATTTTTGCTCTAACTCAGCAGAACCTCCTACAAACTTAGCAATAATTTTTCCTTCTTTATCGACTAAAAACTGGGCAGGAATCCCTGTTACGCCATAGGCAGCAGCCGCCGCAGAGTTCCAATATTGTAAGTCTGAAACCTGATTCCAAACCAAACCATCTTTTTCAATTGCCTTTATCCACGAATTCTTATCTTGGTCTAAGCTCACTCCTAAAATATCAAAACCTTTGTTTTTGTATTTTTCATAGATTCTTACCACGTTAGGGTTTTCTCTACGACAAGGGCCACACCAGCTTGCCCAAAAGTCAACTAACACGTATTTTCCTTTGTAAGAAGATAAGGTAATCAAACTATCTTTCGGATTCTTAAAGGCAATTTCGGGAGCTTCCGCCCCTACACTTACGCCATTCAAACGTTTAATTTGTTCTAAAAACGACTTAATATGAATGTTTTTAGAAGTTGGTTTCTCTTTCTTGAATGTTTCTGCAACCGCTTTTAATTGTTCTAAATCGTTATCTGGATTCAAGAAGTTTCCTGCTGTCCATAAAGCAACTAAATTAGAACCCATATCTGGCAACAAAGCCTTAATTTTACCCAGTGTCATTGACTGAGCAGCCTGAAATTCATTTTGAATTTTCTGAAGCGTTGCTTCGTCTTTTTTCTCCTGAGCTAGCGTTGCCTGCTTGTTCCAAACTTCAATTTTAGACTGTAACTCCTGATTGTATTTCACAATCATATTGAAGTACTCGATGTTTTTGGAATTACCCGTAATCGTAAATTTCCCCTGTTTTTGAGGCATATTCATACCATCCGCCAACACTTGAACCTTCTCTCCTCCTTCCAAAATCAGTAATACTTTCTGACTCAATTCGAGGTTAAAGAAATTCAATAAGTAATAGCCACTTTCTTCCGATACCTTATAGTTAAAAGCAAAGGATTTATCTGCTTTCACCACCGAAGAATCAACTGTTACTGGAGTACCTCTACCGTTAATTACCTGTAGGTAAACTTTTTTATCGGGAGCAACATTTTGAACTTTCCCCGTAATTTCTACAAGGTTTGTTTTTTGTCCGAATGAGCTTACTCCCATCAATGAAAGTGATAGCCCCAATAGTATTTTTTTCATTTGTTCTTTGTGTGTCTAGCGTTTACGGCTTTCGACTATTTTAAACTATCTAATGACTTTTGTAACAGTGCGGTAGTAACTTTCGGATCAGCAGCCCCCTTCGATTTCTTCATGATATCTCCCATGAACATCCCTAAAAGACCTTTTTTACCATTATTATACTCTTTTACTTTTGCAGGACTGGCAGCCAATACCTCATCAATTAACGATTGTAGTGTATCCGTATTGCTTTGCTGAATGAGATTCTTTGCTTCGGCAATTTGTAAAGGCGTTTTTGTAGCATCTTCTACCAACACAGGAAAAATCTGCTGTGCTGCCGTCGACGTACTCACTTTACCGTCGTCAATTAATTGAATTAACTGAGCCAAACGTTCTGGACTTAATGCAAAAGCACTGATTTCCAAGCTATTGTCATTCAAATACGACTTCACAGCACCCATCAACCAGTTTGAAACTGCTTTGTAGTTTTTAGTAAACTGACAAGTTGCCTCAAAATATTCTGCTAATTCTCTTACATCCGTCAGTACACCTGCATCATAATCTGGTAAGCCATACACCTTCGTAAACTTATCAAACTGTTCCCAAGGTAAGGCTGGCATCGAAGCTTTTACTTCTGCTAGCCATTCTGGACTAATGATTAAAGGCACTAAATCTGGCTCAGGGAAATAACGGTAATCATTCATCGACTCCTTTTCACGCATCCCCAAGGTACGTCCTGTAGCAGGGTCAAAACTACGAGTTTCCTGAATGATTTTCTCTCCCTCTTCCACGGCATTGATTTGACGAACCACTTCATACTCAATGGCTTTTTGAATAAAACGCATCGAGTTCATGTTCTTAATCTCGACCTTCGTTCCAAAAACAGTACTTCCAACAGGCATTACCGAAATGTTTACATCACAACGTAATGAACCTTCTTCCATATTACCATCACAAATACCCAAGTAGCGAACTAACTTACGTATTTCGGTCATGAACTGAGCCGCTTCTTCCGCCGACTTAATGTCGGGATTTGTTACCATTTCAATCAAAGGTGTTCCTGCACGGTTATAGTCAATCAAACTATCCGTAGAACCCTCTGCATGAAGCGATTTTCCTGCATCTTCTTCTAAGTGAATATGATGAAAATGTACGACTTTTTCACCTGTCGATAACTTCACACGAACACCACCCCCTACACAAATAGGAGTTTTATCTTGCGTAATCTGATAGCCCTTTGGAAGATCGGGATAGAAATAATTCTTACGGTCAAAGTATTGATAAGGGGTGATTTCCGAACCTACTGCCAAACCCATTTTCATCGCATACTCTACCGCTCTACGATTTAATTTAGGTAAAGTCCCTGGATGCCCTAAGGTAATAGGTGAAATATGCGTATTGGGCGATGCTCCAAAAGAAGCAGAATCTGCCGCAAAAATCTTCGTTTCAGTCTGTAACTGTGCGTGTACTTCTAAGCCGATAACGACTTCGTATTTGTCTCGAATTGATTGATTCATGGTGAATTCTAATGAAAGAAATAAGGGTACTGATACATAATTACATAGCCTTATTTTCTTCTTCTGTAAATAGATGGTGCAAAGATACTAATTAATGAGAAATTTAAACGCTACCAACAAAGGCTGTTTTCTCCTATCCTGAGCCCTTGGCTTTCTTTATGCGTAAGGAACTGCATTTTTTATGAAAAAACAGCGTACAATTCCAACCTTTATTCCTTAAAAAGCGTCTTTACTATAAAACCACTTATACTTACGTTACATCTTAACAAACCGCCAGATAAAGAACGAACACTGACTATTTTGGAACTTGAAAAAGAACTCATACAGGCCTGCTTGCGAAACGACCGCCTAGCACAGCGACAGCTCTACCAGAAATATGCTGGTGGGATGCTCGTCGTATGTATGCGTTATGTCAATAACAAAGCGGAAGCAGAGGATATTTTACAAGATGCCTTTATCAAAGTATTTCAACATCTGGCCAATTTTAGGGGAGAAAGTACCCTTGGAGCATGGATTAAACGAATTGTGGTCAATACCGCCTTACGACATATTCAAAATACCTATACTTTCGACGACTTAGAAGCGGTTGACCGCCCTAATGGAAAAATCGAAGACGGTATGTCGGGCTTACAAGGCCTACAGTTTCAGGAATTGCTAGCCTTAATTCATCAATTACCCAAAGGCTGTCAAACGATTTTTAACCTGTTTGCCATAGAAGGTTTTCAACATAACGAAATTGCAGCAATGCTCCAGATTTCGGAAGGAACATCTAAATCGCAGTATGCACGAGCCAAACAATTGTTACAGCAAGCACTGCTAGTAGAACAGAAAAGAGCAGCCAATAACATTCATTAATATGAACGATTCATCTAAGAACTCCTTTGAGCAACAATGGCAAGATGCCTTTGAAAATGCCTCACTGACTCCCTCCGAGTCTGTGTGGGAAGGAATTGATGCTCGTTTACCTCAAGCAAACAAACCACCCAAGAACTTTCCAACCTCAGGGTATATAGGTATTGCCCTCGTCGGACTACTCAGTACGATTGGACTCGTTACACTAGACGATTCTAACCCTGGTACAGTTCAACCTTTTATTCAAAAAAAGGGCATAATCTATCCGAAAAAGACAATAATTGACCATCAATCGAATAATCCTGTACAGCTAGTACCCAAACAACGTACCTTTGTGAAAAGAAATCATACTCCTGATAAAGAAGTACTTATAGGGTCAGCATTGCCTGTAAACGAAGCTTTCATAAAAAAAGAGACGGATACACTTTTGATACTTCAACCCAGACAAGTTAAAAGCTTATCCATCGATTTGCCCATACAACAAGTCACAGAAGAAGAGCCTTATTATATTGAATCTCCCAAAGGAAATCCGTCTAAGAAAAAAGAAAGTATCCTAAAAAGAATACGAATTTCGGGAGGAGTATCTATTAATCCTTAATGTTAACACGATAAACGTATGAAAACTTTATTACTTTATGGCATACTACTCATTAGTTTGATTACTGCCTGTAACACAGAGATTTCCGATGAAAGTATTAGTCCAGACTCAAGTACTTCTGACTATCTTTTAGTTGGAAAAGTAGGCTTAGGATGGGGTTGCAGTGCAGTCATGTATAAGTTACAAGATGGCAAACTATATGCCGACACTTCGAGCAGTTATTGCAAAAACAGAGAAACATACGTTTTTAAAGGCTATCAATTAAGCGATGCCCAATACCAACGCATGAAAGACTTACCCACCAGTTTTCCCAATGAATTAAACAGTCTTCCAAGTCAAACTTTTGGTTGCCCAGGATGTGCAGATGGAGGAATGCTGTTTATCCAGAAAAAGACAAGTGGAGGAGTGACTAAAACATGGTTAATCGACGATTCTATCCTCACATCAGACCCCGCAGGGATAGACAAAACGTTTCCTGATTACCTAATCAACTACGCTGCTCACGTGTACGACCGTATCAATACCTTATAAAAACAAAAGGGGAACGATTCGTCGCTCCCCTTTGTCCTAACAGCAAGTTGCTGCTTTATATTTCCAGTTGAAATAATAGGCACTTGCAATAAACGCCGCCCCTACTGTTCCCGTAATAAACTCATATTGTTCACCCAGCCACCACAATTCGCATAATTTTGTCAGCGAACTCGCTACAAGCAACAACAAAGGCAAGTAATTCAAATGCCTTTTATAATCCTTAAAAAGCACAATACCCGCCAGCAGTACACTACCAGCGATAAACCAAAGCTCCCAAGAGTGATCTTCCAATAAAGAACTCCCTAAAAATGGCAAAACCGTCAACAAAACAGGCGTTGCTATACAATGAATAGCACAGAGAACTGAGAGGTAAAAACCCACTTTCTCCAGCTTTAAGGTGTTGTGATGTTCGTGTGTATGTTTCATAATTGCAATGTTGTTACAAAAGTAAAGTTTATGCAACACTATTGCAAGTAAAAAGATAAAGTCTTTTGAAGAATATTTTTGGGGGAGTTGATTTCTACAATGCAATATATCTGTACAATCACTTAAATGGGTAGATTATGCCAAATACACCTACTCTTCAACATATTCCGCAGGGTATGTCGAAGCATAGACAAAAAGGATCTGTAATCCATAATGGAGCTACCGCATTAACCCCACTGGTTAAACTGTCACTCGAACCCTCTATATTTCAGTTTGTAATTGAAATATAGAACAGACTATGAAGGCTAGTCTAGTCAAACCCACACCCCAAAAAACACCAAAGGTCATAGGAATACCCTACGACCTTTGATTTTTATTCGAGAAGAAACGCTATTACTTCGTTACGTATTTTTCAGCATATTTGCGGTATAATCGCTTTTGCTTATCGTCCAAATCCACTTTTCGTCCTTGAATAAATGCTTGCTCAACTTTAGCGGCACGCATACCTAACACATCTCCTGCCGAAACAATCAGAGTAGCGTACTTGCCCACTTCAAGTGTTCTAACAAACTTATCCACACCCAAGGTTTTAGGGATTTTTGATCCGTGTTAACCACTCGAACCTTCTTTATTTCAGTTTGTAACTGGAAAAATAGAATAGGTAGTGATTCTGAACTAATTCATACGAAAATGTCAGTAAAGGCACTGACAACGGCAGAAGGTTGGATGTGAGGAAATAATACCTTGTCAATATCAGTATCTATACTACCTCTAATCATAAAGGTAGAAAGTACCCACAGCCGTAAAATCAGTAATAAACCTACTAAAAGGTATATTTTGTTTAACTATTCAAACAAAATGTTAAACAAAAATACTTTTAGAATAGTTATATCAGTAGTATTCGCAATTGCTTTAAAGATGCTACTCCCATGGTAACATTATTAGTGCTAAACAATACAAGGGCATGGGTACTTGTACTAAAAAATAATACTAATGAAAGCGACTAAAAAATTTATTTTGCCTATTCTACTTTTGATTACCTCTATAGGTATTTCGGCGTGTTCTGATGACAACACAGTTGAAGCCCCTAAAACGATTGTGGATGTAGCAGTTGCTGATGCTCAGTTTTCCACACTCACTGCAGCACTCACCAAAGCTGAACTTGTAACTGCCTTGAAAGGAACCGGCCCTTTTACTGTTTTTGCACCCAATAATACATCTTTTGGAAAAGCAGGAATTACTAGTTTAGATGGTTTGACTAAAGAAGCACTTACGCCAATCCTGACTTCGCACGTATTGAGTGGTAAAGTTTTGGCCGCTGATGTAAAGAGTGGTACAGGAAGTACCCTAAACACAGCCAATAACATTTATTTTTCTGTTAACTCTTCAGGTGTATTCATCAATGGAAATATCAAAGTTATCAGCACCAATATCAGTGCTTCTAATGGTGTTATACATGTAATAGACAACGTTATTGTACCACCATCAAAAAGCCTTGTAGAAATTGCATCGACAACAGCTGATTTCACAGAACTAACTTCGTTGGTACTTGCCGCAGATGCTTCGGTCGCTAAAGCGTTGACGGATGCTTCAGCAACTGGACTTACCGTTTTCGCTCCAACCAATGCAGCATTTAATGAACTATACAAGACAACTCCCAAAGCTA
>JACCDQ011038934.1_pt1 | contig 12511 bp, 9 predicted proteins | sample 7446031 | NCBI WGS metagenome assembly JACCDQ01 (sample SAMN15323442, study PRJNA562643) | freshwater metagenome | isolation source: river surface water | place: USA:Blue River Watershed | collected 2017-08-17
GCCCATTCATCAAATAAATAAATAGGGCGATCGTCTAAATAAGCCGTAAGGAGAGCTAATCGTTTCCGTTGTCCTTGGGATAAAGCCGTTGTTGAAAGTTTACCATTCTCAACTTTTACTTTATGGCTTAATTGTAGTTGTTGTAAATAGTCTTTTACTTGATTCTCCCAAGGTAATTGGGTTAATTGCTCAAAACCTAAAAGCTGTTCAAATAAATAAAAATCAGAAAAAACAACAGCAAAATGTTGACGATACCATTCTCTATTTTGATCCGTGATTACAATATCATCCAAGCAAATTTCACCCTCATCCGGCACATATAAGCCCGTAATGAGTTTAGCAAAAGTAGATTTGCCGCTACCATTACCACCGATAATAAAAACTAATTCTTGAGGATATAAAACCAAATCTAATTGACCCAAAATAAACTGCTCATCTCTATGTTCGCCACGATAGCAATGGGTGATTTTATTGAAGGTAAGTTTCTGCCACTGTTGAGCAGTATGTTCGGTGTTATTTGTCGTCAATTCTCTTTTTTCTGTCAATTCTATTCCTAACTGCTTAATTTTATTTAAGGCAACATTGGCACCTAAGAAAATAGGCAATTTATCCATCAATGTTTGAATGGGTAAAATTAAATAGGTAGTGGTTAAAACATAGACAAAGATAGTTGCAGGCTCTACGGTAATTAGTCGGGGTAGAGCAAATACAATCATCCCCAAAACAACAAAAAAACAAAATTGAGCGGCTTGAAAAGCAAACACAAAATTTTTGAGGGCTTGTATTTTGAACTGACGCGCTCTGTTCGCACTCACTTCGAGTTCATCCACCATAAAGTGTTGGCGGCGTTGAAGGGATATTTTAAGTTCTTTAATTCCTTCCGTCAAACTACGAAAATTTTTATAAAGTCGCTCATCCTCATCCCTGGCTAAGGTAAAATAAACAATAGCTCGATTAATTAAAACTGCAACTACAATAAAAGCAATGGCAGAAAAAAACGAGGCGATCGCAAATACAGAACTAGATAAAAATATTAAAGAAACAAAACAGCCTAAAATAATGGAAGTATTAACACAAATCAAAGGAGTCAAAAAAATACTATCGGAAATAGTCTGTACATCACCAATCAACACAGCCAGCAGAGGGCTTGCCCCTAGTTCTTCTAGTTTCTGTAATGGTGCGGCGAGGATACTTTGAGTAAGATGTAATCGCAATTTATAAACGACTTTCTGGGCAATATGAATAAGCCAAAATTGTGAAACTAAACCCGTGAGTAGAGACAACAATGTTACCACAACAAAATAGAAGAGCAAATGCCTATTTGATTGTTGATATAATGCACTATTAATAATAACAATTAATTTTGCGCTACAAATTCCGCTAATTAAACCAGTTAAGGCAATAATGGCAATACCAAAATAAGACTCTTTGAGCAGTAACCAAATTAAGTTCATTAGTTAAATATATTATGTATGGCAATTTTCATAAAAAAAAGGTACGGGCAAGGGGCTTAAGCCCCTTGTTATACTTGGCACGGTCATAGCTTGAGATTTTCGCCCCCTAAATCCCCCAATACTGGGGGACTTTGAAACCAATAAATGAGAGAACGGTTCCCCCCAAAGTTGGGGGGCTAGGGGGGCTAAACTAAAAACCGCAAATTATCACCGTGCGAGGTATAGCAAAGGTCATAAATACCTCACCAAAATAGAAAACTCTATAAAATGCAGGAAATTTCAAGGTATCATTTTAAATAGACCTCTTACAAATTTAAGAAAGTCCCCCTTTTTAAGGGGGATTTAGGGGGATCAAATGCTATTGTGCAAGAAGTCTAATTTTATCTCAGTTTAACTAAGAATTTCAGGAAAAACTAGATTGTTTAATCATTTTTTCCCGCAGATTAGATAGACTGGGCGAAGGCAAAAAGTTAAGTGTTAGAATCCGTTTTGTTGAAGTCATTTCCCAATCTTGATAAATATCTTCCCAATCTTTTGCAAATTCTGGTTGAACCTGGCCTAATTGCTGGATTATTTCACGATAGATCATGTCTGTAATTTCTTCTGTTTGCATGATCTTTGTACTCAATTCTAAATCTAAACTTAATTGGAATTGATCGTGGTCATATAAAATTTTAGCGCGATATAAACCCGTCAAAAAATGACTGAGTTTCTCGCATTTAATCGCTGAATCTAACATGGATTCAGAAAAATTTGTGCCTCCTAAAATAAGTGTTTTATCAAAGCGTCCTGAAACAGCAATGATATTAGGTAAAAAATCACTAGAAGCAGCGATGATTTGCCGCAATGGATGCTCTGGATGAATTAATTTTACAGCTAAAATTGCCTTTTTGAGAGACTTCCATGAATAAAAGTTAACCTGATCAAAAAGATGATAACGAAGGAGAGGAATCCCTTGCCATTGGGTGATGCAAAATTTTTGCTCGATTTGCTCTAAATAACTATCGAATCTGATGTTATGAAACAAAATTGGTAAGGGGAGTTTTATTTCTAAATGTTCCCTCAAATCTGGATACTCTTCTAAGAGGCATCTAATGGCAATTGACGCAGGGGATTCAACTCCCAACCCCCCCGTATCGGCTGAACCATACATTGACACCATCAAGATTTCTTCAATGGATAATTGAGCTTTTTTTCTCAGGGTAAGACGTAAACTTTCAGGAAAATATTCTGAGTTGACGAGATATTTTAATTTGCTTAGGTCTAATGTTAAATTTAGAGTTTCTGCTTTGTGATGTAATAGGGGAATAAAGGAAGGAGAGATTAAAATAATGATCTGTTGAAAAAAACAACTTAATCGAGCAATAATCGTTACAATTTCTTCTGGATTCGATCCTGGCGTAAATACCATTAATGGATAGGTTACTTGTTGTGCTAGGCTTTTAAATGCCCAGGAAAAATGTTCGCCTCCTAACCAACTACCCAGGCTAGAAGCAATAATAATCAAGGTCTTTTTTTTATGGATTTGAAATGTTTTTTCTAAAAAAAATTTAGTGGCAGGAATCGCAAAACGATTGGTGGAACGTAGCATTGGCCAGTAATAGCTATTTCCTGAACTTCCCGATGATTGATATAGGCTTAAACTATGATCCAGGCGATCGCCGCTCAGGTCTTCTAGACTAGAGGGTAAAATATAGGACTGTTTATCACTGATGGGTAAGTCTTCAAAATTAACGGGTACTTGCATCCCATGGTGAGCCAGAAATTTTTGATAAGCTGGAATTTGTTGTTGAATCCGTTGGGCAACTCTACGGGCAAAAAACTTTGAACCTAAAGATGTTTTGGTGAGTTTAGAATTTATGTTTAAGGTAGTCAAGGTATTCATTTAGTTTGAATAATTAGTTTAAATTTTGATTTTTTAGAAATTGATTAATTGCCTTATTTTGTAGTCTTAGATATTGAGAAATTGAGTTAGAAGACATCAGCCTCATTTCTTTATTTTGTTTAGAAATAAATTCTAACGGATCGAGATAGACTTTATAGGATGCAATTGCCTCTTGATGGGTTTGAAAACTACGATGTAAACCTTCTGTTTCTTGGGCAAAACAGCTTTTTAACATTGCTTTTGCTTCCTCGGAAGTTAGTCCAAAATGGGGCGATCGCAACACTTGATAAATCGCAAAATATAAAGCTGGATCATACCAAAATAAACCATTAATCGCCACAGAAACATGGTAGTGATCTCGCTGACAACCGTAAATGCCGAGGTTCAGAATCTTTTGTTCAAAAGTAGTTGGTGGCTTGAGCGATCGCGTCACATCATGGGACAAAATGGTTGAGGTATTAAAGTGAAAACTCTCATCCAGAAAATGATAGTAGGAAATTTGGGCGGGAATGGGTGATAATTCTGGTGTTGGATGGTGAAGGTGAAAATTGCTGAGTTTATGTTGCACTAATTTACCATTCAAAGTTCTTAAACCTCGAACAGTTAGATATTGACAGGCAAGGAAAGAATTACCCGCAGATAATAAACCAAAGCTATGTAATTGAATGCCTTTCCACCAATTTTTAAACTTATTTGTATCGGCAAAAATCATCGTTTCGCGGAAGGGCGATCGCATGGGATAACCAAAAATTTGCTGTCCAAATAACTGAGTTTCCACTTGATCAATGACCGTTTGAAACGCGTGAATGTGAGAGCGTTCCTGGGAGGTTTCCAAATCGAGGGTGTCGCAGACTAAACGAAAGTCATTTAGGGTATAGAGTCCAGTGGCACTGGTTTGATTAAAAAAGATGGTGGCTATTTCCGCAGAAATAATTTGGGCATAATAGGCAACCCAATAAAGTTGGTTTAAAATAATGCGCTGTGATTGGCTAGATTGTTCCCATAAAGCTGTGCCATAGAGTAGGGAAAATTCTTCAGGATTCCAATAGGAATTTTTGCATTGATCGTAATCAAACTTCTCGGCAAGGGCATCTAATTCTGGACTATGATCGGTTTGTTTTGCCCTTCGATAATTAAGCTGTAATTTACGGTAGGTTTTTGGATCTTTTTGTAATAAAGATGCCTGTTTTTGAGGTGATAGGGTTGGGGGAGTTTGAACTTGAGTCATAGGACGGCTTGGGCGGCTGAATAGGGTTTAAAGGAGCCTTGAGCTTCGAGCTTTTGCATAATGTTATGGGGGATTGGGCCTGTCATTAAGGAACGCAAAATATCGAGTCTTTTTTGGCTGTGAATTTCGGTTTTTAGCTCTTCTAAGATTTGAATTTTATCTACGCGGGATAAATCCCCTTTGACTGTGGCGATCGCCGACAATAAACGTTGGGGGCCAACCTGCACCATTTCTAAAAAAGTGCTTAATGCCTCATGAATATTGTCAAGACTTTGAGGGGAATACTCCCATTGTTTTAACTGGGTTACACCCGTAGCATGGTGGCGAGATTCTGCCTCTAAAAAACCTTTGAGGGTTGATGTTAAGGCTGGATTCAAACAGTGATTTGCAAGGGAACGGTAATGACTTAGACCCCAACCTTCTAACACCACCTGCACCAGTGTCATTAATAGGGCTTTATCAGACGTTTCAACCACCTCTGCCATAAAGGCTAAAAAACTGTCCCCAGCAAATACGGGTTGATAGCCTAGAAATGGACTAATTTGTGATAGGTGAGTAGCTTCATCGGCGGCAAATAAGCTATACAGTAAACGTTCCTCGCAGGTCTCTGCTAACAATAACATTTTTGCCATGTAGCCCACCCCTGCCTGTTCAACCCAATAGATTTCTTCAAGCAGATCATTATTGGCTATCTGCAAAATTCGAGCTTGTTCTAAATCGCTGGATTCTGTAAATAATTGGACATCATTTAAGGAGAAATAATCAGTATTCCAAAAGAGATTTTCTGGAGATCTATCGGTTAATGAAAGTTTAATTGCTGGTAAGGCAGAAGCTAAAATTTTTTGTAGGGGAGAATTAATTTCTACATGGGGTAAAGTAAAAGCAGTAATATTCGTTAAGTTCACACTGCCTCCAACACTCGTGTAGAAATATCTGAATTAACTTGATTGATTTCATCGCTGTGATGATTGGTCGTGACTTCTTCCCAGGTTTCCCAAGCTAGAGCCTTTTGTTGTTCGACATGGTGTATAAATTCGAGAATAGATTGATCGGCGCGAATCGGTGTTTTGAGATTAAATTTAATGGTCTTAAAAATTTGGGTGTCGCCTTTGGCAAAATAATTACCGACTAATTTGGTTGCCCAAAGAATAATGCGATTAAGGAGCCAACCCTGTAACCCAGCCCGACGTTTTGTCATTAAAATTGTTTCCCCTTCTGTTTTGCCATTTTCTAATAATCTCAGGGCAAACATAATATAAAAGTGTAAAAAATCTGGCCCTAGGGTAACGGTTCCTGTGCTACCAAACCAATAGCACATATTATAGGTTCCCGCTTCTTTATAAAAAGGTTGAATAAGACGAATGAGCCAGGATTCTCCACCACCACGAGTTGTATTATTAAAGGTGATCACATTCTGATTAATGGTCTCTGCTTTAAAGGCGATCGCCACAGGAAAATTATGAACAGTATTAAAGTGATGGGCATCGATCGCATTCACCATGACGACATTAGGATGGCAGTCTTTAATAAAGCGTTTACTGAGAGAATAAGCAACGGTTTCAAATTCTAATTCTGGGGCAAAAGGTAAAGGTTGAGTGGGTTCAGAGCCTGTCCATAACCAAATTAAACCATAGGCTTCTTTGGCTGGCCAAGTGGTTAGTTGTAGGGGTAATTTTTTGCCTAAACCAGGGATTTCTATACAATTGCCATCGGCGGCAAATTTCCAATTATGAAAAAAGCAACGAATACTGTCATTTTCTACTTTTCCTTCTGCTAAATGGGCACCCATATGGGGACAATAAGCATCCATGGCGACAACGTTTCCCTCGGTCGTGCGATAAACCGCTAAATCTCTGCCCAGTAAAGATACAGCCTTGACTTGACCCCGTTTTAATTCCTGCGATCGCAGTAACCAATACCACCCTTCAATAAACCGTTGGGGATGATTAAAAATAGCCAATTGTGATGCTTCTGTCATAACTAATTTCCTGTTCAATCTGATTGCATTTAGGTGGGGTAAATAGTAACAGTATCAATTGGAAAAGGAATTTTTAGCGGTGCTCCTGTTTTCCATATACGCATTCCAGCCTTTGTCACATTACTTTCTATGACTTCTGCCAGACAAACTAACTCATCACCCTGGTCATGGTGTGGATTTTTAGCAACAAAGAAAGCAACATGGGGGTCTTTTAATTTTTCTGGAGGAATTTGACGTAACTCTGGGCTTAAAATTTGAGGGATTGAAAAGCGGACAATGCCTGTCTCTGGATCATAGCATTCCCGAAATTGGGCGATCGCCAACTGTTGCATAAATTTGGAAATGTGCGGCGGAGTGACTTGATCATAACAAGGAAAAAACTCTTTGGCAAACACACTTAAAAAGCGATAGGTTCGATAACCAGAAGAAATCAAAAGCCAATATAATTTTTCCGTTGACTTCCCTTGAATTGCTTGAATAGCACTCGTCCAAGCCTGGGCTAATGCTGGACTAGACCACATAGAGGGGTCTGTGATGGTATCACCAGAGTAAACAATTTTAACCTTTTCTCCCTGATATTCTGTGTGATAAAAAAGAAGTGTGGAGAATCCTTTTAAAATCCCCCCCAACCTGAGCAGTATCACCCAGTTTTTTTTATGCAAATCTTCCACAAAACCATCCCAAGTTGCACCGATAAAATGTTTTTTAAAAAGATCAAACATTTCCTCTTGTTCGTGCCGCTTTAGTTTTGAAACAGGTAGAAGAGATGGTTCTATCATTAGCTATTATAGTAATAATTTACATAAATCCATTACCAGGAAACACTTAAGGTACAACAGTTCGGAAGCAAGGGCAAGTACATTATGTATTTGAGCCAGTCAAACCCAAATTCCGTTTATTATATTGACAGTCATCTATAGCAATGGCAACATGGTTAAGTTAGCTAAAAGCTGTTAATAAGAAAATTTGAGGCTCAGTTAAAACTGGAATCAAAATACTTTTAATCATATCAACTCATGACAGTCTAACACAGTGAGCAAGACTATAAGCTGAATTTTGTTATATTTCTTGATATAAAACGCTTATTACTTGATTGAGGCTGTAATCTTTGTAAAAAATAGGGTAAATTTACTGGCAAAATAAATAAAGCACTTTATTGATCAACTAAAACTAGTATTAAATTGATTAAATAAAAATTTGTTCTTTAGTTATTATTATTGTGGGATTAACAATAATTAATATTTTTTGTCAATTCACATTAGTTATGATTATTTCTTCTAACTATCAAGCAACCCTATTATTGTTATCACTCGGTAAAATAATAAGATTATGATCGAGCGACTACGTTGGTATTTATTGGCTGTCGGGACTTTGGGATTGGCTGTAGCTGTTTTTTTCTATTGGCAGTCTCATCGGGATTCTCAGATTCAGCAGGTACTTCAAACAGAAACACCTCTGCCCCAACAGTCTCGCATTGTCGCGCTGGGTCGTTTGGAACCAGAGGGGAGTGTCATTACAATTGCGGGAGTAACTGGAGAACGGGTGGCTCGCCTTGAGGTCAAAGAAGGGGATTGGGTTAACAAGGGAGCTATCTTGGCCTATCTCAGTAATTACGAGGTGCGACGGGCTCAATGGCAACTGGCGGGCAGTCGGGTCACTGAATTAACCCAGCAATTGCAAGCCAATACGATGGCAGCAAAAATACAGATTCAGCAATCCCAAGCGCAAATTAAACGAATTGATCAACCCCAAGCCTTTGAAATTGAGGCTCAAACCGAGGCACTGAGACGAGTTGAGGCAGAATTGGACAGCAGGAGTAAAACGCGCGATCGCTATAGTTATCTTTTTCAAGAAGGGGCGATTTCTCGCCAGGATCTCGATGACAAGGAGTTGTTAGTTAAACAAGCCCAGACCAATGTGGATGAAGCAAAAGCAGCCTTGGCAAGATTAAAAAAAGTCTATCAAAGTGACCTCGCTAAGGCAGAAGTGGATGTGAACTATGCCGAAGCAAACTTAGCCCAAATCCAGAACCAAATCACCTTAAGCTCTGCTCGTCAGGAATTAAATTTAGCGGCCAAACAACTTGAGCAGATGATCATTCGTGCGCCTCAGTCGGGCAGGATTTTAAAAATTTTTGCCTATCCAGGGGAATCCTTAGCACAAAAAGGATTGTTGCAGATCGGAGATACAAGAACAATGTATGCAGTTGCCGAAATTTATGAAACGGATATTAATAAAGTTCAACTCGGACAAAAGGCAATGATCCAAAGTCCTGTTTTTCCCAAGCCTCTGAGAGGAGAAGTCACAGAAATTGGTCAGTATGTTTATAAAAATGAGTTGGTTAGTGATGATCCCAGCGCACGCTCCGATGTACGAGTTGTCGAGGTTAAAGTCCGTCTAGATCACAGTGAATTAGTGGCCAAACTAAGCTATTTACGAGTAGATGTCGAAATTACACTCTAGTTGAATTCTATGAAGCGATCGCTTTTTTCAAGTTTTGTGTCGCCTGGCCCTTTCCTTGCTTGGGACAATCTCAGACAAAATCTCGGACAATTGGGATTGGCGATCGTCGGGATTGGTTTTGCCGTGATGCTTATTTTCATGCAACTGGGTATTTTAGGAGCTGTTTTAAAAGGAGCAATATTGCTCTACGAACAACTTAACTTTGATATTGTGCTTATCTCTCCTAAATCCCTGGAAGTCAGTTTTACTCAACCCTTTTCTCGTCAACAGCTTTATCGAGTAACTGGACTGGACAGCGTAGCCAGTACCGCCTCTATTTATCTGTCCTTTGCCGATTGGCAGAACCCCCAAAATAAACAATTAAATGCCATCATTGTTATCGCTTGCTATCCCGAAGAACATCCCTTTAAATCACCAGAAATTAATAGACAGACGAGAACCTTACAACAACAGGAGACTGTCTTATTTAATCGCCTCAGTAGCAAAGACTTTGGCCCCCAGACAATTGGAACTGTCACGGAACTAAAACAACGCCGAGTCAAAATTGGAGGTCTTTTTACCATGAATAATAGTTTTCGCTTCAACGGCTCTATCCTGATGAGTGCGGAAAATTTTGGGCGATATTATCCACGACGCTCATCCGATGATATTAGTCTAGGGTTAATTCGTCTTCGCAAGGGTGCAGAACTGGAAACGACTGTTACCCAGATTCAGGCATTGCTACCACCCAACATTCGTGTTTTAAGTCGTGCTGAGGCAGAGTTAAAGGATCAAAATTATTGGTTAACTTCTACGGCGATCGGCACGATTGTCATGTTCGGGGCGATTAGTGCTTTTTTAATTGGCGCAGTGATCGTTTATCAAATCTTAAATGCAGACGTAAGTGAACGATTACCCGAATATGGAACGCTGAAAGCGATGGGATACAGCAATTTTCAGTTATCGGCGATCGTTTTACAACAAGCGAGTATTTTGGCCGTTGGAGGATTTATTCTCGGTTTCCTATTATCTCTAGGGATATATCAAACAATGCGTTCTACCACGTCTCTTCCCGTTGATATGTCCTTAGCTCGAATCATGTTAGTCTTTACTTTGACAATCGGAATGTGCAATTTATCAGCATGGATTTCTTTGCAAAAAGTGATAAAATTTGATCCTTCTGATGTTTTTGGCTAAATTTAACTTAAACCACGTCTATTTTGGGAACTGTAGTTTTTTTAGATACATTCCAGGAACAAGTCCCCCTTATCAATGGGGATTTAGGGGGATCGCCTTGGGTCATCAAGAAAACTTTGGTTTCGAGTTAGACGGGGCTTAATATAAGACATTTAACAAAATAAATTAAAATTGAGTATGATTGACATTTTTTTCTTTAAAATATCTCTCGCTTGGCGTAACCTTTTATACAGTCGCCAGCGATTTATTGTGGCCATTTTTACTGTTAGCTTTTCAGTCATTCTAATGCTAACTCAAATTGGGTTTCGTAATGGTATGTTAGAAAGTAATATTGCTTTTCTCAATCAGCTTGATGCCGATTTGATCGTAGTAAATATCCAACGACGGATTACGACCCTAGAACGAACCTTCAAAAAAAATAGACTATACCTTGTCCGAGAATTACCTGAAGTGATTTCGGCTGAACCATTGTATCTGACCCTAGGGACATGGAAAAATATTGAAACAAAAATCGAAAGAGTTATCCGTGTTTTTGCATTTAATCCTGAACATTCAGCTTTTTTATTGCCGGCAATTACCGCCAAGTTATCAGCTCTAAAGCAGGCTGATAGTGTCCTGGCTGATCTGCGATCGCGTCCCGTTTACGGGCCAATGACATCAGGAACGGTCACGGAATTATCAGGCTATCAGATTTCAGTCGTGGGCAATTTCTACTTAGGGGCTGATTTTATTGCTGATGGTAATTTAATCATGAGCGATCTCAACTTTTTAACCATTTTTTCAAGCCGACCCTCTGGTTTTGCTGGCGATTTTAGGACAAGTCTTGATAATGTCGATCTCGGTCTCATCAAAGTTAAACCCCAAACTAACCTTGAAAGCTTGATGCTCAGTCTCAAAGCTCATTTACCCCAAGATATTAAAGTATTTACTAAACAGAGTTATATTAATAGAGAAATTGACTTTTATAGCAAAGCAACTCTGGGCTTTATTTTTACATTGGGGGCGATAATTGGGTTTGTTATTGGTACCTTGGTTGTTTATAATATTATTGTCTCAGATATTAAACATAACATGATTCAATACGGAACCCTACGCGCTATTGGTCATTCTAGTAATTATCTTCTCACAATTATTTTACTTCAGGCAACTCTGATTGCCATTTTAGGGTTTATTCCTGGTTTATCCATCAGTCTGTTACTATGTTATTTTCTAAGTGAAATGACGGGGTTATTAATCCCAGTACAGCAACCAGTCATAATTGTCATTTTTGTGTCAACGATGGTGATGTGTTTACTCGCTGGTACTGTGGCAAGTCAACGTTTAAAGTTGATTGATCCAGCAGATATCTATTCCCATAAATCTTAATCTTGAAACTTAATTTTAAAAATAGGCAACCATGTCATCTATCCTAGCTATTGAAGCCAAAAATGTTAATCATTATTATGGAAAGGGAAACTTACGCAAGCAAATTTTATTTGATATTTCCCTCGACATTCAGTTTGGTGAAATCGTTATTATCACAGGCCCATCTGGCTCTGGAAAAACAACTTTGTTAACGTTAATGGGGGGACTGCGGTCGTTACAGAGCGGTAGTTTAAAAATTTTGGGACGAGAGCTTAACGGTGCTAGTACACGCTTTCTGGAAAAAACGCGCTATCAGATTGGGTTTGTTTTTCAGAGTCATAATCTTCTCAGTTCTTTAACGGCTCTACAAAATGTACAAATGTCAATGGTATTGAATCGGTTACCGTCAATGGCATTTGCCCGTCAGCGATCAATTGATATTCTTAAATCTGTTGGGTTAGCAGACCATCTTCACTCCTACCCCAGCCAACTTTCGGGTGGCCAAAAACAACGAGTGGCGATCGCTAGAGCTCTTGTGAGCCAACCACAAATTATTTTGGCCGATGAACCGACTGCGGCCCTAGATAAGGCAAGTGGGAGAGACGTGGTAAAACTGATGCAACAACTTGCGAAACAACAAAATTGCACAATTATTTTGGTTACCCACGACAATCGTATTTTAGACATAGCTGATCGCATCTTAAGTTTAGAAGATGGTCGTCTAGCATCTTCGACTGATAAGTTTTTACTTGATATTAAAAATATGATGACAGTATTGCATCATTCCAATAAAGAGGAAATACAGAAGAGAGTCAGTGCTCTTTCCACATCACAATTTTCTGCTTTTTTAGAGCAATTCTAGTTCCGCAGAAGTTTGTGGCGAGAAGAAAGTAGAGGACGACGACCATTGAGAGAAGACGCAATCAGGAGATTACGAAGCCAATTGTCATGGTAACGAAAACCATTAAGGCTCTCAAAAGCAC
>JACCDQ010618142.1_pt1 | contig 12508 bp, 15 predicted proteins | sample 7446031 | NCBI WGS metagenome assembly JACCDQ01 (sample SAMN15323442, study PRJNA562643) | freshwater metagenome | isolation source: river surface water | place: USA:Blue River Watershed | collected 2017-08-17
GAGAGTATCCTATCAAGAAGGTATGATGGATGAAACCAATCCACGGTTTTACATATGGAATTACTCCAGTTGCTTTGTATAGTGGTGCCTTCCATCCAAAGGTTCTATCCAGATAGACATCACAAAGCCATGCATTGGAATCATTGGGGTCAGCTCGATACTTGGTCAATGCATCGCATATATACGACCATCCGAATCTATGTTGATTGGGTGATGGCATTTGTTGGATGAAATCAAAATTCAATAGACGCATTTCAGTCGATTGATTATTAGAATGTGTGTTATTACTAGTATCAACAGAAAAGAAATCATTTCGAACCCATTCAAGATTGGCAAATAGCAAGGATGAATCTTTATTGAAGAAGGTATCCAGGTTCCACAACTTCTCATGAAATCCATATAGGTACTTGATAACTCCATCATGATTTCTATCAAGGGTTTCAAATAGTATTAACTCTGATATGAATTTTTGATCCTCCTCTGTCAATTGTTGTGAAAGCTTCCATTTGGCAAGATAGTTACATAGGTTTTCCTCATTCTTCTCTCTTAGTAGTTTGATAATATGATTTGCTCTTCTCGAACCATGGTGTTTTTGAGGTGGTGGTATTGCAACTTGCTTTAACCGGGCACCAAATACTCTTGCAGTCAATTCGAGACGAACCTTTGAGTTATCCACGTATGGCTTTATGTATGAATTGATGAAATTGACCTTGTTTCGCATTAATGAAACCATCAATGTCTTCAAGTGAGGCAAATCAATATCCAAGGGAATATCTTGGTTATCTAAAGGCAAACGATATGCTAAAGGGTAGTTACCAACATCCAATTTCAAACAATTATCAATTTTCCTGGTTGTATACAATGCAATAAATGGTGTTTGTGTCCAGATGGCAAATTGTACTGCATGATAACGCATACCGATCACAAATGCCGATTGTCTGAATAGGTTAATGATACTCGTCACATCATTTCTTTGTTTGACAGTGATGTATTTTCCAATGATTTTATGATAATTAATATCTCCTCTTGTTGTTGAACCTGTATATTGTTGCTTGATACAATCTAGTACGTCTCGATTGATCAACATGTCATTTTCATCTGGCTGGTTGGTGTTATTGTTGAAAGGTTGAAGGACGACATGAAATTTGTACTGTTGGATCAATGTAATAATGAAGCTGGCCAATTTCTTAACAATGCGATAGTAATGCTCGGGAGTAGCAGTAGAATAGATAGGTCTAGAGAGGCAAATGACAATCTGTTTTCTATTTCTTGCAATTTGAATTGGATGACTATTGATGATTTGAGATACTGTCAAATATGACAAGTCAGGTATGACAAAGAATGGTATTTTGGAGTTGTTCTCTAAAGTCTTGGCATCTGCTTTACTTCTAATGTAAATGCTATCAATGTATTTCATTAATGGATGATTGATTATTGCATCTGTTAAGTAAGGTATTCCAATAGATAATGCAATGATTTTAGGTACATTGCCGATGCAAGCCTTGTAAAGAGGATCCATAAAATATGAATTGAAAACATCACCACCTCCAAAGATAATCAATTGATAGTCAGAGATATTGATGGTTTCAATTGAGTTGGGCGTTATGTACTTGATATTGGCATCATTAATATTTATGCCTATTAATGCTAAAAATGCTCTAATTGATAATAGGTACTGATCATCACCAGCATTATGTTTATGATAATAACCATAGACGACAATTTCTCTCATAGAATTCTAAATGTCTTTAAACTTGAGTCTAATATATACTTGTTTGGTTTAATAAATTAATATCGGAGTTTCATCCACACCAATATAAATACCTCCACTAGCACACTACCAGGGTACTATGCCATCCAACGCCAACACCGGTCCGCACTACACCTCGTCAAGCTCTCTTGTCAAGGAGGGCACTTCCCATAATTTGGCAACTCGCTATGGTCTTGATGGCTCTGAGAATTTCAATCAGTTGCTGCCTTTACTGCTCGACGACCTTAACAACTGCAACATCAAAGATGATTTGGGTCACGTCATTGAAGGGTTGAAGAAGCTGTCCAAAATGCACAAGGGAGACATGGACAATCAGCAGCAAACTCTCAAGTCTCAAATCAATGAACTAAAGGTAGAGAAGCGAAAGTCGACCAAGGAGCGAGAGAAGAAGGAGAAGGAACTTATCAAGCAAGTGAAGAAGGACACTGTTGAAGAGATCAAGGCTCGTAGACGTTCAACCAATGCTCTCAACGCATTGCAGGCTCCTCTTCTCTTGGATGGTCGCTTGGCGGCTCTCATTGGATGCGATGAGTCGGAGACCATCACACGTCAACTACTGATGTCCAAGTTTTACAAAATTGAAGGGGTTAGTACTTTGAAGAACAGAGATTTGGATTTACCTGATGAAGTGAAAGAGGTCCTTGGACCTGCAATCCATGCAAGAAGTAGCAAAGATACTGAGTTGTGTTACTCCTTCTTTAACCGTAAAAGCTATAGAACTTGTCCTTTATAACTTTTAGTGATGAAATACTTGAAGCCGCTTACGCGCCAAGTAACCAGTGCTGCTACTGCTTCTCAACAAGAAGAAGAAGAGGCAAAACCGCAAGAGAGCCAGGAGCAGTCCAGCAGCGGCAAACCCAAGCGCAAAGGAAAGGCTGCTAACAAACAATAAATGATTCTCTTTACAATTCTAGTACAATAGCTCCTTCTTCTGGATTTGGTTTCTTAGTCCTTCGCTTCCTTGTTGTGCTTGTAGCCTTTGGTTTTCGACCTGCTTTGGCTTTGGGTTTGGATGCTGTATCTCCATCAAAACTCAGCACACTCGCACATGAAGATGATGCCACAGACTGATTATCATCATCATCTTCTACAAGCGTTTCACTTGTTGTCTTGCTACTTGGTTGCGGTTGATCAGCAGATTTTGGTGGGTCAGGTTTTGCGGAGGATTCAGACCGCTCACGTATTCTGTTGACAATATCAGCGATGTCGACTGGTCCTCTCATATTCGTTGTGGTGCTTGCTTGCTGAGGTCGTTTTGTTTTAGGTTGTGCTGCTGGTGCTGCCGCTTGAGTAGGAGGAAATGAGACCGACTCTTGCATTTGACTCATCAAATGGAACATTGTTGCAGATGACATTAACATAAACAGAAACTTGATTTCAACAGGAGGATCAACGGTAGATTGATATTTGGCGTATAATTCAAGGAATACTTCGTCATAACGACCAGACATCAGATCTGTTAAGACTGATGTACTCCACCCCTTCAAGTGAATGTACCCGGGCAAGAATTTGGTACTTACATTTTCTATGATGCTAGTAGCAGTGTAAGTTCCATCACGCATTGTTTCAATTATCCGACTGCTATTGGCGATGCTCTTGACTCTCTCAAGTTCAAATTGAATCTCTTGAAGAGGGGAATTGCTATTAAATCTTTTGGCCAGGTGAGGATCAAAGCGACTTAATTCATATAAGGCAGCTGCCTTTAATCTCATGTCATCTTGCATTCTAGGAGGTTGCTGTGGTTGATGCATCATTGAATGCAAAGATGATGATGGTCGACTTTCACTGGCAGATTCATTATCAAAGTCGTTGGCACCTGGGTTAATCATTGGATATGGTTCGCTTATTCTATCTGCACTCACTGCTTCCTGTCTAATAGCTTCGTAATTCAATGCGTTCGGAGCAAATGGTACATGATTATCAAATGTCGTCGGTAGTGCAGCAGGCTCACAAGTCGTTGAAGCCTGAACTTCTAACATCTTGTCTGGATTTGCAAGTAAATCAAGCATATCTTCACCGGCCGCATCCTCCTCTATCTGTATATTGTTACTATTATAATCGTCAAATAGACTCATTGGTATCAATAACAGTTCAACCCGCAAAAAATATATAGAATTTTAAACTCATTCCAAGCTCGTCATACCAATCGTAGTTTACCATTTGTGTTCCCAGAGCCTACTATTGGTTTAATATTAATATTTGCTTTGGTCATGTACTTCTTAAGACTAGTTTTAAAATTGATATGCCTACCATTATGAAAGGCAATTGGCCTCTTACGACATAGAAATGACACAGCATTGTTAGGTTCCATGTGTTTATATGTTATCAAATAGGCTACTACCGCTGCGCAACTTCTTTGAGCACCTTGGACGCAATGTACCAATATTGGTTCTTTCTTCACTGTAGTTGCTAGATGAATGACTTCAACAGCAAACTTCAAGTACTCTGCCATCAAATCAAAGTCCTTCTTCAATAATGAATCATTGATTGGTAAGCGATGATATTGTAGTTTGTATGTTTTGGCATGCTCGTGATAATTTGGTAACGTTTTCGTGCAATTGAGAACCTGTCGTATTTTAAGCTTTCTTAGTAAACTAAGGTTTTCTGCTGCTCTGTAATCACCCAGATACAAAAGGCCAGGAATGATTTCTGATATTAAATCAGGATCTGACGTAATGGGTTTTTGTTGTTGCATGATAGTATATATAGTAGTTCAGGATAGAAAAACGTTTATTCAACCAAACATAATTGACGGATGACATTCGAATGTGGAGGCTCAACCCATGTCTTCTTCAATGCCTTGATAGTTTTGGGTAGTTGAATTCTAACTTGAGGCGTGACCATCACACAAAAGCACTTGACATTCTCCTTCAAGAGCAACACTTGTTGACATATGGAATCATCGTTGAGTATCGTTGCATCATCAACCCTTGTTTCAACAATATCGTTGAAGTAGATGCATCTGCAAGCCTTCCCATCATCAATGCAAAAGTCCAGTATCGAGGGTAGCGCATGAATCACCTCCAACAATGAAATTGCATGTCGATGATGATACAATCTGTGGCTAATACCATACCAACAACCAATGTAAAGCCTTGAGTCATCGTCTTGGATTAAAAATTCGGCATTGCCATCAATGGTCAGCTTCATGACCTCCAACAGCGATTCCAAGGTCTTGTCATCATCAAGCTTGACTGCTACCTTGCAAGCGAATAACGGCTTTGATTGTAGTTTTTGCAAACTAGTATCAAAAGTATGTTGTTTCATCAACATGTCCGTCACAAGGCAACAAAGAAATGTGTTGCAGGCTCGAAGTTCCAACAGTGTCTCAAAAGGTAGCAGTGATGCGACTTTGATCTGCAATTCAAGGGGTAGTAGAAGCAGCATTAATTGTTTGACGCCACCACTTTAGATTATTTGCACGAACCCCTGTTACATACTTTTGATTTTCGTCGCAACCTGCATTGTTTACCAGTTTGGAAATAGTAGTATCAAGAGACGATTCTGATAAAATTTTACCAAGACTGTTACCAAATAAGACAGTCATTATTCGTTTGGATGGTGGTAAGTAACAATCTTTAGTATCACTTGCCCATTCGGATGATTTGGTTCGACAATAGTCACAAGTTGTTCTGCAGGTACCATTATCAACATTGTAAATGAGTTTGGCATCAGTGTCTTTGCATATACGATTTATTGCTTTCGGTACCATGATGCATTTGTTGTGCCATTCAAGACCAATGGATTCATCAATTGAATTTTGATACTTTGCACATGTCTCCTTGGTATGCTTTGCTTCAAAAGTCACACCTTCCGCGTCTTCTTTAGTTATAGTATAACCCTTGTCAATAGCCATTCGCTTTAATGCATAGTAGTGCGCTTTAACCCAATCTTCATCCTTTGGTTTTTGCTTGTAAGCTTCTTTTGGTCGTCTGCGTTTTGATCGAATTATTGCATATTCGATTGCAACAATCACTATCATCATCACTAGGATCTTCATATGTTTTATTAGTATTAATAGGATAAATAAGAAAGATGGCTTCCTCATTGAGTAAATATGCTAGTCGCTTAATTGCAAAGAATGCATCTAATGCTGCAAATCTTGGTATTGGATTTGGTGTTGCAGCAGCAACCACAACAGACCCCATTGACATATTAATCTTGGGTACTTCAGCAGTAATTGGTCTAGTACCGGTCATTGGTAATGCGATCTTTGCTCTTCAGATGGTAGGTATTGCATTTGATAATATATTAGGTGACCAATTTACAAATGTAACGAATCAAGACCTTATCAACATTGAAAATGCAATATACTCCGCAATCAACAAATCTTTGTCATCGGAAAGTAGTACTGTAGTAACTGATATAAGATATTTAGAAGCAACTCCCTTGATAAAGGATCCCAAGAGTCAAAATGATGAAGATGCCTATACTAAATACATCCTTGAATATCTCGATAATCATAATCTCATGCTCCCTCAAGAGGCTCAAGCAATAGAAGATGCGGCAGATGCCGAAGAATTGCAAGATTATCAAGAGACACTTTATCGAAACATATTGCTGATACAACGTATCAAACAGAGGAAATACTTTGCATCTTTACTCGAGCAAGCTAAAGCAAATCTTCTAGCAAAGCAAGAATCTCGTACCATCAAAACAGCAGCAGCCGCCATTGTAGTAGTAGTAGTCATTGTTGTTATAATGCTCATTGCAATTCGCTAGGTTTGATACCAAAGCGAGTTTGAATGCAATCATTTATTATCATTGTTAAGCATCTATGGATCCAATTAAAGATGCCATTATCAACTTCTTGGAAGACCTCTTTGTTTGCAAGAGCAATAAATACAATGATAAGGCATTACATGGTAAATTGAAGAGAAAAGTATCAACTAGCAATATGCCTTTGAAAATGCTTGCACCTTTGATTTCCATCGATTTGGAGAATGGTTCAAAGGAGGTACTACTCAAAACCCTAGTTCTATTCAATGGTAAGCTGCAAGGTAAAATGATAGTACCAAAGGATGAAGAAGAATACTCTATATTTCATCAGCATTTGATTGTACTAAAGACACTTGCTGAAATTGGTGAAGGAACGGATGCAGATACTTCAAAACTGCTCGATATGCTAAAGAATGCAGATATCAACAACAATGGATCTTCTGCGACAAACAACATTGGAATTGATAGTACTATGTCTTTAGTGACGGATTACCTGACAAATAATCAAAGTCAATTCAATATGGATCAGCTGACCAAAGAATGTTTTAATCTCTTGCCTCAATTAATGTCGTCATCAACTGCCACACCCGATATTCAATCCTTATTGGCAGGCTCCAGTCAATTGAATCGGTTAGTTAGTGATATAATCGGCAACACAGAAATCATGAATAATGTATGCTCTCACGGGAACATTGAAGAAGTTTCAAATGATGAACACTAGACAATGGGTTTGGCACAGGGTCTTCTATGGTCCCAATACATAAAATGTTGATGCTTCAAACGTGAAATATATAGGTGACAATTGAGTAGGTTGTCTTGCATTTCAAGATACAAATGCGGCGATAGTACCTGGGCAAGTGAAAGTGATTTGCTCTGGTACTCTTCAATCACTATTATCTCTTCATCATAGAATACCTTCTTCAATAAGATACGCATGCAGATACGTTTCAATGATTGCGGAGCAGATATCATATATTAATCTATTAGCAATATATAAATCAAATTGATAATAGAATTGGGGTCATAACTAGTCGGCTGGAGTATTTTACTTGCTAACCGACTTCTTGCAACGGCTTCGGTGCTTGGCTTGAGACACTACTCTCTTCTTTCCTGAAGGGCAAGCTTTCACGCATCGGCCCTTATATCCTTGATGCACCTTACCAGGTTTACATGAGCGGCGTTTCTTGGCGTGCTTTGCAGCAGAGTGTTTGGCAACAGTTTTCTTGACTGATTGTTTTGCTTGGGATGGCATATATGATAGAGGTTATACAATATCATCAAGAAAAAAAATCATATATGGCCCAAATTTCATTTTTATTCAAAAACTAAGGTGCCCGAACAAAAAACCACTCTTGGGCCATCAGAGTGGAAAATCGATAACACCCGTAGCCTACAACACAAATCGTTTGCATCCTCAAACAACCAAGAGCAACCAAACCGATCGTATAAATTGCGTCTGCCTAGTTTGTTTAGGTTATTAACAGTTTTGTATGAATAATAAACGTTGTTCTAGAGTCATGATGGTGTTTGAGATGGCACTTACCACAGCTTTAAATTTGTTTCCATTTGGGCATAAGGAGTCGCAACTAAACTATGATTAAATCGTTTTCATATTGGTTGTTGCTTGGTTGAGGAAGGAGACACAAGGATTTGGTTTTGCGGCTGTTGTCTTTGTGTCTGTTGGCGACCTTTATATACTAGTGGTCGGAGTTTGAAACAGAGCACATGACCATGCAATTTAGGTCTTCTAGAATTCTCTTAGACATTGTTAATGATTTCTTGATACTTGACATCAATTTCTTCATCTGTTAGTACATCTTGATAATCATTAGTGAATGCTTCCTTTAATTTCATTTGAAACTCTTCTTCCGATGGCGATTCCTTTTGCAATACTGATGCCTTGCTTAGCATCTCTTGGAATATGGCATTCTGCGTTTTGGGATATTTCTCTGGTTCATTGATGTACAATGAATCAATAGCTCTGCTAACCACTCCGGTTGAACATACCACAGAACCACGTTCCACACACTCTGAAAGATTTTGGTAGAATGCCTCTAATGAATCAGTGTTATCCTTGACTTTATTGAAGCAATCGAGCAAAATCTCTGTCTCTTTCTTATCTTGGTATCCAGACATAGTATTGTTTCGTAGCGTACATACTTCCAAAGTCTTTGCAACATTTGCTTTGTATTTCTCTGGACATTGCTCTAATAAAGCTTCTATGTCATCATTATTCTCATGGTCCGCTTTGGTATCTTGCAATTCATCGTAAGTGTTTCGTAAGTGCCTTTGTATAACAGTATCATGAACATTTTGATCATCGTATTGCATCCGATTATTATCATCAATTGTATGCAACAACATTAGGTCTTCCAACTCAAAATCCAGGAGAAGCATTTCATTTTGAGGAGGAGGATTGCGAGCATATGGCATATGCCTTCGTGGGGGCCGAGTATTGATGCTAATGATTCCAATAGGATTAATGATTCTTTGTCGTCGCTTGTTGTTCTTCTTCTTTATTTTGTCGGTCACTTTCATACTCTTCCTGTTTCGTTTTATATTTACTATAATAATCAATACAATCACCACCGCCAATAATGATGCAATTACAATACCAACCATATCAATTACAAGAAGAAAAACAAATCTTATTAATTGACTTTATCTGCATTTGTCTCTTAACTAATGCATTCTATCAAGACGAGAATCATGAAGATATTGTATCATTGTCAAATCTACATGGTCTGCTGCTGTTCAAATTCATGTCATCGATTGCAACATAAATAGCACATAATAATGAATCTAATTCGCTTCAATTATTATGTTCATAATGGTCAATATAGATATGTCGTCTTGTCTCGTTAAACATAGCGTTTGTGTCATATCGTTCTTGGTCTCTTTACTTTGGACAATTAAAGCACTAACATCACCTGCTTCCAAGAAAGACGCTTCTACTCAAACTGATCAAAACGATGAGGAAGAAGAAGACTATATTGAAATCAATTAGTCCAAAATGGGCTTAATTGTCTGAGTATTTAAATACAACAGGGGTCCTCTCATGGCAATGGCAGTCTGTTCTTGTGGTAAGAAGCACCGCAACCGAACTACAACCAAATGCAACGATTGTAGACCTCAATGTCAAAATGAGGCTTGTCATGGCACAAGATACCCAAGTGGTTCAAACCAGTTATGCTCTTCCTGTCTTTGGCGTACGCAATCATCAACCGCTGAAGAAAGTACACCACCCCAACAAGAACAAGAAGAGGAAGAGGAAGTGAAAGTGCAGGAGCCGTTGGATTTGGTTCAACAATTGTCATTGCTCAGTGTTGATGGTTTCACCCAAGAACAACAAACCATCATTGATCACCTCGAGTCGTTGGATCGAACTTCTTCTCGACAGCTATTGTTGGTGGATGCTCCAGGTGGTACCGGAAAATCCTTCACTCTCAAGCATTTCGCAAGAGACCCTCGATTTCAATTTGTTGCACCAACGCACCATGCGTGCAAAGTCCTTCGAGCTAGTGGTATCAAGAATGTGATGACTATCGACAAGTTTCTTGGGCTCAAGTTTGAATATGACTCAGAGGGCAATCGATTGAAGAAGTACAGCTGCAACAGCTGGGGAGACTGTCGTATTTTGGTTGTTGATGAGTGTTCGATGGTGAACAAAGAACAGTTGTCTCATCTCATTTCAAACAAGAAGGTTCATGTCTTGTTTTGTGGAGACAGAGCACAGTTGCCACCTATTGACAAGGACTCAACCAAATCTTTGTCTCCTGTCTATGAACTACCATTCGATCAACAGTTCCAGTTGACAAGAATCATGCGTACTGATCAACCATCGTTGATTGAATGCAATGCTTACTATCGGGCAAAGTCGTTGAGAGTTGAAGTGAACGTCTCAACCTTGGACCCTGCTCTCTTTGTCAAGGATTCTGCACGATTTCGTCAGTTGGCACTTAAGGCATTTGAGAATGATGAAGATGCAGTGATTCTTGCCTATAGAAATGTCATAGTCAACCACTACAACGACATTGTCCGCTGTGCCCTCTTTGGAGACGATGCCTTGGATTATGAATGTGGAGAAAACCTTATGGTTGATGAGTACTTTACTGTCAATGGAAGAAAGTACTACACTGGCGATTCTTTCAAGTTGGTTGATGTCAAGGTTCAAGATACTGAAGTCACTGTCCCAATTATGAATGAGAAAAGACTCAAGGCGTTTGATACCAGAACCATATCAATGTTTCAACTCACTGATGAAAATGGAGTCACCATCTACAAACCTGTCAATGCAGCAGCCAAGAAGCAATTGGATCAGGCAAAGAAGGACTACAAGCAATTTATCAAGACGCAATCTTCAGCTGCCTTGAAAAGAGCCTTGTGGAAAGACCTGGAGGATTTCTGCTCTCTGTATGATGCCAAGGTCAAATATCGCTATGCAATGACTGTTCACAAGTCTCAGGCTCAAGGTTTTGACAATGTGTTTCTTTGCTTCAATGACATCTTTGGGCGAGAAAAGGATCAACTTACTTATGTTGGTGTGTCTCGTGCAAGAAAGATGTTGTTGATGCTCAAGTGAATAAAATGATCTTGTCCGAATCTGTCCGCTAGAACCCTTGTAGAAATATGTCCGCTGATTCTGTTGCGATAATGGTTTACTATAGTATATCGGCAACAGCATTTTATATTGGATCTATACCAAAGTACCAACACGTTGAAAATCTGGAGAGATTGTGTCGCGTCTGCTCTAAAACATTCTACATATCCGGACGCCACGATGGACATATTTGGACTGGAAAAGAAATCAAGTACCTTCTTCTTGATCTTGCGAAGCATATAGCGTTCGAGGATTACCAGAGACGAATCTTGACAGTAGATATTTGTTACTTTGTATGTAAGGGCATTGAAATGTATCTAAAATATGATCGTTACATTACTGATTCAGTTGTATTTCGAGACATTTTCCATGAGTCTATTGAGGCTATTGAAACCTGTATTCAAACCCAAGATCCTGCATTTCAAGAGTATTGCTGGAATATAATCATTCGACGTTTTATCGCTGGTTGATGATAATAAAGAATGCATTTTATCGTTGTTTATATTACTATTGTCAATATGCTATGTGGTGGTTATTATTTGAATACATGTTGACTTTATTATCAATACTATGGTTTGCATTCTTGATATTTGGTTTTCCTATTCATTCATCATTTTTGTCTTGATCACATTCTTTCCATATGCATTTGGTAATGCAGATGTCCACTTAATCCTACCTAGATAAATCAATGGAAGCAATAACTGAAGAATAGAAGTAATCATTATTCCAACATCATTACCCTTGTTTAGTGCAAGTAATAACGATGCAATCATTATATTCGTTAATGCAATACCATAACGAAACACTTTGGCAGACGGGGATGACATATTTAGAAGATAGACGGTGAATGCAACAGATACAATATTGATTAAAATAATTGGTACTACAACAGAAGAAGACTCATTTTTGTTATCATCAGCATTAGTCATGATATATATATAAAATCAAGAAAAAGTTTTATTAATTACTCCCAGTTCTGTGGGTAGTAGTACTTCAAAGACAATGGTCTTCCTCTGTTCAACATTTGGAGGTAGTCTTGTGCTGTATCAGGGCCTTCGACTTGATACAAGAATTCATTCAACATGAACATATTGGCTCTATCTTGCAGACTATGGTCATTGACATAATCAACCAAGCCTTTCACACAGACGTAAAAGGTCTTCAAGCCCATAGTGTTGATGGATACTCTTCTTCTTGGCGAGTAATGGTTCTTGTGCTTGATAAAGCAGATGAACACTTGACTAAGAAGGTATTTGCATTTAGCAAGGTCAAATGGACGATAGTAATTCTCTGCTAGCATATCAGTACCCTCGAAATCAACCTTGTATATGACCTCTAGGCGTTGTTTCAAATCATCTTAACAATGAAATCAGGAGGCAAGGAATTTTTACCTGGACTTTCACAACCAATTCGAAGCA
>JACCDQ010793337.1_pt1 | contig 12506 bp, 6 predicted proteins | sample 7446031 | NCBI WGS metagenome assembly JACCDQ01 (sample SAMN15323442, study PRJNA562643) | freshwater metagenome | isolation source: river surface water | place: USA:Blue River Watershed | collected 2017-08-17
AGGCTGGATAATCGTAACCCAAAACTTCTAATTTGCCAAGTATTTCCTTCAAGGCTTTCGACTCTATTTTTTAATTTTTCTTGAGTATTTATTCTTATTCCTTCCTGACGGCGATCGCCTTTTTCCTGGCCCGTTGAAGTGTCACGGGAAGGATTCTACCGACTCCGAAGGTTAATTAACAGAATCGCAAGGTTGGCGAACTCTCTCTCAAGATCACTGGTTGCATCTTCAACTCAATCTTCTAAAATCTAAAAATCATCTACCCGTTTTCTACCAGGGTTCCGCCAACCCTTGGTAAAAACCCTCCAATAAAATTAACACTATGGCTCATGCTCCTAGGGCAAATCCCGCCGCTCTCTCCTGGTGGTCACAGACCCAACAACACTTTCAGCGTTTACCCCTCCCCCAAACGGAAGAATCTATTCTCTTTCGGGTTTTGGTGCAACTCATGGTGAGCGTGGGGATTGTGGCCACCGATGTGGCGGCCCAAACAGAATGGAGTCTCTGGGCCATTCCCCTAAGCATTGTGGGAGCCGTCTGGAGTTGGCATCGGCGTAAACATCGCAATATTGCTCTGAAATTTACCCTGGCGATCGGAATGTTGCTGATGTTGTTGGTCTTTTTAAGCAATATTGTTGTCAATCTCAACGATACGCGGATTTCCCTGGCGGGTCTTTTAGTGCAATTACAAGTTCTCCATAGCTTTGACTTACCGCGCCGTAAGGATTTGGGCTATTCCATGGTCATTGGTTTGATTCTTTTGGGGGTTGCCGGAACCGTCTCCCAAACCATGACGTTTGCCCTATGGTTATTATTATTTTTGGCGATCGCCTTGCCAACTTTAGTCTTAGACTACCGTTCCCGATTAGGCTTACCGACCTTTGATCAACTTTGGCAACGTCGTCCTGGCCAGAACCAAAGGGTCTGGAGTCTTGCCCGTCTGAATCATTCCCCCCTTGCCCCAAAACGGTTAGGCACTGTCCTCGGTATTACCCTATTACTCGGCTTAATCATTTTTGCCGTGATGCCCCGACTACCCAGTTACCAATTACAGACTTTTCCGGTGAGTGGAGCGGGCGATTCAGAAAATAAAACCTTTGATGAAAATAACCGCGATGTGGTTAATCCCGGCTATGTGCAACCCGGAAAGGAAGGCACGGGCAGTAGTCAGGGAAAAAGTCCCAGGGAAGGGGCTGGGCCAATGGATGAAACGGATTACTACGGGTTTAGTAGTCGGATTAATCAAAATTTACGCGGTCAACTGAAAAAGCAGTTAGTTTTGCGGGTGCGTTCCCAATCCGCCGGGTTTTGGCGAGCCTTATCTTTCGACCACTATACGGGTCAGGGGTGGGAAATTTCCCAGAATGATGACATTACCAAAGTAAGGCGATCGCCCTGGTCTTACCGGTTTGATTTATTGAGTTCCCTCAACCCTGGGCGCAGTCAGCGTGTCGTCCAAACCTATACAGCAGTAAAGGATTTACCCAATGTGATTCCGGGCTTAAATTTGCCGAGGTTTCTCTATTTTCCGGCCAGGGAAGTGGGCATTGATCAAAATGATAATTTGCGGTCTCCCGTCGGTTTACAGGAAGGCTTAACCTATACGGTGATTTCCGAAGTGCCTTTCCGCGATCGCACTGCCTTAAATCAAGCCCCTAATCAATTCCCCCGCCGTATTCTGCAACGCTATTTGGAGGTTCCGCCGGCCATTCAAGACAAAATTCGGCAACGGGCGATCGCCCTCCTCGACAAGTCTCCCAAACCGATCAACACGGCGCATGAAGCGGCTTTATACCTGACCCAAGCCCTAAAGCAAAACTATACGATTAAAACCGATATTCCCTTTTTAGAAAAAAATGAAGATTTAGTCGAAGCCTTTTTATTTCGAGACCAGGGCGGCTATCCGGATCATTTTTCCACTGTGTTAACCATGATGTTACGGTCATTAGGCATTCCGGCCCGTTTTACCGTTGGGTTTGCCCCCGGCCAATTTAATCCCTTTACCGGCTATTATCTGGTTCACAATACCGATGCCTATGGCTTAACGGAGGTCTATTTTCCCACCATTGGCTGGATCAGTTTTGACCCGATTCCAGGTCATGATTTATTTCCCCCCTCCGTCGAAGATGAAGAAACCTTTGGTGTCCTCAAACAACTCTGGAATTGGGTGGCTAGTTGGTTGCCCTCACCGGTCACCGGCTTTTTTAGCCTCCTCTGGACAAACGTGATCGAAGCTTTTTTGGGTTTTCTCAGTTGGCTCTGGAAATTGATCTCTGGGAGTATTTTGGGGGCCTTAATCGGTTTAATCGGGGCGATCGCCCTCGGCTTTTTGGGGTGGTTAGGCTGGGAACAAGCCCGACACTGGTTAACCCGTCAACGGTTAGCCCGACTGGCCCCCATGGCGCGTCTTTACCAACAAACGCTCTTAACCTTGAAAGGTCGAGACCTCGCCAAAAGTTCTGCCCAAACCCCCTTGGAATATGCCCATTCGCTCCATGAACGCTTAACGTCCGAACAGTACAGTATTGTGCTGGAAATTATGCAAGCCTACGTTCATTGGCGATACGGGAACCATGAGCCGAATGTCCCTTACCTAGAGCAACAACGGCAATTACTCATCCGTAGCCTAGACCGTCAACAAACCAACGCTCTTTTGAGCCGATGGCGTAAATCTGGGTAAATCAGTGTCCATAATAGACAAGGGAATATCTCTGCTGGCCCTGAATCCTTCGACCCTTCTTGAATAACAGTTTCATGCGCGAAACCATCCAAATTCTCACCGACAATCTCAGCAAAACCATTGTGGGGAAAGACGAGGCCATTCGTTTGGTCTTAGTCGCCTTACTCAGTGGGGGTCATGCTCTGCTCGAAGACGTGCCGGGGGTCGGTAAAACCCTGTTGGCCAAATCCCTAGCCCGTTCAATCAATGGCCGTTTTCAACGGGTGCAATGTACTCCCGATCTCTTACCCAGCGATATTACCGGCACCAATATTTGGAATCCGAGCAGTCGGGCCTTTGAATTTTTAGCGGGGCCGGCCTTTGCCAATGTGCTGTTAGCGGATGAAATTAACCGGGCGACTCCCCGTACCCAATCGGCATTGTTGGAGGTCATGGAAGAAAAACAAGTGACCATTGACGGCGAAACCCGGTCTGTCCCCCATCCTTTTTTTGTGATTGCCACCCAAAATCCCATCGAATACCAGGGAACTTTTCCGCTACCCGAAGCCCAGATGGATCGTTTCACTCTTTCGCTGTCCCTGGGTTATCCGACTGCCGAGGAAGAACTGCAAATGCTCCAACGTCAGCAACAGCCCTTTCCCGTTGAGGAGTTACAACCTTGTATTTCCCTAGAGGCCGTGGAAACCCTCCAGCGATCGGTTCAACAGGTGCAGGTGACGGGGGGATTACAGCAATATATTTTGAGTTTGGTCAGAGCCTCGCGGGAAGATGAGGCGATTATTTTAGGGGTGAGTCCGAGGGGGTCTGTGGCGTTGCAGAAAGCTTCCCAGTCCTATGCCTTCCTGGAAGAACGAGACTATGTGATTCCCGATGATGTGAAGGCTGTGGCTCCCCATGTGCTGGCCCATCGTCTGATCCCGGCCAGTGGCAAACAGGCCAAAATGGTGGTGCAACGTCTTTTAGAAACCATTCCGGTGGAAGGGGAGGGATAAAACTTGCGTCAAAAATTCAGTGGCTTGAAGGGGTTCCACCATGGGTTTCGTTCTTGGTTGAATCCGGGGCGGTACCGGGGTCTCCTGCTTCTGGGGATGATCAGTTTATCGGTGATTCTGGGGTGGAGTTTGACGGTTTTACCGCCTGGGATGGCCCAGGGGGCAGAGTTAACCAAGGGTAAGGTTCCTCCAAATAGTGCCATGGTGGATCCCGTGCCTACCCGCTATCAACCGGGTCTGGAATCCTATTTAGAAACCTGCCGGTCTTGTCATATTGCCTTACCCCCAGAAGTCTTACCCACCGAAAGTTGGCGCGAAATTCTCCGCAAACCTGATAACCATTACGGGGTCAGTATTCCGAATTTTAATCGTTTTACCCAATTACTCATCTGGGACTACGTTAGTACCTTTTCGCGGCCTTCTCCCCCGGATGCGCCCATTCCCCTCTACGTAGAAAAATCCCGTTATTTCAAGGTGTTGCATCCCCGCGTCACCCTACCCAGTGGCATGAGTTCTAAAAGTTGTGTGATTTGTCATCCGAAGGCCCTCGATTTTGATTTTCGCTCATTAACTGCTGAATGGCAGTCTGCCCCTTAACGGTTCATTTTTATGCTGGATTATGTTCCCATTCCCCAGGCTCCTCCAGGTTTTCGGTCGGGTTTTGTGGGCTTAATTGGTCGGACGAATGTGGGGAAATCTACGCTGTTAAATCAGTTGGTGGGGCAGAAAATTGCGATTACGTCCCCCGTTTCCCAGACGACCCGCAATCGTTTACGCGGGATTGTGACGACTGACCTGGGCCAAATGATTGTGGTGGATACCCCAGGGATTCACAAGCCAAAACATGAGTTGGGTAAGTTGCTGGTTCGCAATGCGGAAGGTGCGATTGACAGTGTGGATTTGGTTTTGTTTTTGGTGGATGCGTCCGGCCCCCTGGGTAATGGCGATCGCTATGTGGCGGATTTATTAATCAAACGTCCAACGCCGGTGATCTTAGGATTAAACAAAATGGATTGCCAGGGTGATCAATCCGACAAAATTAACCAGACCTATGGGGCTTTGGCGGAACAGCACCAGTGGCCGACCTGTGCCTTTTCGGCCTTGACGGGGGAGGGTATCCCGGCGTTAACCCAGTTAATGTGGCAGGGGTTGGAGCCTGGCCCCTATTATTATCCGCCGGATTATGTCACTGATCAGCCGGAACGTTTCATTATGGGGGAGTTGATCCGTGAGCAAATTTTGTTACAAACCCGGCAAGAGGTTCCCCACTCCGTCGCCATCACGATTGAAAAAATTGAAGAAACCCCCAAACGTACCAATGTCTTTGCGGCCATTACGGTGGAACGACCTTCGCAAAAAGGGATTTTAATTGGTAAGGGCGGCTCAATGTTAACGGCGATCGGGACAGCGGCCCGGCAACAGATGCAAAAATTAATTGCCGGGGAGGTTTTTCTCAAATTATTTGTCAAGGTAGAACCCCAATGGCGACAGTCTCGCCAGCAGTTAGCCGAGTTGGGGTATCGTCTGGAAGATTAAGAAACTTGGACAGTTAACCGAGGGGTCTGAGACTAAGGCGTTAAAATAGAGGGGCTTAATGCTAACGTTAACGTTTTATCTATTCTTTCAACACGAATCTGAGTGATCACCTATTCCCTGCCGACCCTAACGGAGTTATTCCCGTTTCCGCTTGATGAGTTCCAACTTCAGGCGATCGCCGCCCTGGATGCGGGTAAGTCCGTAGTGGTTTGTGCGCCAACGGGTTCAGGTAAAACGGTAATTGGGGAATATGCCCTGTATCGTGCGTTAGGACGGGGGAAACGGGTCTTTTATACGACCCCACTGAAGGCCCTTTCTAATCAAAAAGTTCGGGATTTTCAGGAAAAATTAAGTCAGTTGGGGGTCAAAAATGCGGAAGATTGTGTGGGCTTGATTACGGGGGATCTCGTCGTTAATGCCAATGCGCCAGTGGTGGTAATGACGACGGAAATTTTCCGCAATATGCTCTATGAAACCCCCATTGGGGAAGTGGGAACGTCCTTAGAAGAAGTGGAAACGGTGGTTTTTGATGAGTGTCATTACATTAGCGATCGCGATCGCGGGACGGTGTGGGAAGAGTCTATTATTTACTGCCCGGCCACCATTCAGTTAGTGGCTCTGTCCGCAACCATTGGTAATCCAGAACAGTTAACCGATTGGATTAATCAAGTTCGTCAAGGCAAATCCCTCAAACAATTACGGCGATCGCTGAAAGAAGACCAACAGCATTGTGAATTAATTAACTCCGATTATCGCCCGGTACCGCTCCATTTTCATTTCAGTGCTAAGAACGGCCTATTTCCCCTCCTCAATGGTGAACGAGATGGTATTAATCATCAACTTCTGGCTAAAAAACATCAGGAACCCAAGAAAAAACGCTTACGCCGGGAAGATTGTCCCTACGCGGCCCTAGTGGTAGAACAATTACGAGAACGGGATTTTTTACCAGCCATCTATGTCATTTTTAGTCGTAAAGGCTGTGAACAGGCATTGCAATCTCTCCAGGGATTTAATCTCGTCACCCTAGAGGAATCCCAGGTCATTCAATTAACCCTATTGCGGTTTTTCTTAGGCAATGATCCCGATCTACGCAACCGTTTACGTAGCGATTTTGGTCGGACATTTCCTGATTTTTCCCAGCAAATTTTAGCCTTTTTAGCCGAACCCACAACGGAAGCCCAACCGCTTCTGACCCTCTTTCAGGCCCAACCCGACACCACCCTCAGATTGTGGCAATGGTTAGCCCAATCCTGTCCGATGATTCGCTTTGACCAGATCGAACCCTTAATTCGGGGGCTGGCGGTGCATCATGCGGGGGTCTTACCCAGTTGGAAGGAATTAGTCGAGAGACTATTTGAACAGGGAGTCATTAAGGTTGTGTTTGCCACTGCGACCCTCTCGGCAGGGATCAATATGCCCGCCCGGACAACGGTGATTTCCAGTCTGTCGAAACGCACGGACAAGGGCATTGAAATGTTATCCCCCTCGGAATTTGTGCAGATTGCGGGGCGGGCCGGCCGTCGGGGCATGGATGAAGCGGGGCAGGTGGTGACGGTGCAAACCCCCTTTGAGGGAGCCAAAGAAGCGGCGTTGTTGGCCTTAGCGAGTCCCGAAAATTTACGCAGTTGTTTTACCCCGTCCTATGGCATGGTGTTAAACCTGTTGCAAAAGCATTCTTTGGAAGAAGCCAAGGATTTAATGGAGCGGAGTTTTGCCGAATATTTAATGCAATTAGCTCTGGAACCAACCCAACAGGCGATCGCCGATTTATTGAGTCAATTAGCGCAATTAGATTTTAAATTAGCTGGGGTCAAAGAAAGCGATATTCGCAGTTATGAAAAATTCCGGGCACGTTTACGGGAAGAAGAGCGATTATTCAAAACCCTGGAACAGCAAACTGAAAAAACTCGCCGTCAGGAAATTGTGCATCAGTTAAGTGATTTATTTCCTGGGCAATGTTTACATCTCAAAGGTAAATTTATTCGAGTGGGCAAACCCATTTTTGCGGTATTCATTCGTTATCTGCCTAGTGCCGGTAAATTTGACGATTTGCTTTGTTTAGGAACGGAGAATCGCTGGTATCGTGCCACTGTTAATGATGTTTATTGTCTCAGCGAGCATTGTATTCCCGGTATTCCTGGCCCTCAGTTAAACGCCCAAACCTTACCCGATGCCACCCTTTTAAAACCGGGGAAATTTCTAAAGGGGAAACCCGATACCCATGGCCTTGCTCAACAATTAGTGGCGATCGCCGAGGTTCCCCGTCCTGCCCCGGAAATCCTAGAGCAACAAGAGCGAATCAACCAGGTTAAACAAATTCTGGAGACCCATCCCTTTAATGCCCAGAAAAATCCTCAGCGTTTAATTGAACAATATTATCAACGGTTAACTCTGCGGGAAGAACTCGAAAAACGGCAAACCGACCTAACCCGATTGCAGTCTCGTCAATCCTATTATTGGCAAGAATTTTTAGACTTAATTGCTGTACTCCAACATTTTTCTGCCCTCGAAGAATTAGTTCCCACGCCCCTAGGAGAAGCGGCGGCCACCGTCAGAGGCGAAAATGAATTATGGTTGGGCTTAGTGTTGATGTCGGGCAAGTTAAATCAGTTAGATCCCCATCATCTCGCGGCGGCTATCAGTGGTTTAATTACGGAAAATCTGCGACCGGATACCTGGACAAATTTTGCGGCTCCTCCAGAAGTTTTAGCGGCTCTACGTCCTAGTCAAAATTTAGAAACCTTCTATTTTTTCCTGCGTTCTCCCGCTTCTTGCTCGGAAGCTGTTTGGATTTATAGTTTATTAGCCTATGACCTCGGACACATGAATTTATGGGAAATTCGGCGCGAATTATTTCAAACCCAAAAACGTCATAATATTACCATGCCCGCTTGGTTAGAAGTTGAATTATTAGGGTTAGTAGAACAATGGGCTTTAGGGATGACCTGGGATGAATTAGCCCGACAAACCAGCTTAGATGAAGGGGATATTGTTCGTTTATTACGACGCACCATTGATCTATTATGGCAAATTCCCCAGGTTCCTCGGATTTCAGACACTTTGAAACGTAATGCTAAAGCGGCGATCGCTCTAATTAAACGTTTTCCAGTCTAGGCTTTAGAGTATTAATTAGGACAATGACAAATCCCATCATAAGTTCTTTGTTATCTATCCATCAAGCGATCGCTGTCAATAAAGCGTTTCTGAAAGTGAGTCCACCTTTAGAGCGGGTGGAACCATTTCGTGTGGCTTTGTTAGATTTATTGAAGAGGGTGGAGCTGGGGGAAACGGAAGGGTTTCATAAAAATTTGGTAATTGAGTTTTTTCGTCAGACATTTAAGGGGGAAATGGATAAAAACACGCCCTATTTTATCAATACGAAAAACTATGCTCAGGGTGAGGGGGATTTGGTAATTCATACGGGCAAAACTGCCGATAGTTCTGTAGGAGTGATTTTAGAGTTTAAGGCTCCCCAGGGAAAGTTATCGGAAATGCCGAAACCGAATCAGTTAAATGTGAAGGCGTTACAGCAGTTATTATTCTATTTTTTACAGGAGCGGTTAGCAGGTAATAATTTAGAGGTGAAAAAGTTAGTGATTACCAATATTTATAAGTGGTTTATTTTCGATACTCAGGATTTTGAAAGGTTATTTGTAGAATCTTTGGGCAAAAAGTTTGAGGATTTTACGGCGGGACGGTTAACAGGAAAAACTACTGAGTTTTTTTATCAGCAGATTGCAAAACCGGCGATCGCCGATGTGGAACGCGAGTTAAAGTTTGTTTATTTTGATTTACGAGAGCATCGGGCTAATTTAGAGACGGTGACGGATGAAGGAGCCTTAGTAGCTTTGTTTAAGATTTTTTCCCCTGAGTATTTATTAAAGTTGCCGTTGGCTAATGATAGTAATCGTTTGGATGAGGGTTTTTATAATGAGTTATTGCATATTATGGGTTTGACAGTGGTTAAGGTCAATGGCAAAAAGTTAATTGATCGTCAGGCCAAAAAAGATCGTCATCGGGGTTCGTTATTAGAAAATGCGATCGCCCAGTTACAAAGTTTGGATAAGTTAAGTCGGTTATCTGACCCTTTAAGTTATGGAGAAACGGCAGAGGCTCAGGTATTTGGGGTAGCGTTAGCTTTAGTTATTGTTTGGATTAATCGTATTTTATTTTTGAAGCTATTAGAGGCGCAATTACTGAGTTATCACAAGCAGGAGAAGGCGGTCTATCGTTTTTTAAATAGTGAAAAAATTCGCAATTATGGCGATTTACAACAGCTCTTTTTTGAGGTTTTGGCGGTTCCTGCGGTTCAACGCGATCGCTCACTTTTGGCTAGGTTTGCGAGGATTCCCTATCTGAATAGTTCATTATTTGAGCCGACGGATTTGGAGCAGGAGATGATTTTTATGAGTAATTTGCGCGAGGAGTCTTTACCTTTATTTAAGGGAACAATTTTAAGGGATGAGCAAGGGAAATCAAAAACGGGCGAAATGAATACGTTGGCCTATCTATTTGCCTTTTTGAATGCTTACGATTTTGGTAGTGAGGAGGGAGGAGTGATTAAAAAGGATCAAAAACGTTTGATTAGTTCGTCAGTTTTGGGTTTGATTTTTGAGCGCATTAATGGTTATAAGGACGGTTCATTTTTTACGCCTGCTTTTATTACGATGTATATGTGCCGGGAGACGATTCGACGGGCGGTTCTACAAAAATTTAATGAAGTGAAGGATTGGCACTGTGAAACGTTAACGGATTTGTATAATGAAATTCGGGATAAACAGGAAGCGAATAAAATTATTAATAGTCTAAAGATTTGTGATCCGGCGGTGGGTTCAGGGCATTTTCTGGTGTCGGCGTTGAATGAGATCATTGCGATTAAGAGTGAGTTAGGAATTTTGATGGATCGGTCGGGTAAGGTGTTAAGGGATTATCGGGTTGAGGTGGCCAATGATGAGTTAATTGTGACGGATGAGGATGCAAAGTTTTTTGAATATAATCCTAATAGTGAGGAGAGTCAGCGAGTACAGGAGACACTTTTCCATGAGAAGCAGACGATTATCGAAAATTGTTTGTTTGGGGTAGATATTAATATGAATTCAGTGAAGATTTGTCAATTACGGTTATGGATTGAGTTGCTGAAAAATGCTTATTATAAATCCCCCCAACCCCCCTTAAAAAGAGGGGCAGATAGTAGTGTTGCGTTGAAAAAGGGGGCAAATAGTGGTGTTGGTTTAGAAAGCGGGGCTAATACGAGAGAGTTGGAGACATTGCCGAATATTGATATTAATATTAAGCGGGGTAATTCGTTAATTAATCGGTTTGCCTTAGACAGTGATTTGGGGCCTGCATTACGGAAAAATGATTTGGATGTTGTGACTTATCGGAATGCGGTTCAGACTTATCGAAATGCAGAAAATAAGCGACAAAAGCAGGAGATGGTGCGTTTAATTAATCAAATTAAGGGAAATTTTAAGACGACTTTGTTTGGGACTGATCCGAATAAGGTTAAGTTGCGGCAGTTAGAGGCGGAGCTTTATCATGTGGAGAATCAAACGGTTTTGTTTGAGGAGTCGAAGGGGGAGGAAAAGGCACGGGAGAAGAAAATTATTCAGTTACAAAATGGGGTTGATAAGTTACGAGCGGCTATTGAGGAGGTAGAGAGTGGTCGGTTATATGAAAATGCTTTGGAATGGCGGTTTGAGTTTCCAGAGGTTTTAAATGATCAGGGAGATTTTGTAGGTTTTGATGTCATTATTGGTAATCCTCCTTATATGGCTATTCAAGATTTAATAAAACTTGATAATAAGGCGGTTTCTTATTATAGAAATGCTTTTAAGTCGGCAGAAAAAGGTAACTTTGATATTTATATTCTTTTCATAGAAATGGGTAGTTTACTGCTCAATCAAGTTGCGACTTTATCACTAATTTTGCCTAGTAAGTTCTTAACTACTGATTATGGTCATAGAATTCGCCAATATTTACTAGAGTATAATTTAATCTCAGAAATTATTGATTTTGAAGCTCATCAAGTATTCGATATTGCTACCACTTATACTTGCATAATTTTCTTGGATAGAAAAGAAAAAAATGCTTTACAATTTTTCCAAACAGAACCTTCTTCTCTTATTCATAAAGAGAATTATAAATATTCTAAGCTTTACTCTGAATTACTCGAAAAAACCTGGATATTGGACAATGATCAATATGCAGAGATAGTAAAAAAAGTGAAAGCAGATACCATCTCTTTGAAAGAAATGCCTTGTATGATGTCGAGAGGCTCCAGTACAGGTAATGATAAAATCTTTATTATTAGACCTCAAAATGAACGATTTGTTAATGGTTACGGAGAAGATGTTGAAGTTGAACAAGAAATTTTGGTAAAACCAATTTATGCAACTGATTTTAGTCGCTATTTATTCAAAAATAATACTGAAGAATATTTGCTTTTTCCCTATTACTTTGATAATCAGGGCTACCAATTGCTAAAAGAAACTTTTATTCAGGTTCATTATCCCAAAGCTTATCAATATCTTCTCAATAATAAAATTCGCTTACAACAGAGAAGGCAGTCTAAAATTTGGTATGCTTATAGTGCCGCGAGAAGTCTCAAAAATCATTTAACCGCAGATATATTAATTCCTTTATTAGCAGATCGAGGCTTGTTCGCTTTGAATCCCCAGAGTTCTCAATATACTTTGATGGCAGGCGGTGGGTTTTCAATCAATATACAACATAAAGAAATTGATAAAAGATTTTTATTGGCTTTATTAAATTCAAAATTAATTTTCTTTATATTATGTAGAGCTAGTAACAAGTTTAGAGGAGGATATATTACTTGCACAAAGCAATATTTTGAGGAGTTACCAATCAAGATTGTTAACCGTACCTTACAAAAACCTTTTATCAAGCTAGTAGATCAAATTCTTTTAGCTAAAAAAGCTAATCCCAATGCAGACACAACAGCCTTAGAAGCAGAATGCGATCGCCTAGTCTATGAACTTTACGGACTCACCGACGAAGAAATTGCCATCATTGAAAACTCCCAATAATTTTAAATTAGGGCTTGCTGAATAGATTTATAATCCTTGCTGGATAATGCTTTCAGCAATTTTGAAAACGACAAAGTGGAAGAATATGACATTTGGAGGATTAAAACCCACATTCCGTACTAATTAGACATCTCCATAATAGAATCTAAAAGCTACAGCCTTTGCCTGATAAGGCTTCCAGTTAAACATAGTTACACAGTACAAGTCCCAATCTTTTTGGCTGAAATTGAATTGGCAACGCAAAATAGG
>JACCDQ010886598.1_pt1 | contig 12502 bp, 11 predicted proteins | sample 7446031 | NCBI WGS metagenome assembly JACCDQ01 (sample SAMN15323442, study PRJNA562643) | freshwater metagenome | isolation source: river surface water | place: USA:Blue River Watershed | collected 2017-08-17
AGCAGGTCCAGCCCCGGCGCGTCCAGCGCCTCGCTGCCGAACTCGACCGGCTCGCCAGCGGCCGTGAAGCCACGCACGCGCAACACGTTGTGCAGCGTCAGGCCGTATTTCAGGCAATGCACGCCGCCGGAGTTCTCGGCCACGTTGCCGCCGATGGTGCAGGCGATCTGGCTGCTGGGGTCGGGGGCGTAGTACAGGCCATGGGCCGCAGCGGCCTCGGAGATGGCGAGGTTGCGCACGCCGCACTGCACGCGGGCGGTGCGGGCCAGCGGGTCGATGGACAGGATGCGGTTGAAGCGGGCCAGGGCCAAGGTGAGCCCGGCCTCGTGCGGCATGGCGCCGCCGGACAGCCCGGTGCCGGCGCCGCGCGCGACGACGGGCACGCGCAACGCGTGGCAGGCCTTCAGCACGGCGGCCACCTGCGCCTCGGTCTCGGGCAGCGCCACGGCCAGCGGCCGCTGGCGATAGGCGGTCAGCCCGTCGCATTCGTACGGTGTGGTCTGCTCGCTGTGGTGCAGCAGCGCGTGGGCCGGCAGCAGCGGCGCCAGGGCCGTCACCAGTTGCTGCAGGCGCGCGGCGCGGTCAGGGCCGGAGGCGGGGAGGGGGGCATTCATCGCTGCCGGTTCGGGGTCGTCCAACGCCGGGCAACTGTAGCCGCAGCGCGGCCGCGGTCAGGCCACAGTTAAGGGGGTCAATCCAGCATGAACCAGTAACCAGGTTTGTCCAGCGGCGTCGCGGCCGGCAGCAGCGGGTTGCGCAGCACGATCTGCACGCGCTGGCGCAGCCGGTGGCGGCGAATCAGGTCACCGAAGTGCTGCTGGAACAGCCGGGCGAAGCTGCCGTCGGCCACCATGAGGTCCAGGCCGCGCTGCAGGTCCGCCGCGAGCTTGGGCCGGTCGCGCCGCACGAACAGGTAGGACGCAGCCGGGTAGCGCAGCAGCACATGGGGCTCGATGACCAGGCCGTGGGCGATGCCGCTGTCGATCTCGCCATCGATCTCGAAGGCCGAGCGTGGAAAGTAGTCGATGCGGCCGGCGCGCAGCATGTCGAACAGCACCGTGTATTGCTGCGCTGTCGACACCTGCAGGCCGTTGGTGCGCAGGATCTCGGTGTCGGGCCAGTCCTGGCCCTGGCCTGCCACGTAGGGGCGCAGGCCGCGCAACGCCGTCACGTCCTTCCAGCGTTCTGCATGTTCGGGCCGCACCAGGGCCAGCCGAAAGCCGATGAGGCCGCGCTCCACCGGCACGCGTACCGGCTGAAGCAGGGTCTCGCGCTCGACGCTGGTCATCGTCCAGGCGAGGTCCAGCCGGCCGGTGCCGTCTGCCAGTTCGCGCAGCACGCGGGCCTGCGTCATCGGCACGGTGGATTCGACGATGTCGTAGGGCATGCCGCTGCGCTGCAAGGCCAGCCGCACGAGGTCTTCGTGATAGCGCCATTGCTGCTGGCCGGCGGCGTCGTGCAACGGGTAGATCAGCGCCGGCTGGGGGGGCGACACGCCCGCAGACGACCCCGCGCCGAGCGCCATCAGGGAGAGCAGTTGCCGCCGTTGCATGGCGGGGCGGGCAGGGCGTCAGGCCTTGCGCCGAGGGGAGGCCGGGCGTTTGCGTGCGGGTTTGGCGGGCGCCGGTGGGGCACTGCTGGCCGCGCCCGCCAGCCCCTTGGCGACGCCGCCGACCATCGCGCCCGGCATGCTGGCGGCGCGCTTGAGCGTGTCGCTGGCCGCGTCGAAGCTCTGCTTGACGAGGCTGCCGGCCAACTGCTTGGCCGCGTCGGTGGCCGTGTCCTTCATGGCCGAGGTGGCGAGTTGCGAGAACTGCTGGCTCAGGGCCGCCCACCACTGCGTCGGGTCGACGACGGCGGCAGCCGGCGGCACCGGCTTTTCGCCGCTGGCCGGCTTGCCGGCTTTGTTGCTAACCTTGGCGGCGGTTCGCGCGGCCGGGCCGGTCGTGGCGCGGGGCGCTGCGGCTGCGGGCGCGGCTTGGGCTGGCGCCGGGGGCCAGATCGGCGCGTCGCCGGCGGTCGGCAGCTTGAGGCTGTCGCGCAGCTGGGTCAGCGGCACGTTCATTGTCTGCAGCGTCGACAGCGTCATGCGTTGCACCTCCAGGGCCTGGATGGTGGTCGCCAGCATGCGGGCGTTCTGCTCCAGCCAGAATTGCACGGTGCGCAGCTCCTCGATGCGTTTGCCCAGCTCCTCGGGGTTGAGCGTGGGCGCGACCCACTGCCCGATGCCCGGCAGCGCGGCGCCCGCGTTCTTGACGAGGCCCTGCAGGAAGTCAAAACCCGGCACGAATTTGGTGAAGCTGTTGTCGGTCATCGCGTCTCCTCTGCGCCAGCCGTGACCCCCATGCTACTGCCGCGGCGTCACCACCTCGACAGTGAAGCCTTGGCGCGCCAGCAGCAGGGGCAGGGCCTGCGCGCCGCTCATGTGCAGCGCGCCCACGGCAACCAGCAGCCGCTGGCCCGCGCCGTGCAGCGCGACGATGCGGCCGGCAAGTGCCACGTTGCGGTCGTCGTTGAGCCGCTTGAACCAGGCCCGCTCGGCCGGCGTGTCGGCGCAGGCGCACCAGCGCGGGTAGTCGGCCAGCGTGCGCATGTCGCCGCGCGACCAGGCTTCGGCCAGCTTGCGCAGCGGTGCGCGCGTCTGGCCGGTCTGCAACTGGTGCAGGGCGCTGTCGACCATGGCCGGCATGTCGGACGCCGGTGGCGACAGCGCCTCCAGCTGTTCGGCCACGGTCTCCAGCGACTGCACCGGCCGGCCGTCGGCCCGGGCCCAGGCCAGCAGCATCAAGTCCTGGCCGAAGCCGGCGTCGAAGCCGTCGCGCCGGGCTTCGAGCAGCGTCAGCGTGCTGACCTGCAGCACCGCAGGCAGGCTGGCGAGCACGCCGGGTGGCAGGCAGGCCACGCGCGCCTGCGCGTCGACGCGTTGCGCCAGTGCAGGCGGCAGCGGCTCGGGCGTGCCGGCGGCCGTCAGCGCCGGGCCCACGTCGGCGGGGTCCAGCTCGACGGCCAGCACCTCGGTCTCGGCCCAGGCGCGGCGCAAGGCCGGTCCCGGGTAGGCCCAGTCAGGCTTGCCCACATGCAGGCTGCCGAACAGATAGCTGCTGTGCCCGTCGCGGCTGATGCGCCACAGCGGCCCGCGATCGGGGGCCTTGGCCGCCCAGGCGGCCTGCTGTGCCGCGCTGGGCAGCGCCGGCACCGGCGGGCAGGCCGCGTGTGCGCGGCCGAGCGTGAGTGTCAGCAGAAGGAGGAGGCGGCGGATCATTCTTTGGGGGTGACCCGGAGTTCGCCGGGCTTTTGCGAGAAGTGCAGACGGCCGAGCACGTCCATGCCGAGCAATGGCGCGTCCAGGTGGGGCAGCACCGTGACGACCAGCTGCTCCGCGCTGACGCCGCCGTCGAGCGTGATGTCGGCTCGCGCCGCGAAGCCTTCGGCGATGCCACCGGCGGTGTTGCTCTGCACGGCCCCGAGCGAGGGCAGGCGCAGCCGCTCGGCCAGCGCCTGCGGCAGCGCCGTGGAGGTGGCGCCGGTGTCGACGAGGAAGTCCACCTCCACATTGCCGACGCGGCCCGGCCAGTGGAAGTGGCCATCGGGGGCGCGGGTCAGCACGATGGTCTGGCCAGCCAGCTGGAACCGGCTGGCGTTGCGCTCACGCTCCCAGGCCTGGAAGCCAAGGAAGATCAGCAGGCCGATCAGCAACCAGATGGTCAGCAGCTTGAAGGTGGGGGGCAGGTCTTGGGAGGACATCCTCTACCGTAGGGGGGCAAGGGTTTGCGCGGGCATGAACGATAACCGCGAGCGACAAAATCTCCGGCATGAAGTCGATGCTGCCGCTCCTGATCCTGGCCCACCTGCCGTTGGCGCAGGCGCAGACCGATTCGCTGGCGCCAGTCGCCTGGATGGCCGGTTGCTGGGCCGAGCAGGGCCGTGATCCGGGGTCCGTCGAGCAGTGGATGCCGCCGGCCGGCGGCCTCATGCTGGGCATGGCGCGCACGCTCAAAGGTGGCCGCGTGGTGGACTTCGAGTTCATGCAGATCCGCACCGGCAGCGACGGCAAGCTGATCTACATCGACCAGCCGCAGGGCCGCGCGGCGACCGAATTCAAGTATGTGCGCCAGCCCGGCCAGAAAGACACCGAGGCCGTGTTCGAGAACCCGGCGCACGGCTTCCCGCAGCGCGTGGTCTACCGTCTGGCGTCGCCGGATCGGCTCGCGGCGCGCATCGAGGGCACGCTCAACGGCAAGGAGCTGAGTGTGGACAGCACGCTGCAGCGCACGACCTGCCCTTGAGCGTGAATGCGCGGGCAGCCGCCGCGGCAGGCGGCAGGCGCGCCGATTGCCCCGGCGGCGGCAGCTGAGGCCTGGGCGTGGGTCGGCCGCAGCCTGCGGCGTCGCCCGCTTTCCGACCCGCGATGACAACGGCATGACCGCCGCGCTGCCGCCGGCCGGATGGGTCATGATGCGCCATGCCCTGGATGAAGCGACTGTTCTCCACCGCCTGCCTGAGCCTGCTGCTCGTGCTGGCCGGCTGTTCCAGCCTCACGCTGGCCTACCAGCAATTGCCGCTGCTGGCCGGCCTGTGGGCGAACAGTTATCTCGATCTCGACAGCGACCAGCGCGCGAGGCTGAAGGTGCAACTCCAGGCCTGGCAGGCCTGGCACCGCCGTGAGGAACTGCCGCACTGGCAGGCCTTGCTGGGCGAGGCGCAGGCGGCGCTGGACGTTGGCTTCACCCGTGAGGCCTTGCTGTCGCTGGAGCGGGGCGCGCGGGCCAGCGTCGAGCGCAGCCTCGCGCATGCGGCGCCGCTGGCCGAGCCGCTGCTGGCCAGCCTGCGGCCCGAGCAGTGGCAACACCTGCAGAAGGAAATGCAGGAGAACACGGCCGAGTGGCGCGAGCGCCATGCCGGCCGCGGCGGGCCCGGCGAGCGGGCCAAGCGTTACGCCACCAATCTGGAGCGCTGGCTGGGCGGCCTGGACCGGGCCACGCTGAAGCAGGCCCGCGCAGACGCCGAGGCCTGGCACTTCGACCTGCAGGCCATGGCGCAGGGGCGGGTGACTCGCCAGGCGCGCACCGTCGACGCCTTGCGCGCGTGGGCGCGGCACGACCTGGCCGAGGGCAACGCGCTGCTGATGCAGAACCTGCTGCCGCTGCCGGCCGAGCAGGCCTACCGCGACGAGATCATCACCAGCGTGCTGAAGCTGCTCAATGGCTTGAACGCCGAGCAGCGCGGCCATGTGCGCCAGCACTGGGGCGATTGGCAGCGGGACCTGCGCACGCTGCACGCCGACGGCTGAAGCCCGATGGCGCGCGCCGTGCGGGCGCCGGCCCGCAGCGCGCGTCAGGCCCGCAGCGCGGCCACCGGCGACAGCCGCGCTGCACGGCGCGCCGGCACCCACACGGCCAACTGGCCCAGCAACCACAGCGACGCCGCACCGGCCGGCAGGTAGAGCCAGGGCAGACGCGGCACCTCGTAGCTCTGCATCAGCAGCTGGCTCAGTGCCATGGCGCCCACCGTGCCGATGGCGATGCCGGTGCTCGTCAGCAGCAGGTTCTCGAGCTGGAAGTAGCGGCGGATCTGGCCCTCGGTGGCGCCCAAAGCGCGACGTGTGCCGATCATGCGCGTGCGCTGCTGCACCCAGAAGCTGGCCAGCCCGACGATGCCCATGGCCGTGACGAGCAGCAGCGCCACGCAGACGCCGCCCATCAGCCAGGCCATCGCCCGGTCCTGGGCGTAGAACTCGGCGCGCATCTGCGTCAGCGGGCGGGCCTGCGTGACGACGCGGCTGCGGTCGGCCTGCTCCAGTGCGGCGGTGGCGGCCTTGATCTGCGCGTTCAGCTGGCCCGGTTCGGCGCGGATGATGTAGGACCCACCGCCGCGCAGCGGCAGGATCATCGCCGCGCCGCCGCCCTCGCCGCGCGCGCGGTGCATCTGCGTGTGCGTCAGCGTGTCGACGACGCCGATGATGGTTGACGCCGCGCTGCCGAACACGTAGACCGTCTTGCCCAGCGCCGACTGGCCGGGGAACAGCTTGTCGGCCATGACCTTGTTGACGATGAGCAGGCCGATCTTGGGGTCGGGCGTGTTGAAGGCCTGGTAGTTGTCGAGGATCTCGTCGGGCGTGAAGTTGCGGCCCTCAAGCAGCTTGAGCCCGAAGGTCGGCAGCATCTGATCGTCGGCGGAGTACTGCGCGGCTCCGATGCGCAGGCCTTTGCCGTCGGGGTCCAGCGAGACGCTGCTGTTGTTGCTGTTGCCGCCGAAGACGATCTGGTTGGCCACCGTCGCCGCCTTGATGCCGGGCAGCGCGCGCAGGTTGGCAAGGTCCTCGGCGACGATGCTGCCGGTGCGCTCGGGCAGCTGCGGCTTGCTGCCGCGCAGCGTCAGCACGGCTATCTCGGATTCGACCAGGCCGGAGCTGGCGCCGAGCGCGTCGACGCGGGTCTGGATCAGGTGCAGCGCGTTGGTGACGATGGCGCAGGACAGCGCCACTTCCAACACGATCAGGCCGGCCGCGATCTTGTGGCGGCGCAGCGTGGAGAGGATGGGCATGAGGTCTGTGAACATCGTCATGTCAGGTATGGATTGCGTTGGCGGGCCGGGCGTGGGGCTGCGTCACTACTGCACCTTCAACTGAACGGCGGGGGGAATGAGCGCGGCGCGCCAGGCGGGCAGCAGCCCGGCCAGCAGGCTGGCCAGCAGCGCGAGGCCCAGCGTCAGGGCCAGCATGCTGGCGTCCAGTTGGGCCAGGCGGGCGTAGTCGCTGGGGCTCTGGCGCACCAGCCACAGGCCCGCCTGCGCGAACATCAGCCCTAGCAGCGCGCCGGCCATGCCGAGCAGGCCGGCCTCGACGACGAACTGCCGGAAGATGTCGCCACGCGTCGCGCCGAGCGCGCGGCGCACACCGATCTCGCCGCCGCGGCGCAGGGTCTTGGCCAGCAGCAGGCCCACCATGTTCACGACGCACACCGCCAGGAAGCCGAAGGCCAGCCAGGTCTGCAGCCGCACGTCGGCGGGCAGCACGCGCTGTGCGCCCAGCCAGTCCATCACGTTGCGCAGGCGCACGTTGGTCGGGCGCTCGAAGCGGCCGGCCTTGCGCTGGGTCTCGGAGTAAGCGACGAGGTAGTCGCGGTAGGCCGCGGCGTCTTCCGGCCGGGCGAACTCCACCCAGTACTGCATCCATGCGCAGCTGGCGGCCATGTCCAGCGAGCTGCCGCCGTTGGCGCCCTTGGCCCAGCAGTCCATGCTGCCCCAGTGGCCCATCTTCAGCGCCATGGCCGTCGAGAACGGCAGGTAGAAGTCCTCGGTCTCGGTGTAGCTGCCCAGCGTCAGGTCCCAGAAGTGCGGCAACACCTTCCACGGCTTGAGCACGCCGATGATGCGCAGCGGCTGGCCGCGCACGATGACCTCACGGCCCACGCTGTTGATGCCGCCGAACAGCTTTTCGTTCAGGGCCGCCGAGATCACGGCCACGCGCGCCTCGCCCTCGTCGTCGGCAGCGCTCCAGCCGCCGCCGTGCTGCCAGGGCGCGTCGAACATCGCGAAGAAGTCGGCCGAGGTCATGCGCACGCTGGAGAAGATGGGCTTGATCTGCGCGTCGGGCAACGACACCGACGTGTTGAAGCCGCTGGACATGACCTGGCGCATGGCCTTCTTCTCGCGCAGCAGCGTGGTCGCGTCGAAGCGGGTCAGGTCGAAGGTGGGCTCTTCGCCCGCCTTCCAGCCGATCAGAGAGCCGGCATCCAGCTGCACGTTGAACAGCCGCGCGCTCTTGGCGGGAATGGGGTCGCCGGACAGCACGTGGTAGACGGTCAGCGTCGTCATGCAGGCGCCGATGCCCAGCGCGAGGGCCAGCACCATCAGGGCGCTCAGCCCCTTGGAGGCGCGGGCGCTGCGGGCGGCGAGTTCGAGGTAGTGGAGAAACATCAGCGGCTTTCGAGAAGAGCGTTGACGGCGGCCAGCTCGGCGTCGCCCAGCGAGCCGGCGGCCAGGTGCAGGGCCAGCAGTGCAAGCACGTGGCGGTGGCGCGCGTTGGTCTGCGCGTTCTGCGCGCTGGCCAGGGTCTGGATGGCCAGCAGCAGGTCGGTGATGGAGCGGGTGCCCAGCGTCAGGCCGGTGCGCGTGGCGTTCAGCGAACGCTCGGCGGCCTCGACGGCGGCCTGCGTGGCGCGCAACTGCGTGTCGCCCTGGCTGACGGCCAGGTGCTCGGCGCGCACTTCGCGCAGCACGGCGCGGCGGCCGGCTTCGAGCTGCTCCTGCGCGGCGGCGCGCTGGAAGCCGGCGCGGTCCGCCGCGGCGGCTACCGCGCCACCGGCAAACAGCGGCACGGTCAGGCGCAGTGCCACCTGCGTCGGCGTGCGGCTGGCGTCGAAGGCGGACACGCCGTCGCCGCGCTGGCGCGTCGTGTCCACGCCCAGGCTCAGCGTCGGGAGATGACCGGCGCGTGCAGACGAGAGGCGCTGCTCGCTGGCCTGCACGTCCAGCTGCAGTGCGCGCAGTTCGGGGTTGCCTTGCAGCGCACGTTCGGCCCAGGCGTCGGCGGCGTCGGGCAGCGGTTGCGCCGTCAGCGCCTGGCCGAGTGGCTGCAGCGCCGGGACTGCGGCGCCGGTCAGCTGGGCCAGCGCCTCGCGGGCATCGGCCAGTGCAGCCTCGGCCGACAGCGTGCCGGTGCGCGCCAGCTCGCGGTAGGCACTCGACTGGTCGGCCTCGACCTGGGCCGACAGCCCGGCCTTGAAGCGCGTGTTCGCCTCGCTGACCTGGCGCGCGAAGGCGTCTTCGTTGGCGCGCGCGGTGACGAGCTGGGCCTGGGCGGACAACAGGCCGAAATAGGCGGTGGCCACCCGCAGCCGCGCGGCCTGCTCGGCGGCGGTGAGCCGGGCGGCCTGCGCCGAGGCATCGCTGCGGCTGGCGTCCCAGGCGCGCAGGGCGGCGAGGTCCACGAGCGGCTGGCTCAGGCTGCTGGTGGTGGTGTTCCAGCGCGTGCCGCCGGTCTCGCGCAGCTCGTTGCGCTGCAGCTGCCACTGCGGCAGCAAGGCGGCGCGCGCTTCTCGCGCCGTGGCCTCCTGCGCGCTGCTCAGCGCGGCGGCCTGGCGCAAGGTCGGGTCGGCCGCGCGCGCCTGCGCCCAGACCTGCAGCAGGTCGTCGGCACGGGCGGCCGTTGCCGCGCACAGCACGGACAGCAGCAGGAGCTGCACCGTCTTCAAGCTGCAAGCTCCGCCGTCAGGTCGACGACCTGCCCGTCGATGACGTGGACATTGCGCTGTGCGCGGGCGGCCAGTTGCGGGTCGTGCGTGACCATGACGATGGTGGCGCCGTCGCGGTTGAGCTCCTCCAGCAGCTCCATGACGCTGCGGGCCATCGTGCTGTCGAGGTTGCCGGTGGGCTCGTCGGCCAGCAGCAGGCGCGGCTCGCCGGCCAGCGCACGGGCGATGGCCACGCGCTGCTGCTGGCCGCCGGACAGCTCCGCCGGGTAGTGCTTGCCGCGCGCGGACAGCCCCACCCGGGCCAACGCCTCGGCGGCGCGCTTGCGGCGCTCGGCGGCGCCGAAACCGCGGTAGCGCAGCGGCACCTCGATGTTGTCGAGCACGTTGAGGTCCGGGATCAGGTTGAAGGCCTGGAAGATGAAGCCGATCTTCTGGTTGCGCACGCGGGAACGCTCGCGGTCGCCCATGCGGCTGACGTCGATGCCGTCCAGCGTGTAGGTGCCGCCGCTGAAGGCCTCCAGCAGGCCGGCGATGGTCAGGAACGTCGTCTTGCCGGAGCCGGACGGGCCGGTCACGGCGACGAACTCGCCTTCCTTGACGGTGAGATTGAAGTCGCGCAGCGCGTAGGTCTCGACCATCTCGGTGCGATAGACCTTCTGCAGTTTTTCCATTTGGAGCATGGTTGCTGGTCCCTTGCGGTTTAAGTGACGGTTGCGTTATGCGTGAGTACGGTTGCCGGGAGTCCGCCCCGGCGGGCGGGTAACTTTCTTCTGTCTTGCCAGAAGAAAGTCACCAAAGAAGAGGCGCTGAACCGCAAGCCATCCCGACGCCGCCGGGCGCAGCGCGCGAAAACGACTGGCGTCACTGAGGGCAGACGCGACCCGCTGCGCTCTCGCTGCTATCCCTGTGGCGAGCACCAAAGATCGCACCTTCACGCCCCTTAACGCCGGCTGCACGCCGGGCTCATCAGCCAATACCGCGTCGCTGGGGCGACGGCACGAGCAGTCGGGCTCGACCGCGCCGCCCGAGCGGCGCTGCATTGGGTTTTCCACTCGTGAGCACGGCGTGCAGCCGCGCGTCAGGCGGGGTGCCGTGGCGATAGGTGATGGTGGTGACAAGGACAGCAGCGAGAGCGCAGCGGCTCGCGTGTGGGCACCATCCATGGCCAAACCCATCAACCCACTGGTGTGCGGATTCAGGGCCTCTTCTTTGGTGACTTTCTTCTGGCCCCGCAGAAGAAAGTTACCCCGCCGCCGGGCGGGACTCCCGGCAATGCAGCGATCTGCCGCACTCGTCGCAAAGGCAAGCTGCTCACCCATCTCGCTCAATCCGCAATCAAGACGCTCGCCGCGCCCTTGAAGTTGTCTGACCCGGAGATGACCACCCGGTCGCCGGCTGCGAGGCCTGACAGCACCTCCACCCGGTCCAGTGAGCGTGCCCCCAGCTTCACGGCCACCTTCTCGGCGACACTGCCGCGCACCACATAGGCATAGCTGCCGCCGCTCTCGTCGACGAAGCTGCCGCGCGCCACGCCCAGCACCTTGTCCCGCTTGTCGAGCAGCACGCGCACCGACAGCCGCTGGTTCTGGCGCAGCTGCTCGGGCTGCCGGCCGTCGAAACGCAGCCGCGCGCTGACCTCGCCGTTGACGACCTCGGGCGACACCGAGTTGACCAGGCCGGCCCAGTGCTGCCCGTTGCCGCTGATTTCGCCCGGCATGCCCGGCTGCAATTCGCGCGCGAAGCTCTCGGCAACCTGCATCTGCACCTCCAGTGCCGACAGGTCGATGACCGACAGCAGCTTGGCGTCGCGGGCGACGTTGGTGCGGTCGGCGATGAAGAGCTGGCCCACCTGGCCATCCACCGGCGAGCGCACGTTCAGCTCGGTCACCTGGCGCTGCAGCTCCGCCACCAGCAGCTGCTGGCGGGCGAGGGCGCTCTGCTTGGCCTGCACGTCGAGCTTCAGGCTGTCGGTCTTCAGGCCGCGCAGGTCGCGCGCCTGCTCCAGCGCCAGTGTGGCCTTGGCGAGCGCGTCCTGGGCCCGCTCGACCTGCATGCGCGCCGTGGCACCGGCGTCGAAGGCCTGCGTCTGTCGGGCCAGGTCGTTCTGCGCGGTCTGCTGGTCGATGCGGGCGTTTTCAAACGCGCTCTGCAGCGCCGCGGCCTGCTGGCGTGCCTCCACCTCGGCGCGGGCGAGGTCGGCCCGCAGCGCGTCGACGTTGCTGCGCTCCTGCGCGAGGCGGTTGGTCAGTTCGGGCGAGTCGATGGTGGCCAGCACCTGGCCCTGCTTGACCGGGTCGCCCGCCTTCACGGCCAGCGTCGCCGTGCCGGCGCCCTGGGCGAACAAGGTCGGGCTTTGCGCCGCGACGACGCGCCCTTCGCCGGCCACGTCGCGCGTCAGCGGCGCGACGTCAACCGTGGCGATGCTCAGCCTTGCCGTGCTGACGGCGGCATCGGTGGACAGCGCCTGCCGCAGCCGGCCGCCCACGGTCAACGCGAGGACGGCGGCGATGACGGCGCCGCCGGCCAGCAGCCAGGGCCAGCGCTTGCGGCGGGTGAGGAGCGGTCGGTCCTGCTCGGAGGTGTCGCGAAAGCCGGTGTTCATGCCTGTTCATTTCGCAAGCCACGTGCCAGCAAGGTGGGCCAAGTGAATCAAGCACTTGGCGTTGCGCCGGCTGTCCGCGGACAGCGCCGGACAGTCCGAACGCCGCGTCGGAATGCGAAATATCACCGCCTGGCGCATGGCAGCTCGAACCGCTTGACCGAGCGCAAACGATGCGCGGAGGGCTCTCCTAGCATCGCGCGCCTTGTTGTTCTCCGGGTCAGTCCGCCATGCCGAATTCCGATGCCGCCGTGTTGCGGCAGCCCAGCTCACCGCGCCACGTCTCGCTACCCGTCGCCGCGCGCGACGGCTTCTTCGCCCACCACGGCGTGTGGGCTCCGGGGGTGCGGCTGTTTCGCAACCTGCAGTTCGGCGCCAAGGCGTTGTTGATCTCCGCGACCTTCGTGCTGCCCGTCGTGGCGCTGCTGGGCTGGCTGATCGTGAGCCAGGCCGATGCGCAGATGCATGAGCGTCAGGGCGCGCTGCGCCAGCATGTGGAGATCGTGCACGGCGTGCTGGCCTGGGCGCAGGGCCTGGAAGCCGGCGGCCTGCCACGCGAGGACGCGCAGGCGCGGGCCCGCGAGATGATCGGCCGGCTGCGCTACGAGGGCCGCGAGTATTTCTGGATCAACGACATGCAAAGTCGCATCGTCATGCATCCCGTCAAGCCCGAGCTGGACGGCAAGGACGGCAGCGGCATCGTCGACCC
>JACCDQ010739399.1_pt1 | contig 12497 bp, 3 predicted proteins | sample 7446031 | NCBI WGS metagenome assembly JACCDQ01 (sample SAMN15323442, study PRJNA562643) | freshwater metagenome | isolation source: river surface water | place: USA:Blue River Watershed | collected 2017-08-17
GGCAGCCTTCGTTGGTGATGGCTCCCACGAGTTAATTGCAAGAACTAGAATTCGTGGGAGTCTGCGTGTTTCCTTAAGAATCTGCGTTGTACCGCGAGGACAACTACATCTTGGGATCTCTACGCCCGTGACAGTTTGGGTGACCGCGGGGATTCCTTGGACGTGTGAAGACAACCCTTCGGCGGTACCTAGTATGTCTGCGTCCGAACAGCTATATACTGGCTCCGGGAAATGCGTGACGACGTGGGAATGACATCGAGAACACGTTACCCCGCGCGTAGTCAAGCCTAGGAACTGAACGCGCAAGTTATTCTCCTCGGTGTGCGCGGGTATAGCGCAGAAAGCCGCAACAGGATCGTGCTGACTAGCTGCCTCTTGAGGGTTCGCTGCGAAGAACCGCCGGGAGAACTCGGAGAAAAACACGTCGGCTCGGTCTTGGGAAACCCCGTACGTTGCATCGCTCAGAGTTTTACAGTATGGCGTGGGCGCTAACGGTGGGTCGATGCCTTCTTTTCTAAGAGATTTTCCCGCGGAACACCATGCTTGGAACGCCGCGTTAAACCAGCACCTGCATCCTGGGTTACATAATCCAAAAGGCTGTGTCATCAATATACTTGTTAGGTGACTTTACTTTATGGTGACTGCGGAGGTTTCAAAAAAAGAAGGTGGTGTGCCCGCGCATTTATTTTCTGGACGATTCAAAACCAAAGAATTCTGTAACGTTGTTGTTTGATACAGGTAGCGAGTTTATTATCTTTGCTGTTTCCGGGACATACATAAGATCATCGTGGAGTTTAGCCCTTATGGATCTTTGTAGATTTACGATGAATATAAGTATACGCGTAATATATGTGTTAAATCTGTCGTGGGTTTTACCCTCGTCAAAAGCGGCAGTAGACGCCTTATGGGTATCATACTTATCGACGTACATTAACGGCGACCCATATGGTTTTCCGTGATCGACCCCCGGAACGGTGTCTGTAATTCGGCCTACAGGGTAATCACCCGACAATAGTGCCTTTCCTAATAGCTGATCAGATAGAAACTTAGGACGACTATAGTTTTTGTTGGTTTTTATGCCGGCGAGCATCATCGTGGCCGTATTCCAATTATCATCCTTGATTTTAAAGTAAGGGTCTAATAGCAACGCGAGTAGTATTTGGTTTGGGTCACCGATAGATTTCGCCGGATCCCTTAAATCCTCCAGGCTGATTCTATTAATGATCTTGACGTACATTTCATAAATCATGCGATCATACGTGTATGCGTAGTTGTACACGTTTACCAGAGGAACTTCACGACGTAATGCGTGGACATTTATAGGAACGATACCCAAATCAAGGATGTTGCGTATATATCTATCTTCATCGCTATCTTTGCTGGTGCATACAAATTTAACAAACACCTTAAGGACATCGTCGTGGAAAGCGGATTCAGTGAGCCCCAATATTTCAGGTAGTTTTTTAACGAGCGCATATGATGCGGGTCCTAGATCTTCAGGATTTGCCTTAGGGACGATTGACACAACGCTAGTGTTTTTTAAGCCATGTGGTCTCCTGTTTTTATTTGAAATGTCAGAAGTGTCTTTAGTACCTAACACCGTAAATACCATATCATGGCGAGTGAACTGCCCAAAGCTCATCTTTTTGAATTTTGGGAGTTCGGCGTTTTTGTCTCTATTTGGTCGAAAGAATCCGGAGACTACGCCATTATAATTACGTATGCCGTGCAAAAACCGCAACGCAGCAATATAGTCCGCGGACATATTATCTATTTTTTCTGGTGCGAACTTACCGGAGTCCGATGACATATTAAATCCTTCCAAGGTGTTGCCGAGTCCAGACGTAATGCTAGATGAATCTTTAGAGCTTGTACGATTGAGCAGTCCACGGACACCGTATGCAAACTTAAAATTTATGTCTCCGAGAGAGTAGACCGGCAACAATGAAGTATTTGTGTAGCCGGTATAGTTTTGAAGAGCATATAGCGCGGAGGATAACGGCATAAACGGTTCTATGCCGTTTGCGCTTTTGTAGTCGCGACTAGAGTGTTGGTAGACTTCAAGGAATTTAGGATCGTCCCCAATTTCGCGAAGGGTGTGTTCACATCCTGTAATAAGGGAGTTACATCCATTGATAATGGAATCTAACACTCCAATATACCTGCGGTTATTGTCGCTCACATTAGTGAGCGGCGTAGTAGTCCAAGGCCATGGTATGTTGTTATCACTTGACTTATATACTTTAATGCTTCCCGACCCAATAAACTTACCCAACAACCTGGATTTATTAATAAGTGCTTTAAGCATCTGCACGAAAATAGGTGCGTTAGCTCGAATTTTCTCCTTCATATATCCTGGAATGTCCGCGACATTATCAACGAGCCTAGATTTTTCTGCGGTTATAGCCGGTCGAACTAAATTACCCAAACGAGCCGCGAGAGAAGTAAACAAGACATGATCAGCATCAGCGTCGGCTCTGTTTTTAAAACTTAAAATATCGGCCAGTTTCTTTATTGCTTTAGGGTCACTTGGCTCCGCATACCCGAGATGGGATATGGTGTTGGACGCCCCATTGACTATCAGTTCTTCTCTAGCGAATAAGATGTGTGGGGAGTCTGGGCGAGAATTGTCAATGTCGCTATCGAGACTGCCGTATTGTGATAAACGATAGGTATCATAGTCAATCAAATACTCGATAGGGGTGTCCTTTCCCTGTACTGGAGAATATAACTTTGTTGAACCAAACAGCGTTCTTGTTTTTGCGATTGCGTTGTTTATTTCCGTACGAAGTCTATCCTCGGTACGATCGGTGTTGAGTGGGTATCGTAAGTGATATGTACCGCTGATAAAGGGCAAACATATATAAAAACCATGGATGATCATTAAATCCCAAATATCTCTTTCATAATCCGTTTTTCCAACACCCTCGAATGGATATTCTACCATATATCTGGATATTTCATTAACGACGTCGTTCGGAGTCACATGGCCTCGAGCACCAAACGCTCTAATTATATTACTCAAATCAGCTATGAATCTCCCGGGCTCGGACGGAAACCCCCCAACCCTACTGCCAGGGCGGGACTTAGATAATTGCGACAAAAGATCAACAATACTATCGCGGACATTGTCACTATCGGCAAACATATTTACATCCCTATATGTTTGAAGCATAGTGACGTATGTTCTAACGAGTTTAGCGTAATCCACGGGAACTGATGTTAGTGCAACCCTTAGGTCATTCGGAAAGGAAATAACTTCATCTGTAGTCGGCAGTCCCACATCCGAAGCCTCGGGCACGAAACCTGATACATTAATTAATCCCAACATAAATTCAAACGCCAGGTGTTCCAATATTTTGACTGCGCCGACCCCCAAAAGCGGAGCGTTTGTGGTATCTTCTAGTAAGTCCGCTATTTCAGTAATGTAATCAACCCCCTCATTATACCATATTAAGTCGGCAGGGGTCGGTACTGTTCCTTGGTGTGTCAAGGCGTCATTCACCTTCTTTTTTACTGCGTCGTTCAGTGTGGCGTTATCAGACCATATCGCATTCTTCGCAATGTAGGCTCCATCCAACTTTTTAATTTCGTTGTTTTCGATTAATTCATCATATGCTGCTCGTGTATTTACATCCGTCTGCGGAACGTGATCACTGCCCTTGACGATTTCAATATGATCGTTTAATATGACATTACTTCCTAAGTCTGAGTACCACTCCATAGGGGCATCTATGATATAGTCTACGGCACTGTCGGTTTCTTTCGGATCGCGTAGCAGCTCCTCGAACTCTGGAAACCAAGTAGCCAACGGTATGAGAGAATTGAATTTACCTTCACGTATTGCACTTATAAAGTATAGTTTAAACACGTTTGTGATGGCGAACGCGACATCATCGTCAGCCCGCCCATATTTTACTTTATCGTCTGAGCTTAAACTTTTCGTATCACTGCGAACGTAACGATATTTACTGCGATCTATATTGATATCACCATACATTAACCTGTCAGTCAGCATTAGATTTATGGTGTTTTCTAAGACGCTCGCCGCGTTTAAATGAGTGGTAGGATCTTTATACGTAACATACATGGCCGGGGACACGTCAGGGTACGTGTAAGCGTGGTTCGTTAAAGACCTAGTAAACGTATTAGCGAAAGGAGCGATTAACCCGTTATATATTTTGCTGGTCATGGGATCGTAAAACGAATAGATGAACTTAGCTATGATTTGATTAAACATAGTCACACATGATCGATTTACGGTCAAATCATTGTCCCACTTATAAAACTGCTCAAACCGCGGGACAACCCGCAAATCGGCAATTTTATTTTTTCCGTCGTGATGAAACAAAATCTCATCGTAAGGGTTATGAATGATGTCAGATACTGTCGGTGAGTCTGTGGTTTTATCATCGAGATGACTCACAGGAGCATGTACTGAAATGAGGAACTGATAAGTGTCCTTAAATATAGCGGGATTAGTTTGTCCGGCCGCCTTGAGCAGTCCGTATAAATTATTTATTCTTACGGCGAGATTATCGAGAGTTTCATATTTACGAGTAGTTCCTCCTCCGCGTGGTTCTTTTCCCCCTTTAGGCATTCTTTTTCGCCCAATAATTATCTTTTCCATCAATTGTTCGCGTAACCAGTACAAACTACCTGGGGTTTTCTTATCGACATACTTATGAAGGGTATCGCTGCTGAAGTGTGGTCGCAGTATATCTATAGCACTAGACACGTCGGTAAATATACGCTCTATGAGCTCACGTAATCGACCGTGATTTATTTGAAATCGGTCATTTTCAAAGGAAATGCTCACTAATCCATCGCTACCGCAGTTAAGCCCCACCACTGTTTCAAGTAAGATATATAGCACGTTACTGAAATTGAAGTTACCTATCATACTCGTAAACGATTTAAAGTCCGAAGGTTTAATGTCCTTAAGTGTGGGCTCCCGTATCGTGGTGCCACTAATTTGTATTGCGTTATAATAATGCAAAAGGTATTTCGAGGACAATATATCCACGCCAGATTCGTCTTCAATGTATCGTGATATGACGCCAAGTATTTGCGTTTGATCAAAAAGCGTCCCGGTGGGAATCTTGTCTTTAAGGATTAGTATAAAGTCATAAACATCTATCGCGAGTATAGTGTTCTTGAAGTTTGCGAGCATAGTATGTATACAACTAAGAAGATTGAGACCTGTAATAACTGTTTCGTGTAACGCAATGCAGTTAACACCACTAACTCTATAGTCGTACTCACTACCGCGGATAAGTCGCGAAACAATACGGAATCGTTTATCCTCATCGGTGGTCGACGTTAATTCAACCCTGGCGTTCTTTATGATTGATCTAAATCCTGGACTATATGCTTTATTATCTGTTCTGGACATATCAGAAACCTCATCGATTCTTGTGCGGAATTCTTCTACAATCTCTCGGTATTGATCGGTAAATCCGAATTTACTTTCTTTAAGAGGTGAAAGATTCAGGCCGTTTATCGACTGACTACTGGCTAACATCTCCGCAGGGGATTTTAATTTTTTCTCGCCCCATATAGCTGATTCCTCTTCGCCAGGTAAAATAGCGTATACTGTGTTACCAGCTTCATCATAATTTCTTTGGTAATCGTACAGTTCGCCGCGCATAACCTCATATTTATTACGCTCTTCCTCGGAAACAATAGTAAATCGTCTGTTCACTTCTTTTACGAAATCACGAATAATCCCGCGGGTCACGTCAGAAGGATGAGCACTGTGAAGCCTATGATATATAACGTTCACTTCACGAATAATATCTTTCACTTCAGCGTCATTGAAGTTATTTGGTTCGATGTTGTCAACACGCCTAAACATGATATTTATGAGCCCAGAGAAGACGCCGTTCACATCTGGGACCATGGTAATTTTTACGCTTTTATGCTTTCGCGGGAGTTCGTTGTATTCTATATACCCGGGTTCGTTCTTATCCCAGCCGAATAGGCGATTGTAATACGCGGCCAAAAGAGGAAGACGGAAGTATAGTTCGGCGGCTTCTGTCTCTATTTTTGGAGTGGTATCATCAGCTCCGAGAATCATTCTTACCGGACGCAGTGACAAATATTCGGAGCTATGGTTAAACACCTCGTAAGTCCCCGTGACGGTGAGTATTTTCGCAGCGAGACACTTCATAATCATGGCGAAGTATTGACGTTCCTCGTCAAAATTACACAACCCTTCATCGTCGTCGATTGCTGACGGGGAGCATGCCCCGAGTTTTACCACTATATTATCAAGCACCATCCCCGCTGATGAATTGGTTGATGTAAATGCTTTATAACCCAAACCCACGGAGCTCACACATATAAATTCGACCAAGTTGTTATAAATCTGCATCGGTGTCATAAACACCTTCGTGTGGATTTCAGTATCCCCAAATTGACGGCCAACGTTAATATACGTGTTTAATACATTCTTGAGCGCCAGGAAATTATCGAAAATTTTCTTTATGCTATCTAATTTTGCTTTGTAATTGCTGGGGGTGTTAGGTATGCTAACATCGCCGGGAAGCACTACGCGCGTATAATAATGCCCATCACCCTCCGGGGCTACTGCAGGGATAATAGAATCCGCCGAGTAAAATAGGGAGGAGCCGCCGCCGCCACTCGGCGATAAATCAAAGAAAGCGGCTATAGCGTCCCCGGTGGATTCTTCATACCAATCAGCAACTATGTCTACACCACTTAACATCGCCGTGATTTCTTTTACGTCGTCAGGGTGCGTGATAATAGCATCAGAAAACACGTGCATATACGCATCAATAGCTTCGACAGTTGTCCAAAACTTCTTTTTTACATTAAACATGTTTGTCACGTTAGAGGATATCTCGGCTATTGTTTTACTACATTTTTCCTTTGTGGATATTTCGTCAAAGAGAGTAACACCACCGGTGACAAGTGCTTTAATGTCGGCTTCTTTTATACCCTCGAGCTCTTTTTCTACTGCAGCTATTATGTCTCGCGATTTACTTGCGTCCAAGGCGCACTGTTCTAATTTTTTTGCGATTGTCTTCGTAACTAACGACGTATAATCGGCGGAATATGTCGCAAGTTCTTCTTTCTCGGCAAGGAGATTTTCTTTTATTTGCGCCACGCGAAACCGATAGTTAGATTGGTCGACAACATCCCCAATATTCTTGCGTTTTCGTATAGTGACATGAGGGATACCCTTAACCAAGTCCTTATACTCTTTTAAAATTCCAGAACCGTGTATTTCGCCGTACCCCGATTTATCGCAGCCACCATCATATTCTCCTCCGCGACCAAACTTTGCGGCGACGCTGTCCGAGTATTTTGACACAATATTATACATGGATTCGACGGTCGTCTTTACGTTACGGATTAACTCTGCACCTCCGGCATTCTCAGGAGCATCGACCAGTACAGCTAAGTGTTTTGCAAGAATAGACAAGTCGCGAATAAACACATCTTTTTTCTCACGGCTGAGAGCGTCCTTGTAAAAACCGATCAACGCGAAGTAAGTATTTTTCTTTTGAGCTATGTCAAGAGATGGCGCGTAGTCGCTGAGATGTTCGATAAACCGCTCGAGTTCAGCAGTCACGGGTATTTGTTTTCCTATTTGTTCCGTCATTTTATCCACCGCGGAAATAAATGAATCAAACAAGCTACTTATTTCTTTAGCGAAGCCATCGAAGATAAGCTTCTGCATGACGGCCCTAGTGGCAACTTGTTTCTCAAAGGGACCCGCAGAATAGTCATCGGGTCCTGAGCCGGATTTCAACTGTTGTAGTTTATCCAAAATTAAATTATGATGACCGGCCGATTTAGCGATAAAATTCGCGGCAGAGACGAGTAATGTTGTCTTAGGGTCGTTAGGGTCGAGAGTAGCGAGCTTTTCGGCGATCTTTCCGCGAAGTTTTTCTGTTGTATCTAGTCTGGCGTATTCCTCGAGACTAATACCTAAGGCACGAAGATTTGCCTCGACAAGTCTCGCTGAGGCGGCGGTCACGGCTTGACCATTGAGAACTTTGGAGATAGCCTGGGAGAAGCTGCTCCTGGAGTCCCCGGTGGGCGATCTACTAATCTTTGCCACGAACGACTTATAGTCCTCGGAGCTCTTAAGCATCTCTGCGAGGATTTGTTCGTTCGGCGCTAAATTGACATTTACGAGATTTTTGAGCATCTCAAGTTGCCGAGCAACTTCTGCGGCAATATCGTTTTCGATTTCTAAGTATTTCGCGCTGGCCTGTATGATACCTGGTTCCCTGGATGCGTTAATTTGTCTCTTAACTAACCCCCGGGACTCGTCGAGTTCGTGCCGGAGAATTTCTAGGTTTTGTATGATGCGTTTAACGTCGGTATACACCGCAAGAAATTCAGCGCGCATACCTGCAACCAACGAAACCAAAAACTCCGAAAGCTGTTCGCAAATAGCAACGGGCGGCATATTGGGGTTAATAATAAGTTCGCCGTAAGCAGCGTTAACTGCCTTGGCTATTCCCACGCAAATCTTCCCAAAATTCTCAGCAGGGTAGTTTTTTCCCGCGGCAAGTCCGAGACCGCGAATAACCGATTCTACTTTTTCGTCACGCGACGATCCAGATACGGCCACGCCCATAGTTGACGCAGACGCAATGACGGCGTCCATGATCTTTTCCTTTATCGAAGAATTAAGAGTTTGTCTGTAGTTGGCGAGGGCTTCGAGGCTTATTTGTCCCGAGCCAATGAATTTCCCAGAGCACTGACCACACCCTCCAGTATGATACGCACTTCCGGAGTATGAACCAGTATATGCTAACCCGTGATGTTTAGGCATAGAAGGGCCGTCCTCGCGCTTAGGCATAGTGGTAATTAGCTTGGCGACGATCTCACTAACCTCCCCACTGTGTCCTGGGAAGAATTGGTCTAGAATATACTTGGCGATACTTGGCCCAGCGTGAGAAAGTAAATGCACCGCGGGAGAGCCAATCTTATCCGCGCCTTTTACGCCTTCGAGATGTTTTCTGGCGAACATCACCAAATGTTGATCCGCGCCGCTCTTTGAATAAAGCTTGCCTTTCCAAACAAGCCATGGGACTTGATTGGCAGCCAAACCAGCGTTAGGTGCGACTTCGGCGTGTGGCATTTCGCCAAGTAGTTGTTTAATCTTTTCATTTTCTTCCTCGAAAATGGGTGCCCCATTCGCCCACACTCCGACTTGCTGCTTTTTGACGTTCGTGATGTTGGCCATGAATTGTGTTTCTGGTGGCAACTATACAACCCGGTCGAAACTTCTCAAACCAAAAAAATTTGGACATCGCGGCATCGCTTAATTTCCTCGCCATTTTTACAAATCACTAGCACACACATATATACGCATGACGCTGACGCCTGTAGTAATTATTAAGGGCATTCCAGGATCTGGGAAAACGTGGATTTGCCGCGAGATACAAAAAATGACTGGGGTCGTGTGCTTCGACGTCGACGATATATACACGTTGGCGTACGAACAACTCGTGGCTAAAAAACAAAGCGCTACCCATGCCGCGTGCGCAGATGAAACTTCGCGAATGCTCGAATTAGGTATCTCGAGGGCTCGGTCAGATACCGCTACTCGGCTGGTTGTAATAAGTAGTGGTATTACCATACCGTTTAATATACCCGGGGAAAAGCTGTTCGTTGGGCTAAGCGCTAAATCCGCGAAGGTCGCACACGCGCGGGTGCTTAGAAGACAAATAGATAGGTGGCATCAAAGTAAACCCCCGAGTAACTTAGAGGGTGATGATCTTGCAAATTGGGTTCGAGCTCACCATTTAGTGGCCATGATTCCAAGCATTACTCTCGGGCGTTACCGACAACTATACTCCGAAGAGGCCGCCAAAGAGCAAAACAACGGTTATAAAATTCTGTCGCAGTCAAAAATCGTGGAATATATTCGGGGGCGTGGCAAGTAATTTTAAGCCAACAGTTTTTTCAACTGCGCAGCGGACTCCGAAGTGAGGTCTTCTGGCTTGAGTGTTCTCAACCAGGATGCTACTTGCTCACGGTATTCGCCGGACAGCTCGGGGAGTATGCGAATTTGGGCTCCGTGGATGGCTTCTTGAATGTTGAAAAACTTGTGGGGGCCTCCGAGGTATGGGCGCTCGACGGTGTATTTGGTGGTTACTCCGCGGGTATCCTCGAGGCACTGTGGGATAAACATAAACATCGTGGAGTTCACAAATATACCTATTTCAGTGAGTTGTTCCTTGGGTCGGATATGTGTTTGGAGGGTCACGGGATTTACGAGAGTTCTAAGGTTAGTTCGCGCGGTTTCGGTAGCCGCGTGAAGTCTGTCACCGATGTAGTTAGTGATGTAGTTGAAATCACCCAGATCAAAAGCCGAGGCGCTCTCTAACTTGGCAAACCGTAAGTAAGTAATGTATCGGAGCTCGTCGTGAGTTAGTTTTAATCCTGGTTTTGACGCGAAGTACGAAGCCAAGTCCGATGGGATAGCGTGTTGAATGGCACCTATGGTGTTTGATGATTCTAGGCGCTTGTATTCCTCGACGATACTCTTGGCGGATTCAAGTGGTCTGCCGTGGCGTATGGCGTTTCTTACGCGGTGAATTTCTTCAAGAAGGCTCCCGCGGAATTTATATAAGGCACACGGACAATCAGAAACTGGGGTACATTGCATTTTCATGGCAGTGTTTTTCATGGCGTCAATATCAAACATTCTCGAGGAGGTATCCGCCCACCAACCCTCAATAATACCGTCGTCGAGAAGGTATGGTCCTGCGGCAGTATGTGGTTCTACAAGAACATAGAAGTCGAATTTGTCGTACGAAATGTTTGGGAGCGCCAGCGACTTCAGTGTTTTTAGGTTGTCCGTGTTGATTAAGTAGTTTACCAAAGAGAGAGTGTATTTGAGATAGCATTGTGATGGATTGTGTGATCCTGACTGTCGGCGATTAAGCTCGTCGCGGGCGTATTCGGTCTCTACGATTTTTCCAATTTGGAATCGGCGAGAAGATGTTAGGCTTGGCTCAGGTTCATACTGCCCTCTTTTTGTGGGGGGTACGTATTTAGCGGGTCGGTCGGTTGTGACGGGTATATCCCCGGAGACGAGGGTCCATACGGCAAGATTCTTTTTGCGAGAGTCGTCGGTGAACCCGTGGTCTGGCTCGGCGCGGGCTCCTGATTCGAATAAGACTTCCTTATCGTTGGCGGACTTCACAGGGACGTGTTGAGAAGGAAAGAGGGCGTTAGGAATGTTGTCCTTTTGTTCTATCCAGTCTCTGCCTTTCTTAAATATCCCGCGGAAGACAAGGGCTCTGATCATATCCTCGGCTGCAGGTTTGCTACCCACCGTCGAAGAGTGAACCAAGTCTTCAAACTTCTTGCGCCATGCTTTATCGGTAGGTCGTAAAAAGGTAATACCTGTCTTACCACCGGAATTAAATAAGCCCGTCAAGCACGCGTCTTCGAGCAATTCATATAGTTTCGGGTCGGTTTTCGCAATGTATTTCCCAATGCTACAATAGGTTTCGGCTGATTTACTTGCCATGGGTATAAGTATAGTATTTTCACAAAGCTTTTTTGGAACACAAAATATAAAACGCGGCCAAATCGGTGAACGCTCGTCGGTCGGCATGTGTGCTGACAATTTCTGAGCTTGCCAGCGCTCGGCGGGGCTCACCATTTAATTTTTTAACCGTGGGATGACCCGGTGGGACAATTCATCTCTAAATTTGCTCGAAAAACCAACCGCATTCGTGCGTTTCGAGAAGCACGACAGCCCCACGATACAAAAAAGAAAACTTGTATTCCCCCGACGTGTTTTTACAAGTCAGCGAATTTATAGTCTCACGCGGCGTTCGTCCTCATACATTCCATGATCGACATCGGCAACCTCTGTTGGGTTTCCGTAAGGGACATTTCGCGGGCGATTAAGGCCAATCCAGGGAACAGGCTGGTAAATGAAATCGTCGGATGGCCAAGACATTCCAGTAATGTTCATTTGCTTGTTGCGTAACCTGTCATCGACGAATTTTTTATGGTCTGCTTGAGATTGAGCATCCAAAGAAATGTCCCGAATGTAATCCCTGTAGTCGCTGTAGCCGACACTGGCGTTTCCGCACATGGCCCATGAAGCAGTCCCGGGGTCGAGGTTTTCAACGGGGGTGATTGAGTTTGTCACGTATTTTTCGGGGTGTTTGTAGCTTTCTAGCTTGTTCTTCTCCGCGGTATCTGCGGCGTTTACCAGCTCTGCACATGTTGAGACAGGTTTTCCGGTCGCGTATTTTTCGCTGCTGGGTTTATCCGAGCAGTTAACAACCAAAGAGTGAGAAGCCTTAGTATCGCTGTTAACCTTGCACATTAGCCATACAAGTACAACAATGATGATGACGACGACAACTTCAGAAACATTCATGGTATAGTATACTCGCATGGGACAAAAAATAGGAAGTATCTTTTTGAAACTCCCGCACGTCAAAAAATTAACCGACGGCCATCGGCTAAAACCCACAGGAGAA
>JACCDQ011388739.1_pt1 | contig 12497 bp, 7 predicted proteins | sample 7446031 | NCBI WGS metagenome assembly JACCDQ01 (sample SAMN15323442, study PRJNA562643) | freshwater metagenome | isolation source: river surface water | place: USA:Blue River Watershed | collected 2017-08-17
CAAGCACCTCATCGCTGAAGTACGCATAATCCGTTCGACCACCGCCACCCGCATACCCTTGTTCGCGCCGCCCATCCTGCTCAACGATCACCGTGACACCCACACGTACGAGCGGCCGAATGTCCGCTATACGTTGGCCATCGGCCCGCTGCACCATGACGACATCGTATTCACCCGCCAGAGAGGCCATCACTTGCTTTACACGTGGATCAATGGCGCGCGCCAATTGCTCCAGCTTTTCCAACATAGCCACTTTGGCAGGCGCTTCCAATGACGCAATGGGATCTAATGGCAAATAGCGATCTGTGCTGGTCAACAAACCTGAGCCACGCCCTGCCGCTACTGACTGCGTATTGCCGCTCGCACCAATCTCGCGAACAGCCGCGCTCGCCGACTTCAAAGACGGCAATGACACATCATCAGAATAGGCAAATGCTGTTTTCTCGCCACTAACGGCACGCACACCCACACCCTGATCAATACTGAAACTACCCGCTTTAACAATCCCCTCTTCCAGACTCCAACCCTCTGATCGCGTGGTCTGGAAATAAATGTCTGCATCGTCTACCTGAGACTGCATGATATTGCCAAGTACGGACTCGACTTGCGTTGCCGTTAACTCATGTGATTCCAACAACAGGTTTTCAGCAACGTCGATTGCTGCCAAAGGGGTGTTTACAGTTAATTTCTGGGTCATGCTCAGATTCTACGATGTTTAAGGGCTGGTAAACGATGACGCACGGTTTCAATGCGCTGGCGATTAAAGTCGGCACAAACCCAACCCTCACCGGTCGGCAACACGCCCATAATCTCACCCCATGGATCTATGATCATGCTGTGCCCCCAGGTTTTACGACCCGTTTCGTGGCGCCCACCCTGTGCACTGGCAATGACGTAACACTGATTTTCTATAGCGCGGGCGCGCAAGAGCACTTCCCAATGCGCCTCACCCGTTGTTGCTGTAAATGCGGCCGGCAACACCAGAATATCGACTGGACCCAAGGCCCGAAAGTATTCGGGGAAACGCAGGTCATAACAAATCGATAAGCCAATTCGTGCAAAAGGCGTATCAAACGCAACCGGTTGATTACCGGCCTCGATGCTAAGCGACTCATCGTAGGCTTCAGCACCCGCCTTAAATCCAAACAGATGCATCTTGTCATATCGAGAAACCTGTTCGCCTGTGGGATCAAATACCAGGGTGCTATTCAGAGCGCGGGTTGGGTCTGTACCAGCCATCGGTATCGAGCCGCCCACCAAAAAAATACCGAGCTCCTTTGCCAAACCGGACAGAAAGTTCTGTAGCGGACCCCCCTGCGGTGTTTCGCGAATGGCCAGTCTTGCCTCATCCGTGGCACCAATCATCGGAAAAAATTCAGGCAACACAACCAGCTGCGCGCCGTCTCCGGCTGCGCCCCGAACGAGGCGGTTTAATGCGTTTAGATTGTCCTCAACCCGCGGGGTTGAAACCATTTGCACGCTGGCCATACGTATCAGATCTGTCATGGCTTACGGCGCTTTTGCGGAGGCGGCAGCAGGCGCCTCCGATGGATTAGCAGATGGATCCGTCACTGGCATAACCGCGGCACCAATCGCCGAGACAGCTTTGCCAGGCAAGTCTGCTGCCGCCTTGCCGGTTTTAACAGCATCAGTCGCCAAGGATTCCTTATCGACAAGAGGATCAGCCCAGGTTCCCGTTATGTGGTACTTAAACGAAAAGACTTTGCCCAAAGGATCGCCCAGCACCTTTTGCGCGGCAAAGGTTACGGCACCCGCTATGGGATTAAGCACCGTAACGCCCAATGCAACGCTATTGCTTAATGCCGGTCGAACTGTCACCACAACATCCTGCGTTTGATTGGCGAGGTTTGTTTCACCATTCATCAGAACAACGGCGGATGGTGTATCCATTTCGAGGTCTGATGTCTTCATAAGACCATCACGGACGTCAAATCGGCCCTGTATTGATTCGAATGCCAATCCTTCGCTAAAAATGTCACGGAAGTCCAATGAAAAACGTTGCGGCAACGACTGAAGCGACAATAGACCCAATAATCGGCCGACCCCGGGATCCATTTTTGAAAACTGACCATCTTTGGCCGTCATTTTAAAATTGCCCGAAAGCGATGCCGGATCGAAACCGAATGGGGTTGCTGGCCAACTCACTTGGCCCTCCATCGTAGCGACCCCCCGCTTTACCGTGCCCGGAAAGCCTAATTTGGTCAGCAGATTTCCCACTTGTGGACTATTAAGCTTGAAATCCATGGAGGTAAGGTTAACCGGCGCACCCCCTTTGTTAGCCTGGACGACCCAGTTAAGTCGTCCATTAAATTTAAGATCCGCACCCTCCAGTAAAAACGGGTCGATTCGCCATGACTGATTTTGGCCAACCTTCTGGTTACGCGCACGAAAACTCAACTTACCCCACGGCTTTCCTTGCCAGTACAACTCGTCGACTTTAATAGACAGGTCGGGTAGCGAGTTAATCTCCTGCTTGAGATTGCTCGTTGTTCCCGGTTGATTTTCGGTTGCTGCGCTCAGATCCAGTTTAGACAATCGGCCCTGGAGCATGCCACGTTCTGCGCCATCCACTGTCCCCGGCGGATACCAGTCAATCAACCCCTGCAGTTCTCGACTATTCATATGAACCGTCGTGTGATCTGCTGCCGTTTGCACGCTGGCCTTAAAATCCTGGAACTTTCTGCCGAAGGCATTAACCAGCGGCGCCTTCACTGTAATCGCCAATGGCAACATGGGCGCCCGCTGTCCACTCGATGGGGTAGCCTGGCGGCTGCTTCCCAGATCAAAAGCTTTCATCCAGAAATCCAGGTCAACCGGTTTTAACGATTCCAGCTGCAAACCAGGCTGATCGGGCATTGCCTGAGCCTGTCCCGAACCCAGTAGCACTTTGCCGCGTACCACCTGACCTTTGGTATTCACACCTATGGTTGCTGAAGCCGCACCGCCTAATGTCATTCGCCAAATCTGGTTTACCGTATCGCTTCCTTTTCGCCCCGACACTGGGGCGCTTTGTCGGGAAACCAACAATGGTATGTTGCTACTCGCACTCTTATTAAACGGATCGGGCAACGATGACGCGACCCCTTTCAAATCTGACACGAGGTTTAAATCAACCCTGTCGCCTTTCATGACTACCTTGGCCTGCCAGTTTGTTTTACCCGAAAGCTGATCAAAAAGAGGCAAATTGTAGTGGTGGCGCAAATCCGCGACATTGGCACGACCGCTCGCATTAATACTGGCACCCTTGTCATCTGTCACTATGCGAATAGCCAAAGGCTCGCCCGACCATTGCCCCTGCAAATCATTACTATCAATCGTGCCTTCGCTGAACCTGATTGTGCCGTTAACCCCATCTACGCGAGGCGCGCCCGGTACAACAGCTAATTTATTGTTCAGGAAAATATACTGTCCCTGCACTTTGACATCCGAGGCATTCAGCATATTCAGGTTGACGGCAATATCCAGCTTGCCATTACCTTCAGCGCTCATCTCGTCTGCAAAATGATGGATATGATCTGCTAGCGGTGTATCTTTCAGAAAGCTCACTGCGCTGGACGTGGGCCCCTCTGCCTGGCCTGAAATGAGCAGATGGTTCTCAAAGGCACTCACGTCGGCCATATCAGCCTTGATCGCCGAGAACTTCATACCATTGATTTGACCTTTGTTGGCCACAATCTTGATCTGATTCTGGTTCATATCAAAACTGGCATCCAGATTTTCCAGGGGGGGATATCCGTCTGCATATTTCACGGTCAGGTTTTTAGTCTTGAACCCGAGATAGAACTTACCAGGTGCGCCCACGGCCGCACTTGAACCCGGGGCAGCGCCCGCCTCGGGCGACCCGTAGGGCATACCCCATACCCGGCCGTTCATATCAATACGGAACCCGGAAATCGAGCCCCCTGACACCGCGCCTTTTACCCACTTTGAGATATCAGGAGAGGCACTCAGTGGAATATATTTCCAGCCGCTTTCTGTCTTCGCATAATCAAAGACAATCTTCATATCAACGGTACCTGCTTTATCCATCTCGGATGCAGCCTGACTCATCTCGCCTGACCATGTACCGTTAGCCTCAGCTTGTAGGTCTGCGTTACGCAACTGCAAGCCTTTAACCTTAACGGCAATCAGACCAACTGTTTTCTTCCAGCTAATCTGCCCGGTTAATTGATCCAGCGGCACTTCGTTAATTGGCAACACATTAGGTGCAGCAAGCACGCTGTTTTCGCTATTCAAGACCAACTTGCCCTCACGGTGCGTCATGTCGATCTTGCCAGTCAATCCTTTAACAAACTTCAAACCATCATCTGAACGAATGGCAATGTCTTTAAATGCACCTTGTGCGGAATACTCAGCCAACGCGTCACCGATCACAAGGCCGTGGGCCCTAAACTGTTGCAACGTGCCTGATGGCGCAGCCCTGTCTAACTGCTGGCGCAATTGCAGTGGAATCGGCAAAGACTCAATCACTTCTCTTAAACGAGCAAGATCAAGCCGAGAGGCTTGGAAAGTGAGATCCTGCGTTTGCTTTTCGTCAGCAAAACCGAGGATGCGTTTAACAAAAATATCAGTTGGCGGTTCGGTTTTCCCCGTCGCATCAGTATAGGCAAGGTCCGTCAGCTTCAACTGCTCACTTTTGCTCTCTGCCTGCCGATGAAACTCTATGTCCGATGAAAACCGTTTAAGCTGCAGCGGCTTAATACCGGGAGCCAGTTGCGCTTTCATATCTGCGATGGCAACAGCCCCATCGAACTGGGTCAACTCTAACCCACGAGCAGAGACCGTAAGGTCAAGATTGGCCTTGCCTGAGGCGATGGGAACCGGATAGTCTATCCAGGTCGACCAACCCGCCAAATCAATTTCTTTGGTTTTCAAAGCAATTTTAGTTTGCCAGGAGTCCCATTCACTAAAGCTACGACCAATCCATTCGACGCGGACGCCTACCGGCTTACCCAAAGCATCTGGTGGGGCCAACGCAATGTCCAATTGGTGTTGCGCACCGCGACTATCCAAACGCAATGAAACATCACTCAGGGTTAGTGATGGCGAACGACGCATCGCATCTGACCAAACAACCTTCCCGCTGTGCAAGTTCAATTTGCCTTGCTCTAGCAACGCATCAACTCTGAAATCACCTCCACCATCGAGCGGCAAACCAGACAAGAACAAATGCCCCGCTGCATCGCGACGAAAATCCAGACTTGGTGTCTCAATCGTCAGTGCGCGGAAGCCTAGGTTACCTGTCAGCAAAGGCAACCAGGCAATCTCGGCCTTCACCTGACTTAATTGCACTGCCGGCTGATGTTTGCTATCGAAAACCACGACATCGCTCAAGGCAAAGCGCGGATGTAAATGCGCCCAACCTCCCGACATTTGGCCGACTTCGACTTTTATCCCCAGCGCCTTGCCAACAGCCTCTGCCAACGGCTCACGATAATCATCCAGACGGGGAAACAACCAGAATTGCAGCACGCAAGCGGCAGCCACCCACAAACCAACTATAACGGCCAACAGCCAACCGACCGTTCTACGAAACCAACGGCGCGCAATGAGATCGCGAATCCCTTGTAACGGGATCGCAAACAGGCCTGTCGAACGTTTAATAAATTGGCGCAAAGAAACGACCGCTTAATAAGAAAAGGGATTAAGTTAAGCAAATTGACACCGATGATGGACCACGGCGCTGCTTAGTGCCACAATTTTAACCGAAGCATTGGAATCACTCGTCTATTAACAGCGCATCTGAACGAAATCTTATGAATTACCCACTATCTGCTATTACCGAAGCCGTTCAGACGCACAATACGCCCGTTTTTGATCGGTCTTTTGACGAACGTCTAATTTATGCCAGACGCCATAGCCGCTACCTTGATCAGCTGCTGAATGCGCGCCACGAGATCATCGACTGGCTCTCCGCTCATGAAGGCACCCCTCTTTCTGCCGATGACTTGAGAGGCTTTCTAGACGTATCCGTTCCCGAGTCCGGAGAAGCCGCTGATGACAGCCTCCTTCGCAAAGGATTGAGACAACTCAGGCAGCGCGTCATGGCACATCTCATCGTCAGAGATATCGCTGACGGCGCTTCATTGGCTGAGATTGTTGAAACAATGACAGCGCTCGCGGATGTCACCACGCTTTTTGCGCTGAATCGTTTACACAGTGATTTATCAATCCGCTATGGCAACCCGATTGGCAGCAATGGCGAAATGCAGCACCTTGCCATCGTCGGCATGGGCAAGCTTGGGGGGCGTGAACTGAATGTCTCCTCTGATGTGGATTACATTTTTGTCTACCCTGAAGAAGGCGAGACCTCTGGCCGAGCGGATGGCGGGGGCAAAATCGATAACTACGACTTCTTCACACGTCTCGGAAAACGTCTCATCGCTAACTTGAATGATGCGACCGAAGACGGACAAGTGTTTCGGGTAGACATGCGGCTACGCCCGAACGGCGACTCGGGCCCATTGGTTTGTTCCTCCGACATGCTCGAGAACTACTTCATTACCCAGGGGCGTGAATGGGAAAGGTATGCCTGGATCAAAGCGCGTGTGATGAACGAGGCCGATACGGCTTGTGCGCCCGCTATGACCACCAGCGTTGCCAAACCATTTGTGTACCGCAAATATCTTGATTTCGGCGCGATTAATGCCATGCGTGCACTGCACGCGCAGATCCGTCAGGAAGTCACGCGCAAAGACCGCATGGAGCACATCAAGCTAGGGCCCGGCGGTATACGCGAGATAGAATTTATCGCTCAGGTGTTCCAGCTAATCCGTGGCGGGCGTGATAGCACCTTACAGATCCGCCCCACGTTGCTGGTGCTCGAACGACTGAAAAATAGCGGGCAACTTAGTGCGGACGATGTTAAAACACTCACCGACGCCTACGTCTTTCTGCGACGTCTGGAGCACCGTTTGCAATATCTGGACGATGCCCAGACGCACATGCTGCCAGACGCTGCCGATGACCGCGCTTTGCTGGCGGAAAGCATGGGCTTTAGCGCTTGGGAGGAACTCTACGCAGCGCTTAACGCCCACCGCGATATTGTCAGCAAACACTTTCAGGCAGTTTTTTCAGATCCGAATAATAGCGATGACACGCAACCGATTCAGGATATCTGGCAGGGTGTTGCCAGCAATGATCAATCCATCGAACGATTGTCAGCGCTGGGTTACCAGGCACCGCAGGCCATTGTGGAGCGTATTCAGCGCCTCACGCAAACGGGACGCTATCAGCAATTGCCCCCGTCAAACCGCGAACGACTGGATGCCGCAGCCTGCAGTTTAATTTCGCTTGCCAATAAAACAAGCGCACCGGATGCCGCCGTCCTACGAGGGCTAGATTTTCTGGAATCCATTTCCGGACGTGGCGCCTACCTGGCCCTGCTACAACAATACCCGCAAGCACTCAGCCGTGTCGCCGATCTGGTCGGCGCTTCCAGCTGGGGCGCGCAATTCCTGACCCGACATCCGTTGCTACTGGACGAGCTACTCGATCAACGCCTTCTTGAAACTGCCACAGATTTTGATGCTTATCAGGAAGAACTGGACCGGGCGCTCGCAGAAGCTAACGACGACATGGAAGTGGAAATGAATATCTTGCGCGAAATGCATCATGCGCAACTATTCAGACTGCTCATCCAGGATCTGGCCGGACTCCACAGCCTCGAACGGATCTCGGATTTCCTATCCGAACTGGCTGACATCATTGTGGATCGAACGATCACACTGGTCTGGCGCAAACTGACGAAACGTCATACGGATACACCGCACTTTGCCGTGATTGGCTATGGCAAGCTAGGCGGCAAAGAACTGGGCTATGGCTCTGACCTGGATATCGTTTACCTTTACGATGACCCTGATCAAGACGCAGCGCAAACCTACATGCGTCTTGGCCAGCGAATCACGACCTGGTTATCCTCACAAACCTCATCAGGGATTGTCTATGAAATCGACACCCGACTGCGCCCTAATGGTGAGTCAGGTATGCTGGCCATCAGCCTGGATGGCTTCCGGGATTATGAAGAAAAATCCGCGTGGGTCTGGGAACATCAGGCTTTAACGCGCGCCCGCTTTGTCGCCGGCGATAACGCACTCGGCGAACGCTTCGAACAGGTTCGCCGGGAAATCCTGTGCAAAGAACGCAACATCGACACCCTGCGTCAGGAAGTCGTTGCTATGCGCCAGAAAATGTTTGATGCACACGGCGCCACCCAACCCGGCCTCTTTGATATCAAACAGGATCCGGGCGGCATCATCGATGTCGAGTTCATCGTGCAGTTCCTTATCCTGGCCCACGCCCACCGCTACCCGGACCTCACTGACAACTTAGGCAATATCGCTTTATTACATCGTGTCGCCGAACATGGGCTCATTGACGCAACGCTGTCTCACTCTGTGCAAACAGCCTATCGTGAATACCGCCGATTGCAGCACGCCAACCGTCTTAACGATGACCCCAAAGCACGTCTCACGGTGACGCCCGAACTGCAAGCGCACATTGATGCCGTCCTCGCGCTCAAACAACAGGTGTTCGGCTAATCAGGCACCCTCTTCAAGCTGCGCCTCTACCCAGAGGTTGCGGCAAGATGTTTCGCGAATAAACAAGGCAGCAAACAGCCCAAAGAAAGCCAGCGCAACCACAATCGACAGCCCGAATCTGAAGTCATTGAGCGTATAGATACGCACGCCATTCAAGATATCGCCCTGCCAAACCACATCCATCAGCACGCCCACCAGCGGCTGCATCACAGCAGCGCCAAAAAAGCCGCCCACATTGGCAATCGATGTCGACATACCGGCTAACTGCGGTGGGTTAACCTCTTTTGCACAAGCCCAGGTCAGACTAAACCCGGCCGTACTGAACCCCATCAAGAAACACAAGGGCATCGTCAAAGAAGCATCTAACGGACCGCCCCACCACCACACACACCAGATCGCACAGTAAACAGCGCTGGAGAGCACCAGTATGGATTTGCGTTGACGCAATCGGTCCGAAAGTATGCCAAGCACCAAACAACCAATTGCAAAACCAGCGTACATCAAGGAAAGATGCGTCGCTGCTATGTTGCGGGTGTAGCCATGGATCTGCGTCAGATAAGGCATCGCCCAGAGACCGGCGAAAGTAAAATAACTGCCACATAACCCGAGGTTGGTTAATGCCGGCGCCCAGGTCAAACGGTTACGAATCACTGACAGCAAACCGCTAAGCACGACCGTGCGATCAACTTTTACACCACCCATGGCCGGGCTGCTACGCATCATCGCCCAGGACAGGGCGCCCAACACCAGCGAAGCCACCGCTACCGCTACAAAAACGTTGCGCCACCCCAGTTCAGTCGCAGCAAAGGCCAGCGGCACGCCCGCCATGACGGAACCAATGTTGCCAACAAAAACGCCTAAACCCGTCAAAGACGCAAAACGTCGCTCCTCAAAACTCAGGGCAATAATCTTCAGCATGGCAATAAAGGTGACCGAGACACCCAGACCAACCAAAGTGCGGCCAATTAGCGCATGCGTCAACGATTCAGCCAGCCCAAACCAGAGGCTACCGACAAAAGAAACAATACCGCCTAACAAAATAATCCGGCGCGGCCCTAGGGTATCAACCAACACGCCCGTCGGCACCTGCATCAGCGTGTAAACATAGAAATAGGTCGCCGCTAACACCCCCAGCGAGGCGGCCGTGGTTTCAAATGCCAGCGATAGATCCTGGGCAATAGAGGCCGGCGCAAAACGCTGAAAGAACGACAACGTATAGGCGGCCATCACGACCGCTAAAATCAAGGTCGCCTGACGTGTTGTCGATGTGGCCGAACCAGGTTTCATCACTTACTGCTTACCGGTACTACCAAAACCGCCTTCGGCGCGACTACTTTCAGTAAATGCCTCAACGATATTCATCGACACCTGCAACACGGGAAACACGACTAATTGCGCTATACGGTCCAGTGGATTAATTTCAAAGGCCGTATCACTGCGGTTCCAGAGCGACACCTTAATCTCGCCCTGATAATCCGAGTCAATCAAACCCACCAGATTACCCAGAACAATGCCATGTTTATGGCCCAACCCCGAGCGCGGCAGAATCATTGCCGCCAAGCCGGGATCTGCGAGATGAATCGCAATACCGGAAGGGATTAAAACCGTTTCACCGGCATTTATTACCAAAGGCGCTTCAATACATGCGCGCAGATCGAGTCCGGCGGCACCCGGCGTGCCATAAGCAGGTGGGCTATCGTGCAAACGGGCATCCAGAATACGAACATCAATGCGGTGCATAAAGTAATTTCCTTAGAGCTGATTCAAACGGCTGGCTAATTCATCCACAAGGCGCCTTGCCAATGCCGGCTTAGACATTTCCGGCAATGGATGACGACCCTTGGCGTCATAAAGCGTCACCACATTGGCTGCCGTGCCTAATCCGTCACTCACCAGATTGCCAATCACCAACGGCAGCCTTTTACGCTGACGTTTCGCCTCGGCGTATTCGTCTAGGTTCTGGCTCTCTGCAGCGAACCCCACACAGTAGGGCGCTGCGGGCAAAGAAGCCACTTCAGCCAGAATATCCGGATTGGTTGTCAGTTCAATCGTCCGTCCGCCATCGGCAGCGTCTGATTCGGTTTTCTTCAGCTTGTGTTCCGCCGCATTCACGGGGCGGTAGTCTGCAACGGCCGCGACCCCGACAAACACCTGAGCTTTTGCAATTTCGGCCATTACCGCCTGTCGCATCTGTTCTGCTGTCTGCACATTAATGCGCTGCACGCCGAAGGGTGTAGCAAAAGAAACCGGACCGCTTACCAGCACAACCTCGGCACCCGCCTGAGCGAACGCACGTGCCATCGCAAAGCCCATCTGCCCAGATGACAGGTTGGTAATGCCGCGCACTGGATCGATGGGTTCAAAGGTTGGACCAGCCGTCATCACAATCTTTTTTCCAGCCAGCTGCTTCGCGGTCAACGCACCAATGACCGCCTCAGCTAACTCACACGACTCCAGCATCCGGCCTTCGCCAGTCTCCCCACAGGCCTGTTCACCAATGCCGGGTCCCCAAATGGCAATGCCGTCACTTTCCAGCAGTTGCTTATTACGCTGCGTCGCCGGGTTAGACCACATCTGCCGGTTCATTGCCGGCGCAATGGCGAGCGGGCAGTCACGTGCCAATACCAGTGCGGATAACAGGTCATCGGCTCGCCCCTGGGCGACTTTCGCCATGAAATCTGCCGAGGCCGGTGCAATCAGCATCAGATCAGACGAACGGGTCAGATCGATATGCGTCATACCACCGCCCTTTTCAGGGTCCCAGGCATCCACCGCCACCGGATTACCCGACAGCGCCTGAAACGTTAATGGTGTAACAAAGCGCGTTGCCGCTTCAGTCATGACGACAACTACCGTTGCGCCCGACTTCTTGAGTAAACGCACCAGCTCTGCAGATTTATAGGCGGCAATCCCACCGGTAATACCCAGTAGGATTTTTTTGCCCATCAGTTCATCCGAAGGTTGCACAACCGTCATAAACAAAGCCTTTTTGTTAAGTGTCGCCATGGAGCGCTCTTGGTTTGAGCTATTCTATCCATATTTAGCCAGCACTAGGCAGTTAAACCCGGGAGGCAGAAGCACCCATGAGTTTGACCGACATACCCAACAACGACCGCCCACGCGAAAAATTGCTACAACGTGGTCCGGAATTTCTTTCGGATAGCGAACTCGTCGCCATACTTTTACGTACAGGTCTTCCCGGGCAAGACGCTATTGCACTGGCGCATGCGCTTATCGAGCGTTTCGGCGGCTTGTACGGACTATTGTCAGCACCCTCGGCCGAACTGACCAAGACTTTAGGGCTCGGCCCGGCGAAAACAGCGCAGCTGATCGCCGTACTAGAACTGGCTCGACGCACGTTGCGCGAAGAAATGGCACAAGGGGTTTCCCTTTCGTCAGTGGATAACGTACGCCGCTATCTGAAACTCAGTCTCGCCAATCGCGAATACGAGGTATTTCACGCACTCTGGCTGGACGCCCGCAATCGCCTGATCGCCAGCGAAGAACTATTCCGGGGCACGCTGACGCAAACCAGCGTGTACCCAAGGGAGGTGGTACGTCGGGCCATGCATCACAACGCGGCCGCCGTCATCTTTGCCCACAACCACCCTAGCGGCATCGCCGACCCCTCTGGCGCCGACGAGCAACTGACAGATGCCCTACAACAGGCGCTAAACCTTATTGACGTCAGGCTGTTAGATCACTTTATTGTTGCCGGTCTTGCCGAGCCTTATTCATTCAGCGAGCATGGCAAACTGGCCTAAACGGCCTAAAAATACCCAATCTACGTATTAGTTGGCTTTTTTACTGTTTTTGCCTTATAATCATCGGCTTTCCGTTTGGGATAACAGGAGTCAATCATGGCACGCGTTTGCCAAGTAACGGGCAAGGGCCCGATGGTGGGAAACAACGTTTCTCACGCCAATAACAAAACGA
>JACCDQ011075321.1_pt1 | contig 12496 bp, 14 predicted proteins | sample 7446031 | NCBI WGS metagenome assembly JACCDQ01 (sample SAMN15323442, study PRJNA562643) | freshwater metagenome | isolation source: river surface water | place: USA:Blue River Watershed | collected 2017-08-17
AAACCACCTGGGCCAACGGCATCGACCTGAAAACCGGCCGCCCGAACTTTGTGCCCGAAAACCGCCCCGGCGACCCGACCGCAGCGGGCAGCGACGGCACCAAGGGCAAATCGGTGTTTGCAGCCCCGGGCTTCCTGGGTGGCAAAAACCAGATGCCGATGGCCTACAGCCCCAAAACCAACCTGTTCTATGTGCCAGCCAACGAATGGGGCATGGAAATCTGGAACGAGCCCATCACCTACAAAAAGGGCGCGGCTTACCTGGGTGCGGGCTTCACCATCAAGCCGCTGTACGACGACTACATCGGTTCGCTGCGTGCTGTGAACCCCAAAACCGGCAAAATCGAGTGGGAAGTCAAGAACGAAGCGCCGCTGTGGGGTGGCGTTCTGGTGGCTGGCGACCTGGTGTTCTGGGGCACGCCTGAAGGCCACCTGAAAGCCGCTGACGCCAAAACCGGCAAAGTGGTGTGGCAGTTCCAGACCGGTTCGGGCATTGTGGCCCCTCCCATCACCTGGAAAGAAAACGGCGAGCAGTACCTGACCGTGGTGTCCGGCTGGGGTGGTGCCGTGCCACTTTGGGGCGGTGAAGTGGCCAAAAAGGTCAACTTCCTGGAGCAAGGCGGCTCTGTGTGGACCTTCAAACTGATGAAGTAAGCACCCTGCGCTAGCCACATCAGGCGGTGTCAACCGCTGCACCAGGTGCGAACGGTTGATGCCGCCTTTTCTTTTGGGTTTTGCCTTTTACTTTCCTTCGACGGGTTTGTTATGCGCTCCATCTGTTTGATCGCTTCCGCGCTGGCCTGTGCCAGCACCTCCGTCCACGCGCTGGACGCAGCCGCCGCCGTGGAACTGGCCAAGGCCAACGGTTGCTATTCCTGCCACGCCAACAACGAAAAAGTGGTGGGCCCGGCCTACACCTCAGTGGCCGAAAAATACAAGGGCGACAAGGACGCCGTGGCCACGCTCGCCCAATCCATACAGAACGGCAGCAAAGGCAAGTGGGGCCGCATTCCCATGCCCGCCCACCCCAGCATGAGCGCGGCGGACATCAAGGCCCTGGCGGCTTGGGTGTTGACGGTCAAGTGAACGCTACGGCTCCCACTCCGCCACCACCGAACCCCCGGTGAAAAAGCCCTTGGGGACGGTCTCAACACGCTCCCAGCGCACCAGGCCGTGGCCTTTGCAATACCACTCGCGGGCCACAATCGGCACATCGTTGAAGCCATTGACCGGGTCGGTGTACAGGTTGAGGCTGCCCTTGCCCACGACCGCCAGACAGGGGCTGAATCGGCCTCGTGGGGTGCTCACTTCGGCATCCACCGCCTCGATGCGCCATTGCATCAGCACGCGGTGGCTGTTTTTGAGTTCGCGCGGGTATTCGTTGCGTCGCCGCAGCAGGTAGGGCACGCTGGGCGCGGCCCATTCCGTCCCCACCGCATAAGGCGCCTTGATGATCCAACGGGGCACTTCGTCGGCTTGTGGTTCGGCGTCCACATCGGTTTTCACGGCCACGCGGCGCACCCCCGCTTCGTCGCTGACCAAATAAAACGCCACGCCCGCCGAGTGTTCGCGCACCGCCACGCGCTGGCCTTGAAAGGTGTCGTGCCGGGCCACCGTTTGTGTCCAGTGCTCGGTGCTGCTGACGTCTTCGCCCTCAAACGTGACGCGGTAATGCTGCGCAGGGCCCACCTCCAAAGGAAACCAGTCCTGCGCCGGAGGTGGGCTGCAAGCCAACAGCAATTGCAGGCCGCCCATTGCCCAGGCGGTTTTGAGCAGCGGGTTCATTTTTCCGGCAGCTGTGCACGCGGCACATCGCTGAGCTTGATCTCCATCTGGTCGTTGCCCGCTGGCCGCAGCCAGCTGGACCCCGACGGCCCGCGCCTGGGTTGGGCCGACCCCATTTGTGTATTGCCATCCCGGGCCTTTTTGATGCCGTCCTCCAAAATGCCGCGCAAGTCTTTCTGGTAAGGCAAGCGGTAGTGCCGGGGCATGGCGGCCAGTTTGCCGCCGTCCATGGGGTGCAGCCAAAGAAAAATGGCACCCGCTTTGCCCTGGGCCGGACTGGGCTCGTCGAACACAGCCGACAAGAACACAAACCGTTCGGGCAAGGCATCCTCGGCGGGCCAGCCCGCGATGCGTTGCAAGGTGGTGTGCTGCAAACCGTAAAACCCCGACACCAGCAGCACGCCCACCACCTTCACCCACAGGGGCCAGCGGGTGGCCAGGCACAACACCAGCATCAAAAACGCCAGCAGCGTGTAAAGCAGGCCCAGCGTCAACAGTTCGCGGGTCAATACAGGAATCATGTTCAAAGCCCCATGCGTTCCACAATCGTGGCGGGTTGGGTGGACAACTCAACGACCTTGCCGGCGTCATCCAAGGTAAATCGGACCAAGGTTCGTTCGTCGCCGTGGGCACCGATGCGCACCTGGCCGGTGTACACAATGTCGGCCTCGGGGTTGACCTTGACCACCGAAACCGACACGTCCACCGGTTGCTGGTCGCGGCTTTCGTAGTAGTGGGCGTTGACCACGTACTCGCCCGGCATCAACCCGCGCAGCGTGGCAATTTCTTGCCGAACCGGGTTGACCACCTCGCGCCCATTGACGATGACGGTGTTGTTCTTGGCACCCCGGTCGTCGCGGTCCAGGTGCATCAAGCCGGCATCGCGCTGGCGAAACCAGAGCAAATTGCCTTGCGGGTCGCGCACCCAGGCGTCCACATCGTTGGGGTTGAGGTCGGGCCATGAAACGGTGACGATGAACTCGGCCTTGGCCGGAATATCGCCTTTTTTTCGAGCTGCGGGGTTGAACGCCAACAGCGCCACCACGAAACAAAACACGAAGGCAATCAACATGTTGAACAACATGTCGTAGAAGGGATCGGTTTCGGTGTCGCGCACCGCGCGGCCCAGGGCCATGGTCAAACCGGCTCCACGGTGTGTGCCCAGGCCAGGGTGTCGGCCATCAGGGTGTCGGCGTAGCGGTCCAGGCGCATCAGTTGCAGGCCCAGCAGCAAATTGCCGGTCAGGCCGGTCATGGTGGTCAGCAGCGCCACCCCCAGCCCGCCGGTGAGGCTGCGCAGCAGCTGGGCCGACTGGCTGGGGTCGAAACTGGACATGCCACCCAATTCCAGAGCCAGCATGGAAAACCCGATCACCTTGCCCAGCAGCCCCAGCTTGAGCTGAATACCGTTGAACCACCAGGCCATTTCGTGCGGGCCGTGGCAGCGTTCGGCCAACAGTTCGCGGGCCACCGAAGCGTCACTGCCTGACCGTATGGCCAGCGCGTAGCGGGCAGCCCAGGCGCCGTCCGCTGGCCCCCCCTGTTGCGCACCCCCCGCCACCAAGCCTTGCAGGGCCAAACGTTGGGCACCCAGGCGCCAGGCGCGCACGCCCACCCAGCCAGAGCAAGCGGCAAACACAAACAGAATGACCAGGGTCAGCGCGGTGGGATCGGCTTCGACCAAGGTGGCAACCACACCCCGCCGCCACAGCAGCCAAACGCAGCCCAGCAGCATCAAGGCATAAGCCAACCACAACAGAAACAGGCCGTGATGGCCTTGCTCCAGCGCCACCGGTGGGTGCTTCATACCCGGCAAACGGCGCACCAGCCAGGCACCCAGCATGGTGTGGTGGCGCTGGCTGGGAGGGGCCACGGCCAAGTCAAACCTCGGCAGGTTGTGCGCCACTCGCCTGAAAACGGCGTGCCTCGACGTCGTTGCGGAACACCAGCGGCGCTTCTGGCACCTGGGGCACAGCAGCGTTGCGCACGATCTGCACCACTTTGTCGTGGTGAGGTGATTTGCCACACACTGGGTCGGCCTGCTCGGGGTCACCGGCCAGCAAGTGGGCCTGGCAGCGGCAACCGCCAAAGTCCTTGTCGCGTTCGTCGCAGGTGTTGCAGGGTTCCTTCATCCAGGCGTTGCCACGGAAACGGTTGAAGGCCGAACTGTCGCGCCAGATGTGGTCCAGGCGCTGCTCGCGCACATTGGGCAGGTCCAACCCCGGCAGGCTGCCCGCGTTGTGGCAGGGCATGGCGGTGCCGTCGGGCGCGATCGACAAAAACACCTTGCCCCAGCCGTTCATGCAGGCCTTGGGGCGCTCTTCAAAATAGTCGGGCACCACAAACAGCACCTTGCAGCGGTTGCCCATTTTTTCGCGGTAGCGTTGCACCACGGCTTCGGCGTCCACCAACTGCTGGTGGGTGGGCAGCAGGTGGGCCCGGTTTTGCAGCGCCCAACCGTAGTACTGGGTGTTGGCCAGCTCCAGGTATTCGGCGCCCAACTCCAGGGCCATGTCGATGATCTTGTCCACATGCGGCAGGTTGTGCTTGTGCAGCACGCAGTTCATCACCATGGGCCAGTCGTGCGCCTTGATCAGCGCGGCCACCTTTTTTTTGAGTTCAAAGGTGCGGGTATGGCTCAAAAAATCGTTCAGCTCGCGGGTGGAATCCTGGAAGGACAGCTGGATGTGGTCCAGCCCGGCGTCTTTTAGTTTTTGGGCACGGGTTTCATTCAGGCCCACGCCCGAGGTGATGAGGTTGGTGTAATAGCCCAATCGGTGGGCTTCGGCCACCAGTTCTTCCAGGTCGTCGCGCACCAGCGGTTCGCCCCCCGAAAAACCCAACTGCGCCGCCCCCAGGGCGCGGGCTTGGGTCAGCACATCGACCCATTCCTGGGTGCTCAGTTCACGCTGGTAGCGGGTGTAGTCGGTGGGGTTGTAGCAAAACACGCAGTGCAGCGGGCACTTGTAGGTCAACTCGGCCAGCAGCCACAGCGGTGGCCCCACGTCATTGGATCCAGCCACGCCGCTGCCCTTCCTGCACCAAGGCTTCAACCTGCGGGCGGATGTTCTGCACCTCGAACAGGGTTTGCAGCTCTTGCACGATGTCGTCGAAGCTGCGCCGGCCATCGCAACGCCGCAGAATTTCAGCAGCGCTTTGGTTGAGCTGCACCATGCCTTCGGGGTACAGCAGCACCCAGGCGTTTTGCACGGTTTCAAACTGCAGGCGGAACAGCCGCGAGAGTTTCGGGTGTTCCGGCACCGGCGTGGGGTCGAAGGTGGGGGCGTCAGTCATGGCCACAAGCCTTTTCAATGGCGTCCAGCATGCTCCACAGAATGTCGAGCTTGAACTGCAGAATATCCAGTGCCCGGTGCTGTGCGGCACGGGTGTTGAAATGGTCGAGCGTGACCTGCAGGCCATGTTCCACGTCGCGGGTGGCCAGCGGTATGCGGCTGCGGAAGTACTGCAGGCCATCTGCATCGATCCAGGGATAGTGCCCGGGCCAGGTGGCCAAGCGGTCTTTGTGGATCTGCGGCGCAAACATTTCGGTCAGCGACGAACACACCGCCTCTTGCCAGGGCGCCTGCGCGGCAAAATTCACGTAGGCATCGCAAGCGAACCGCACCCCAGGCACCACGTGCTGGAGCGACCACAATTCGTCGCGCTGCAGCCCCACCGCCTCGCCCAGCCGGGTCCAGGCCTCAATGCCACCGGCCTTCGAACCCTCGTAATCGCCATAGCCGTCGTGGTCCAGGATTCGGTCCACCCATTTGCGTCGGTGTTCGCGGTCGGGCATGTTGGCCATGATGGCCGCGTCCTTGCGCGGAATGCAAATCTGGTAATAAAAGCGGTTGGCCACCCAGGTGCGAATCTCGTCGGGCGTGCACTGCCCGCCGTTCATGCGCACATTGAAGCGGTGGTGGATGTGGTAGCCCGCGCCCTTGGCACGCAACTGCTGCTCGAATGTGGCGCGGTCCCAGGCGGGCAACCCTTCGGCGCTGGGGGTACGGGTGGCAATCGAACTCATAAAGCAATCTCCAAACCGTCAAAAGCCACCCCAATCCCGTGGGCGGTCAGCTGGGCCCGTTCGGGCGAGTCTTCCCGCAGGATGGGGTTGGTGTTGTTGATATGTATCAGCCACTTGGCAGTGGTTTTAGGCAGGCGATCGAGCTGCTCGATCATGCCGCCCGGGCCACTTTGCGGCAGGTGGCCCATGTCGGCGGCCAATTTCTTGGAAAGCCCCAGGTCCATCATCTCGGTTTCGGTCCAGAAGGTGCCATCCACCAGCACGGTGTCGGCCTGCCGCATCGCGGCCCAGGTGGCGTCTTCCATGTGGCCCAGACCGGGGGCGTAAAACAAGGCCTTGCCGGTGGCGGTGTTGCGTATCAGCAGCCCAATCGTGTCGCCCGGGCGGGGTTGTCCGCGGAAGGGGGAATACGGCGGCGGCTGGCTGGTCAAAGGCACCGGTGTGATTTGCAGACCAGGCAAAAACGGGGTGTGCAGCGGTTGTCCGTTCAACGGTATGGGGTTGAGTTCCAAGCCGCAGTAGTACCCCAACAGGCGTGTCAATGGGAAACCTGTGCCCAGGTCGCCCAGCACCTCGGGCGTGGCGTACAGGGGCATGGGGGTGCTGCGTTCGCGCAGCATCAGCAAGCCAGTGCAGTGGTCAATCTGGGCATCGATCAACAGCACACCGGCAATGCCACTGTCCCGGATCTGTCGGGCCGGTTGCAAACCCGGTGCTTCGCGCACCTGTTGCAGCACCTCGGGCGAAGCATTGATCAGCAACCAGTCGCTGCCGTTTGCGGTCACGGCCACCGACGACTGGGTGCGCGGCACCGCACGCACGGTGCCGTTGCGCAGCCCCAGGCAGTTGGGGCAATTGCAGTTCCACTGCGGAAAGCCCCCACCGGCAGACGACCCTAAAACTCTCAAGCGCATGTTTTGCTCTGAAAAAAAGAGGCGCACCAGCCCACAAGCCGCATGCGCCCCGGTTTTGACAGTCGCCTGCAAGCAGGCAACCAGCCTCGATCATCGGTTGGCGATGTACATCGTGATTTCAAAGCCGAAACGCAGGTCGGTGAAGCTAGGGGCGGTCCATTGCATGGTGTGTCTCCAAAAAGAAGGATTGGGGGTAAGCTGGCACAGACTTGGCATGGTGTGTCACACACCGGCCTGACCGGGACAGCTTGATCCACACCATGCAACATCAATGCCAAAACGCCTGAGCACACCGATCGGTGTTTACCCTAGCCAAAAAGAAGCCCTGCACCGCCTGCCCTTGCCAGGGGCTGTGGACATGGCCTATCGAACCCTGGGCGCCGCTGGGGGCGCACCCTGGCTGGTGTTGCACGGCGGCCCAGGCAGCGGTGCCAGCCCGGCTTTGTGGCAAGCGTTCAACCTGGAACGCCATCGCATCTGGGTGCCCGACCAGCGGGGCAGCGGTGCATCCCGCCCCCGTGGCACCCTGCGCGGACAGCACATTCGCACCCTGGTGGCCGACTTGGAACGCCTGCGAACGGAGGCCCAGGTGCCGCAGTGGCATGTACTGGGGGGCTCCTGGGGCGCTACATTGGCCATGGCTTATGCCACACAGCACCCCCAAGCAGTGGCCTCTTTGGTAGTGCGCGGGAGTTTCACGGCCAGCATGGTGGATGTGAGCCGCTTGCTGGGCGCCATGACGCGCGCCACCAGCCGGCGGCCCCTGGTGCCACTGAACCAAGTGCAACCACTGTTGCACCGATTGTCACAACTGTTCCGCAATGGAACACCCACCCCCGCCCAGACCGGGTGGATCCACCGTTGGCAAAACGCTGAACGCCAATTGGCGCTGCATGGCCAGTGGCGCGCATGGTTGCACAGCAACGGTCTGCCCCCCAACCAGCGCAATGCTCTGCGGCGCAGCTGGGCCCAGCTGAACCGGGCCCAACGGAAAGGCCGTGTTCTTGTCGCCCAGCCCCCCTCAGGCCTGTTGGCAAAGTACCGGATTCAGGCCCACCATTTGGCCCGCCGTTGCCGCCTGCGTCCAGGCGATTGGCACCAAGGGCTGTGTGCACTGGCGCAACAAGGCACCCCAGTGACCTGGGTACACGGGATTTTTGATGCCGTGTGCCCGCCCGACCGCAGTCTGCACAGCCATGCCGTGTTGAAAGCCCGCTCCGCCTCCAGCGCGTGGGCCTGGGCGCACGCCGGGCATTTGGGCATCGAACCGGACATGCTGCGCGCATTGCAACAAAGTTTGAAGCCATGAGTCATCAGCCGGCCAGGCAAAAAGAATGGCGTCGGTGGTTGCGGTGGCTGGCGCTGGCAGCAGCCAGCGGACTGGGTGCTTGCTCGAGTGCTCCGCCTTTTCGCCCGACGCCCCTTGATTGCGCCGCAACGGTCCAGCGGCCCTGGCAGGACCTGGCACCGGGGGTCTGGGTGTGGCCAGCCCCAGCAGAAGACATCACGCTCCAAAACCGAGGGCATGTGTCGACCCAGGTGTTGTTGTTACACGGCTCGCAGCCAACCGAAGCCACCCTGATCGACCCAGGCCCCAGCCTGGCCCATGGGCAAACCGTGCAACGCACCGCCTGGTGCCAGCTGGGTGTGCGCATCCGGCACGTCATCAACAGCCATGCGCATGCCGAGAACGTGCTGGGCAACTCGGCTTACGCCGACACCACGTCCATTAGCGCCACCCACACCACCCGTGCCAGCATGGCACAACGGTGCCCCGGCTGCCTGACTTCGATCACCCAAAATGCCGGGGCAGCCGCCATGGACGGGACGCAAATTGCGTTGCCCCGCCACACCTTGCAGAACGGTGACACCCTGGCGCCGGCACTGACAGGCTGGCAGGTGCAAGAACACCGCCACGCCCACACCGAAAGCGATTTGGTGCTTTGGAACCCCGAACTGCGTGTGCTGGTGGCCCCCAGTCTGGTGTACGGCCAACGCCTGCCCGAGCTGGCCCAAGGCAGCGTACAAGGTTGGCTCACGGCATTGGACGCCCTGGCAGCGCTTCAACCCCGGGCGTGGGTGGGCACCCAGCCCAGCACCCAGGCACCCAACAGCCTGGAGCAAACCCGGCAATACCTGTGCGACCTGTCACATCTGGTGTGGCAAGCCATGGACCGGGGCCTGTCGCCAAACGACGCCCATGCCCTGCACCTGCCCGCTTACCAAAACTGGGCCGGCTATGCGCGAAGGCATGTGTTCAACGTGCAACGCGCCTGGCGCGAATGGGAACCCCGGTGGATGGCACAAGACGCACCCACATGCCACGCTCGGCCCACGCCTCGTCAACCCCACACGTCGGCAGGCAACTGATCCTTTTTGCGGTAAATGGTGTTGCGCGACACCCCCAGCAACTTCGCGGCCGCCGACACATTGCCTTCGCAGCGCCGCAAGGCATCGGCCATGGCGTTCAAGGCCACATCCTGTATGCGCTGCCCGGCCAGCACGCCTTGCAGCATCTGGGGCGGCAACTGTATCGGTTCCTCGTGCCCCATCACACTGGCGTTGACCGACACACTCTGCAAAGCGGCCAAACGGTCCGGGGGCACGGGCTGGGTCACCGAAGCCGCCACGGCGGCCATCTCGTCCAGGAAGTCGTCCGGCAGGTGCTCCACCTCGATCGAGCCGCTGCACCCCACCAGGGCCACCGCAGTGCGCAACACATTGTGCAACTGGCGGAAGTTGCCTGGCCAGTGGTACCGGCGGAACAAGTCCATCACACGGGTACCAATGACCAAAGACGGCCCGTTTTCGCACAGGCTGTTGAGCACCTTGCGCACCACGATGTCGAAATCGGTTCGGTCGCGCAGCGCGGGCAACTTGACCACCAGGCCGTTGAGGCGGTAGTACAAATCTTCCCGGAACTGGCCCCGGGCAATCAAATCCTTGAGGTTGCGGTGCGTGGCGCACACAATCGCCACGTCCACCTCGTATTCTTTGCCCGACCCCAACGGGTTGACCCGTCGCTCTTGCAGCACCCGCAACAAACGGGCCTGCAGCTGTGTGGGCATGTCGCCGATTTCGTCCAGAAACAAGGTGCCGCCGTTGGCCTGCAATATCTTGCCCGGCGAGCCCTTGCGGCGCGCGCCGGTAAAAGCCCCCTCTTCGTAACCGAACAGCTCCGACTCGATCAGGGTTTCAGGAATCGACGCGCAATTGACCGACACAAAAGGCCGTGACGTGCGGCCAGAATCGTTGTGAATAGCCTGGGCCAGAATGTCCTTGCCGGTGCCGGTTTCACCCAAAATCATGATGGGAATGTCCCGGTCCAGCACCATCTGCAACTTGCGCACCACGGCCGCCACTTGCGAATCGCCCGTGTCCAGGTAATGCAAGCCCGACAACCCGTTTTTCGGAGCCAGTTTGGCCACGGCCTGCACCGGTGCGCTGGCCACGCGGGGTTTTTCCCAACGGCTGCTGGGTGCAGAATCGGCATCCACGTCGACATCCGCGCGGTCCTGCACCACCGGCGCAAACCAGCTATTGATGGGCTTGACCTTGGCATGGCACCACACCGAAACCCCGTTGCTCAGGCACAGCAACACCGGTTTGCCTGCCGAATTGCGCAAGCGGTCCATGAGTTGCGACATGGCCATGCCAAACAACGACGAGAACGTGTGCGCCTGCAAACAGTTCACGGTTTGGCCCAGCTGAAACTGGGCACTGCGGTTGGCCGACTGGAAACGCCCGTCCTGGCTGAAAACGGCAATGCCTTCAACCAAGGTACCCAAGAATTCAGCCCGCGAATGGAAATGCACCCGCACCGAGTCCGCAAACACGTTGGCGAACATCTGGTTTTCAATCATCTGCGCCGACATGCGCACCAGCGCCATGGTGTGCCGGTGGTGGCTGCGGTCATCGCCCGTCACGTCCAGCGCCCCCACCACCTTGCCGTGGGGGTCGAAGATCGGGGTGCATGAACAGGCCAGGATGTGGTTGGCCATCAGAAAGTGATCGCGACCACGCACCGTGACGGGCCGCTCTTCGGCCAAGGCCGTGCCCACCGCGTTGGTGCCCTTGCTTTTTTCCGACCACTCCACACCGGGCATCAGCGCCACCTGCGATGCTTTTTCCAGGAAATCGTTGTCGCCCAGCGAATGCAGGATCAAGCCGTCGCGCGCCGTCAGCACCACCATGCTGTGGGTGTTGGCAATTTGCTCGTAGAGCGTTTCCATCACCGGCGCCGCGTGCTGGTACAAGAACCGGTTCTGTTCCAGGGCGTGATGAAAATCCGCCCGGTACAAGGTGGAAAAATCAGGCCGGTCGCGCGAAGACAGCCCAAACTGCACGCTGCGTGCATGGGACTGTTGAATCACCACTTCGTGGTTGGCAACGGTGTCGGAATACGGCCATCCGTTGCTGTTTGCACCCTCCCCTCCTTCGGGTTGCGTCGTTGCCATCATGTTGTCTCCGGGGGCTCCGCCGGATGCCCATTCGCATCCGCTCACCACACTTTCATCTGAACCCTCTGAAAAACGGGGGGTCTCGCTTGACGTTGAGTTCCAGCTTGTAACTGCCACTTGATTCTCCGACATCTGATGTACCTGTTCAAGGTATGCAAGGAGTTCGCCACTGCGGGTTATCCCTGGTCACAGGCCTGATTTGTGACGGTTTTAGCAAAGCAGAGGCTCCAAAACGTGTAGCACTGGAACAAGGTTTGTTCCGTTCTGTGACAGTTGCCGCCCCCGCTTGTGGCTTCTGGCACAACCCAGCCCACGCAGAGCGGCAAAAAGCGAATTTCAGGACGTTGTTGCCAGGGCATTCCAAGGTGGCACGCATATTGCCCATGAAGGCGCATTCAACGACCTTTTGGAGACAATCCCGTGAAATCGACCCTGCACTCCCCTTCCCTGCTGAAATTCGCCCGCCGCGCTTTGGGTGCAGCCACCGTGTCGGCGCTGGCCGTGGTTTTGGCAGGCAATGCCTGGGCGCACGGTGACGTGGTGCCACAGGCGGTGGACACCAGCACCCTGCCACAACTGGGTGCCAAGTGGCAAGACGCGAACCCCTACAGCACCGGCCCGGCCCACAAGGAAGCGCTGCGCATTGGCACCTCGGCCTACAACCAGAACTGCGCCCGCTGCCACGGCCTGGAAGCCATCTCTGGTGGCATTGCCCCAGACTTGCGCAAATTCGACGGCGACTGCACGGGCATGGCCGACGCAGCCAAGAAAAACGCCTGTTTCCGCGAAATGGACGAATACTATGTGGCCACCGTCCGCCGGGGCCGCACCCGCGATGGCCGCGTCTACATGCCTCCGTTCGAAAGCACCCTGTCGCAAGAGGCCATCTGGTCCATCAAAACCTACCTGGAGACACGGCGCGCCGATTGAACGGCAAACCCACACCACCGACCGCAACAACCCCAGGAGACCACCTTGACCCCACCCAAACGCGCCACCGGCTTGAAACGTCGCACGCTGCTGTGCGCAGCCCCCATCGCCTTGGGCCTGCCCAGCTGGTTGCAGGCCCAGGAACTTGAAGACCTGGACAAGATCCGGGCCTCCGGGGTTTTGAAAGTGGCTGTCTACAAAGACAACGCCCCCTACTCCGATGGCAACGTCAATGACGCCGAAGGGGTGGATGTGGCCCTGGCCCAGGGCCTGGCCAAGGAACTCGGACTGCGCTTGCAACTGTTGCCCTTCGATGCCGGCGAAAAAATGAACGACGACCTGCGCAACATGGTCTGGCGTGGGCATTACCTGGGCTACGGCC
>JACCDQ010332330.1_pt1 | contig 12495 bp, 9 predicted proteins | sample 7446031 | NCBI WGS metagenome assembly JACCDQ01 (sample SAMN15323442, study PRJNA562643) | freshwater metagenome | isolation source: river surface water | place: USA:Blue River Watershed | collected 2017-08-17
CGATAAATGCAGCATACTGATTGCTACGGCCACTGGCAGCCGATTTAAAGGCATCACCGGCTTTGTACTGAAGGCTGTTGCCATCGACATCATGCCCTTTAGCGCAGCGCACCCAGCCTTTTTCTGACAACACCACAGTGACAGCTTCACTTGGCAATAATTCCTTTTCACTCAGTGCCTTGGCTTCTTCGCGCTGTACCAGCGGACTGCGGCGATCGTCGCCGTATTTCTTCGCATCGGCCCGGAGTTCATCGCGGATCAGCCGGGTCAGTTTACTTTCACTGCCAAGCACGCCCTGCAAATACTCCCGCTCTTTGTTCAGCTCGTCCTGCTCGGCGCGGATCTTCATTTCTTCCAATTTGGCCAGGTGGCGTAACTTCAGCTCCAGGATGGCCTCGGCCTGACGGTCACTCAGGCTGAAACGCTCTATCAGCACTGGCTTGGGCTCATCGTTTTCACGAATGATGCGGATCACTTCGTCGATATTGAGAAATGCAATCAGCAAACCTGCCAGCACATGCAGCCGATCCAGCACTTTGTCGAGCCGATACTGCAAACGCCGGCGCACCGTCTCGCGACGGAACTGCAGCCACTCTGACAGGATCTCCAGCAGATTTTTCACCCGCGGCCGCTGATCCAATCCGAGAATATTCAGGTTCACCCGATAGGATTTTTCCAAGTCCGTAGTGGCAAACAAATGTTGCATCAGCTGCGGCACATCAATGCGGTTGGAACGCGGCACAATGACGATACGGGTCGGGTTTTCGTGGTCTGATTCATCGCGCAGGTCCGACACCATCGGCAGTTTTTTCGCGTTCATCTGGGCGGCAATTTGTTCCAGCACCTTGGCACCGGAGGTCTGGTGTGGCAGCGCCGTGATCACCACGTCACCATCTTCCACGCTGTACACCGCGCGCATCCGCACACTGCCGCGGCCGGTTTCATAAATGGCCTGCAGTTCATGCGCCGGCGTAATGATTTCGGCATCGGTGGGGTAATCCGGCGCTTTGACGTACTGCAGCAAGTCGCTGACACTGGCCTGTGGATGTTCCAGCAAATGACAGGCGGCATCGACCACTTCCCGCACATTGTGCGGCGGAATATCAGTCGCCATCCCCACCGCAATGCCAGTGACGCCGTTCAGCAGAATATGCGGCAAGCGGGCCGGCAGCACTTTGGGCTCTTCCAGCGTGCCGTCAAAATTCGGGATCCAGTCGACAGTGCCCTGCCCCAGTTCGGTCAGCAGGACTTCGGCAAATTTCGACAACTTGGCTTCGGTATAACGCATCGCAGCAAAAGACTTCGGGTCGTCTGGTGCGCCCCAGTTGCCCTGACCGTCGACCAGCGGATAACGGTAAGAAAATGGCTGCGCCATCAGCACCATCGCCTCGTAACAGGCGCTGTCGCCATGCGGGTGGAATTTACCTAACACATCACCGACGGTGCGGGCGGACTTTTTGTACTTCGCCACATGCGACAGACCCAGCTCCGACATCGCATAGACGATGCGACGCTGCACCGGTTTGAGGCCGTCGCCAATGTGCGGCAGCGCACGGTCCATAATCACGTACATCGAGTAATTCAGGTACGCTTCTTCGGTAAAATGCCGCAGCGGCCTTTGTTCAATGCCGTCGGCGCTGATAATGATGTCGGTCATGCATACACCTTTAAATGGGCTCAGCGCGCTTTACGCCGCCACTGCCACAGTAATAACGTCAGCAAAATCAGGCTGGTGGTGGCAAACAAGCCAATCCATAACCACTGATTTTGTCTTTTTTGTTCGGCTTCCTGCAGACGCAGCGCCTGCAATTCATTGTTTTTCTGCAAAAGCTCGTTGCGCGCCTGCTGGCGCTCGGCATCAAAACCAAGCCGCATCTTTTGCACCTGCAGGTCTCTTTTGTCGTCCTGCAGGCTGACGTAACTTTTAAAGAAAGCATCCAGCGTATTGTAAGCTTTCTCATAATCCCCTTTGTCGGCATAAAGCTGCGACTTTAACCGGTCAAAATGCAGCGCAAAGAACTGATCTGACATGTTCCGCTGGTCACCGAGGCTTTGCGCCGCCAGATCGGCTTCCTGAAATGCCAGGCTGGTCTGGCCCAGCGCCCGGTAAATCAATGCCTTTTGAAAATGATGCTCGGCAAGCTGGTAGGTCGATTGCAACGAGGGCAGATAGACATCAGCCTGCTCCAGATACGCCACGGCTTGTTCATGTTTTTTATGGGAAAATTGCGCAGAGGCCAAGCCAAAATAAGCATAATAAAGCTGGACCGGATCTTCGGCCTGCATGGCGACTTTGAGCATTTTATCGAAAATCTCCATCGCCTCGGCCACTTTGTTCTGGTACAGATAGGTCATCGCCAGGTTGTACCACACCGACATTTTATTGTTCTGCCAGCCTAACTCGTCATAGAGCCGGAACGAAGTCTCCAGCAGCTGCCGCGCTTCGTCATCGCTTTGCAGCATGGTGTACATCAGACCAAGCTCAGCGTTGACACTGGCGAGCATTTCTTTGTCGTTGAGTCTGACTGCTCGCTCAAACGCATCTTTGAGCAATGCTAAGGCGTCCTGCGGCTGATTTTCTTCAGCTTGCATAGCAGCCAGATTCAGCTGCCCCTGGATCATCAGCTTTTCATCCCCAAGCTCAGTGGCCAGCCGCATGCCTTTTTGGTACTGCTCATTGGCTTTGGCGTATTCTCGACGCATCTCCAGGGCAAACCCCAGGCTATACAACAACTCAACCCGGATATTACCCAGATCCGCGGGTAACAAAGACAAGGCCCGCTCTGCAGCTTCGAGCTGATCCCGGTGACGACCGAGCGCCTCATAAACCAGCGACAACTCGCCGAGCCACTGCGCCTGCAATGAAGGCGGCCAGCTGGCAAACTCAGCTTCATGGCTGAGCGCGAGATTCAGCATCGCCGACGGCTGAATATTTTTTTGCTGGCGAACTTTCACCAGCCAGTCAGGAATAGTGGCGTCGGCGGCATTCGCCAGCGACAGGCCACCGCAGAGCCAGAGACAAAGCAACAAAGGTGCACAGAGTTTCATGGTAATAATAATTCTTCTTCGGTGCATAAATAGTCAGTCCAGCATATAACGTGATGAACTGACAGGCAATCTTCAGGCCAGCACTGCCCGGTCACCCTTGGTTTCCAGCCAGTCCTTGCGGTCATTGGCGCGTTTTTTTGCCAGTAACATATCCATAGTTTCTAAAGTCTGGCGTTCATCATCGATGGTCAGTTGCACCAGCCGGCGTGTATTCGGGTCCATCGTGGTTTCGCGCAGTTGCAGCGGGTTCATTTCGCCCAGCCCTTTAAAGCGCTGTACGTTGATTTTGCCGCGTTTCTTCTCGGCTTCCAGCCGGTCCAGAATGCCGTTTTTCTCGTCTTCGTCGAGCGCGTAATAGACATCTTTACCGATATCAATCCGGTACAACGGCGGCATCGCGACAAACACGTGTCCGGCATCCACCAGTGGCCGGAAATGTTGCATAAACAAAGCACACAACAAAGTGGCGATGTGCAGTCCGTCCGAGTCAGCGTCGGCCAGAATACAGACTTTGCCATAACGTAACTGCGTCAAATCGGCCGAATTGGGGTCCAGCCCAATGGCCACAGAAATGTCGTGCACTTCTTGCGAGCCAAGGATTTGCTCGGATTCCACTTCCCAGGTATTCAGTATTTTCCCACGCAGCGGCATCACCGCCTGAAACTCGCGATCGCGCGCCTGTTTGGCCGAACCGCCCGCCGAGTCCCCTTCCACCAGAAAAAGCTCAGAGCGCGAAACGTCCGCCCCGGAGCAATCCGCCAGCTTACCTGGCAGCGCCGGGCCTGCGGTCACTTTCTTACGGACAATTTTTTTCTCAGCACGCAGGCGTTTTTGCGCGTTGTTAATGCAGAACTCCGCCAGTTGCTGCGCAATGTCGGTATGTTCATTCAGCCAGAGACTGAAACTGTCTTTGACCACACCCGTGACAAAACTGGAGGCCTGACGGCTCGACAGCCGTTCTTTGGTTTGGCCGGCAAACTGCGGCTCCTGCATTTTCAGCGAAAGAATATAAGCGCAGCGGTCCCAGACATCTTCCGGCGTTAATTTAATACCGCGTGGCAATAAGTTACGGAATTCACAAAATTCACGCAGCGCTTCGAGCAAGCCCTGACGCAAACCGTTGACGTGAGTGCCACCCTGCGCGGTCGGGATCAGGTTGACGTAGCTTTCGGTCAGCAGCTCACCGCCTTCCGGCAGCCACAACACAGCCCAGTCGACCGCTTCGGTGCTGGCGGCAAAGGTGCCGACAAAAGGCTGCTCCGGCAGCACCAGATAATCTTTGACGGCATCGATTAAATAATCACGAATGCCGGCGATAAAACACCACTGATGACTTTGCTCATTGACTTTGTCGTCAAATTTGACCGTGAGGCCCGGGCACAACACCGCTTTGGCTTTGAGGACGTGCAAAAGCCGGCTGACCGAAAACTTCGCGCTGTCAAAATACTTAGGATCCGGCCAGAAGCGCACCCGGGTGCCGGTATTGCGCTTACCGACGGTACCGGTGATGGCCAGCTCACTGACTTTATTGCCGTGCTCAAACGCCATCTCGTACACGTTGCCGTCGCGGCGCACTGCCACTTCAACCCTGCTGGATAAGGCGTTGACCACCGAAATGCCGACGCCGTGCAGACCACCGGAGAACTGATAGTTTTTATTGGAAAATTTACCGCCGGCATGCAAGCGGCACAAAATCAGCTCAACGCCGCTGACGCCCTCTTCCGGGTGGATATCGACCGGCATGCCGCGGCCATTGTCGATCACTTCAATCGACTGATCGGCATGCAAAATGACTTGGACTGTGTCGGCATGACCAGCCAAGGCTTCGTCAACACTGTTGTCGATCACTTCCTGCGCCAGGTGGTTTGGTCGCGTAGTATCGGTGTACATGCCCGGACGGCGTTGCACCGGTTCAAGCCCGGTCAGCACCTCAATGGAATCGGCGTTATATTGTTGTTCTGTCATGTAAAAGTTCCGAAGTTCGCTTGGGTGTCGGGCCAACTGCCACGCTCACCGTGCTCAAAGGCTGGTCAGTCTGTCAGTGACTGTATCAATTCACAGTGTTTTACCTTGTCTTTTACGCTAGTTGGGCAAAATTGACAATATCCGCCAGCCGGCTTTGCAGGTTCTGATAACTGTGGTCGCCGCCCGGCTGCACGTCAGGCCGGCAGTCACGATAAAAATCCAGCGCCTGACGATAGTCCAGCACTTCATCACCGCTTTGCAGCAACACCAGATAGTTAGCCGGCTGTCGCAAGTTGTCGACCTGCAGCGCGGCCAGTTGCGGCAAATGTTCGGCTTTGACTTCGTAATGCTGCTGGCGCACCGGGTGAAAATAAGGCCCGAGGTGTTGTTGCAACAGCAGATGGGGCCGCACGGCCGGATTAATCAGCACCGCTTTACAGCCAAACTGTTCGGCCAGCGCTGTCGCCAGGAAACCGCCCAGGGAACTGCCAATCAGCAGGTCTGGCGCACGCCCGGCACAAAGCGCTTGCAGTTCCTGCCAGGCTTCTGCAGGCGTATAGGGCAAATCCGGAATACTGAGCACATGATGAGGCAGTTGCTGCTGAAAATAATCGCGCACCAACAGCGCTTTTTCCGACTGCGACGAGCTGGCAAAGCCATGCAGATACACAATATGTTGAGGCTTCAAAACTGCAAAAACTCCCATTGAAGCAGCCCGTTCGGGCCAAAAGTCCAGCGACAGGCCTGTGGCCCGCCGTTAACCGTCTGCCAGTCCGGTGTCTGTAAAAACTGCACTGAGCTGGCCGGGCAACCGACCTGGACAAAATCCGGCCACAGCTGCTGATACGCATGATGGCAATGACCATGCGCCAGCCCGCGCAGCCGGGGCTCGGTTTGCAACAGCTGCAGCAAACCGCTTTTGTCCTGCTGGTCAAAACGGTCGATAAAACTGCCAATCGGCAGCAAATGATGATGACAAAACCAAAACACCGGCTGCTCGCCGGCGACGGCCAGCCATTGCTTAAGCTCCGACAGGCGTGCCGGCGGAAAAGCACCGGCCGGCGTGTCGCCTTTGCTGTCGAGCAGCCACAACTGCCAGCCCGGCAATTGCAGACGGCGCTCCGGCCGAAAAGGCGGTTGCTGGCTAAGCGCTGCAAGCGCGGTGCGCTCATCATGATTTCCCGGCAATAAAAACACCGGCGCCGGCCAGTCGGCCAGCAACTGCTGCAATAACTGATAAGAGGCCGGGCTGTGATCTTCGGTTAAATCGCCGGTCAACAGCAGTAGTGGCGCCTGCGCGCGCAGCGCGGCCAGAATAGCGGCCAGATGATGATAGGGCCGGATGCCCTGATAAACGGCGTCGGGTGTGGCCAGCAAATGGCAGTCGGTAATTTGCACCACAGTGGCGGTTTGCCAGTGAAACAGCTCAGGCATCAGCTCGCCACAACCTCAGCATTAAAACCGGCGGTGCGGCACAGCGCCAGCCAGTCGCGCAGCAACAGGTTAATTTGGCGTTTTTCATCCGGCTGCAGCATTTCCAGATTCGGATAATCGTACACCGCCTTAAAACGACGCACCTGCTGACAGGCCACCACTTCGGCCAGGCGGGCGTCATGATAAAGCCGCACTTCAAATTTGGGTTTAAGCCAGTGCAACACCGAGCTGCTGATCAGTTCAATTTCCACAGTGCTGGTGAATTTACACAGCTCCTGCAGCCGCAGCCGGTACTGGTCAAAGGCGCTGACCTGAATTTGCACCGAGTCCCCCACTTGCCCACTGGCCGGCACCAGATGCCGAAGCTGCGCATAATTGCGCTCACACAGACTTAAAAAGTCTGGCACATAAGGCTGATAGCGGCGGGCTTTAGCGGCGGTCATGTCAGCAACCTTCCTGGGGCGTCAGCCATTGCTGGCGCACTGTGTTCAGATGAAGAGCTAACCATTGTAGCGCAATGACTGTGGCGGCATTGTCGATTTTGCCGGCAGTCAGTAAATCTGTCGCTTGTTGCCTGGGCATCACATGCACCCGGATATCTTCGAGTTCCTCTGCCAGCCCAAAAATGCCAGGCCGGGCTGGTGTGGTCAGCTCGCCCAGATACAAATGAATGCGTTCTGTGGTGCCACCGGGGCTCGACAGATAACTGAGCATCGGCCACAAACGGCCAAGCGTCAGCCCGGCCTCTTCGCTGGCTTCGCGCCGCGCAACTTCCTCTGGCGCTTCGTCCGGGCCAAACATTCCGGCCACCGCTTCGAGCAGCCAGGGGCTGTCGGAACTGGCCAGCGCCCCAAAACGGATTTGTTCAATCAGCACCAGTTCATCACGCTGTGGGTCATAGGGTAAAACCACCACGGCATGGCCACGCTCGAACATTTCCCTTGTAACAAGCTCGCTCCAGCCGCCGGCGAACAGCCGGTGACGAAACCGATATTGCTTTATCTGGAAAAAACCCCGGAAAACCGTTTGTTCATCGTGAATTTCGACATCATCCGGACCGAATGCCGGATAATTTATCTCCTTGATTTCAGACATATCTGGACTCACATTCTGTTACACTTGCCGCTACAACTTTTACGAGAACGGTTCGACTTAGTGTACGCGAACACGTTAATATCCGTTCAATTTTGTTTTCCATGGAACCTGGTTATGAAAAAAACTGTTTTAAGTTCACTGGTGTGTGCCGCCATCGGCCTGTTCAGTCTGCAGGCCAGCGCGGAAAACCTGCAGAATATCTATCAGCTGGCGCTGAAAAAAGACCCGCAAGTGCTGAAAACTGCCGCTCAGCGTGATGCTGCCAAAGCCGGTATTGATGTCAGCAAAGCTTCTTTCCTGCCGAGTATTGGCCTGAGCAGTGGCATCACCAAGGGCCGTGAGGACGTAGGTACTGGTATGAGTGCGACAGATACCAGCTACGGTACGACACTGAAACTGCAGCAAACTGTATTCAACTGGGGCGACTGGGAACGTTTATCCAATGCCGAGAAACAAGCACTGCAAGGTCAGGTTTATTACAATGCAGCATTGCAGGGCCTGATTGTCCGCGTATCACAAGCCTACTTCAATGTGCTCAGTGCCAACGACGATTTAACCTTCGTCACAGCCGAAAAACGCGCCGTCGAGCGTCAGCTGGAACAAACCAAACAACGGTTTGCCGTCGGTCTGACTGCTATTACCGACGTGCATGAAGCACAAGCACAATACGACTCGGTCGTGGCCCGCGAAATTTCTGCCACCAACGCGCTGGAAAACGCCCGCGAGTCGCTGCAGGAAATCACTGGCGAATACCACTCACAACTGAGCCCACTGAATACCAACAAGTTCAAAGCCAGTGCGCCACAACCAGAAAAAGCGCTGGATTGGGTACAAATTGCAGAGCAAAGCAGTCTGGATTTACAAGGCCGTAAACTGGCGTTGGAAATCGCGCAAAATAATATCGATTTGGCAGAAGCTGGTCATTATCCAACTGTCGGTCTGGAAGCTACTAAATCTATCTCTGATAGAAGCAGCACCTTACAAAGAGATACCGAATCAGTATCGCTGAACCTGTCAGTGCCGCTGTATTCAGGCGGCGCCACTGTCGCTGGCACTGAAGTACAACGCGCCAATTATGTCGCCGCCAGCGAAGATCTGGAACTGGGCCACCGCTCTGTAGTTCGGCAAATTCGTGTGAACTACAACAACGTCGGTGCGGCGATTGCCGGGATTAAAGCACTGGAACAAGCGGTTGTGTCGGCAGAAAGTGCGCTCAAAGCGACTGAAGCCGGTTTTGAAGTCGGCACCCGGACTATCGTCGATGTGCTGATCAGCACCCGTAACCTGTTCGATGCGCGCCGTAATCTGACCAAAGCCCGCTACGACTACATCCTGGCGGTGCTGTCGCTGAAACAGGCGGCCGGCACGCTGACCGAAGACGACCTGGCGACAGTCAACGCCGCGCTCGGTGCTTAACTACAGCGTTTTATATGACTCTAAGGCCGGTTTACCGGCCTTTTTTCTGCCTGGTTCGCAGCTTTGTAATGCTCAGACCAGTGTGGCCGCCGTGCTTTCTGACTGGTCAGCCGCGCGGATTCAGTTAAAATAGCGCGTTTTGTGTATTGAGGGCTCTTTGTGTATCAGGCTCCCCCCTTTTCTGTGGCGTTATTGCATCCGCGTTATTGGCTGTTGTGGCTGGCGTTAGGCCTGGCTTATCTCATCAGCTGGCTGCCTTATTCTGTGCTGATGGCCATGGGCCGTGGCCTTGGCCGGCTCAGCTTTAAATTGATGAAATCCAGAGCAAAAATTGCCCGGCGCAATCTGGAACTGTGTTTCCCCGACATGCCGGCCGGCGAACGCGAACAACTGGTCTGGCGCAACGCCGAAGAAACCGGCTGTGCCGCGATTGAAACGCTGATTGGCTGGTGGTGGCCGACCTGGCGTATCCGCAAACTGGCGCACTTTAAAGGTTATCAGCATATTCAGGCGGAGCTGGAAAAAGGCAAAGGTGTCTTGCTGCTGGCGTCCCATATGCTGCATCTGGAAGCAGCCTGCCGGGTCTTTGGTTTGACCCACCCCAGTGTGGGTTTTTACCGGCCACACAATAACCCGCTGATGGAGTTTTTTATGTATCGCGGCCGCAGTCGCGGCAATAAATATATGATTGGCAAACGCGACGTCAAAGCGCTGATTAAGGCTTTAAATGAGGGTGAAGTCTGTTTTTACCTGCCTGATCAGGATTACGGCCCGAACCGTGCGATTTTTGCACCGTTTTTTGCTGTCAAAGAGACCGCCTGTACCAACGGCACTTTGTTATTCGCCAATGCCGCCAATTGCAGTGTGGTGCCGATCATCACCAGTAAGCTGCCCGGCCAACGCGGTTACCAGATTGAAGCCCTGCCAGCCCTGACCGATTTTCCTGGTGACGATGACTATCAGGCTGTCTGCCGGGTCAATCAATGGGTCGAACAAGCCGTGCTGCGCCATCCGGAACAATATATGTGGGTGCATCGCCGTTTCAAAACCCGCCCACACCCCGATGCGCCGTCGCTATACTGAAGCCGCTTGCAAGGCCGGAAAAAGCATTTGGCTTCATCCGGCCCTTTGTTTAGTATGAACGGCTGTTAAAGGAATAAGGTGCGGCATGAATTTCTGGATCAAACATCTGCTTATTGTGGTCATCCTGCTGGCCCTCGGTGTTGTGTTATTGCTGTTTCCCGATTTGTTCCTGTCAAAATCCGAACCTTCCAAAGAAAGAATCAAACAATCCGCCGCCCTTGAGTTCACCAATTTTTATGAGCAGCTGCGTTACTCGCTCGATGCCAGTGTGGATAAATCCAAAGAGTTTCTGATTGATCTGATAGACAGCAGCGACACGCTCACCAGCGCCTTGGAAAACCGCACCAATACAGTACCGCCGATGCCGGATAACTGGCATGGCGTCAAGCGTAACCGTAAATTCGAACAAGGCACCCGGCTGCGCGACCATATGATAGCGTTTGCCAAAGAAGAAGAAATGGAGCTGTACTGGACCTTACCACGCGATTATGTGGTGAAACACTATTTCCAGAGCGAAGGCAATTATCTGGAAACGCTCAAAGACATCGCCACGGCAATTGGACCCGACTTTGACACGCCGGTGCTGGCTTATTTTTGCCCGAAACAACGGGCCGCAGTGCTGACCAACAAAGCCAACGAATTTGTGCTGCAAAACTGCCGGCACCTCAATGCTGAGCCGGCCGTTCGCAAAAAATCCACCACAGCCCCGCGTTACTGAGCCCCCAGCATAATTTGTTGCCAGGCTTGCCGCACCTGCGTTTCGGCGACCGTCAGATCGGTGACCGCCTCAGCGTCGGCCGGCGCCAGCGTTTGGCGATGACTCACGCCCCGCAGTTGCTGATAAGCCAGCTGCAATGCAGCTGTCTGCTCTTGTGCTAACAAGCCACTCGCCGCTGCGGCATCCAGGATCCGGATATTGTCGCTGTACTGGTACAGCGCCGGAAAACGCTCGCCGTAAGCCAGCACCAAAAACTGGCTGATAAACTCCAAATCGACGATGCCGCCGGCCATGTGTTTCACTTCTGTTGACTGAGCACCATGGTGATCCCGCAGTTTTTGCCGCATTTCCAGCACTTCAGTGCGAAGCTTGGCGATATCACGGCTTTGGCCCAAAATTTCGCTGCGGATGGCTTCAAACTGCGCGCTTATCTGAGGGTCGCCATAAATCAGCCGGGTGCGGGCCAGCGCCTGATGCTCCCAGGTCCAGGCTTCATGGCGCAGATAGTCGCCATAAGTGCTGACATGTACCGTCAGCAAACCGGCATTGCCGGAGGGCCGCAGGCGGGTGTCGACTTCGTACAAAATGCCGCTTGGCGTGCGGGTGGTGCACAGATGCAAAATCCGCTGCACCAGTTTCAGGTAAAACTGCCGCGAATCAATGCTGCGCTCGCCACTGGTCGGCGCCAGTGAATCACATTGATGTAAAAACACCAGGTCCAGATCTGAGCCGTACCCCAGTTCCAGCCCGCCCAGCTTGCCATAAGCGATGACGGCAAAACCTTTGGCTGAGCCGGCGGTCAGGCCGGCCGGATAGCCATATTTATCCACCATCTGCTGCCAGGCCAGCTCCACCACTTTGTCGATAATGGCTTCTGCCAGCCAGGTCAGATGGTCGGACACTTTCATCAGCGGCAGTATGCCAGTGATGTCCGCAGCCGCGATGCGCAAGGTCTGAGCTTGTTTGTACTGGCGCAGCATGTCCATCACGCCTTCGAGGTCATCTTCCGGCACCCGCAGCATTTGCTGGCGCAGCCGGTCGCGATAGTCCGCCACAGTCGCCACCTGATAGAGCTGGCCGGGGTCGATCAGTTCATCGAGCAGCATCGGGTAACGCGCCAGATGTTCGGCCAGCCAGCCACTGCGGCCACACAGCCGCACCAGTTGCTGCAGCGCCGGCGGATTTTCAAATAACAGTTCCAGATAAGCAGTGCGCGACACTATCTGGCGCAGCACGCCCAGCACCCGCTCCAGCACCACGGTCTCGGCTTTGGCACTGATCACAAAATGCAATAACAACGGCAGCAGCTTGCCCAGCAGTTCACGACCACGCGGGCCGACCTGGCGCTTCTGACAGTCCGCTTTAAACTGCTGCAGCTGTTGCACCAGCGCGCTGGCCTCCAGGGCCGGCAGCCAGTCCAGATGCTCTGCCAGCTCAGCGGCACTTTGTTCGCTGTCCCATAACATACGACCGAGCAGCAGCTCCGGCGCTTCAGCCGGCTCGTCGTGCGCAATCACCAGCCGGAACTGCTGATGAATACGCGCCATCGCCTGCTGAATGTCGGCCAGCAGCGCCGGCCAGTCGGCGCGCGCCAGCGCCAGCACCAGCCGCTGCTGGCAGAGCTCATCCGCCGGCAAAGTTTGTGTTTGCTGGTCGTCCATGCCTTGTAAATGATGCTCGACTTTGCGCAGCCACAGATAATCCTGCCGCAAACTGGTGGCGACTTCAGGTTCCAG
>JACCDQ010884475.1_pt1 | contig 12495 bp, 8 predicted proteins | sample 7446031 | NCBI WGS metagenome assembly JACCDQ01 (sample SAMN15323442, study PRJNA562643) | freshwater metagenome | isolation source: river surface water | place: USA:Blue River Watershed | collected 2017-08-17
CTCATCACCTACCTTCAAGAAGCTCCACACAAAAGCGTCCAGCAACTCGCTTCATTTCTGGACACCACAGAAAGAACAGTTTATCGCTACCTCGACCTCTTGCGCGAATGTGGGTTCAACCTACACAAAGATGCGGGCCAAAGATTTTTTATTGAAAAGGAAGACAATGACCCTATTAGGTTCACGAGTCAAGAAGCACAGTTTCTCAAAGAATTGGTGCTCACAACTGGCAAAAAGTCCAAACTCAAAGACGCCGTTTTGAGCAAAATCTACATGGGCTCCGAACTCCCGATGGTAGCCGCTCACCTACTCAACGCCAAGAATGGCAAAATTGTAGACCGCCTCACCAAAGCCATGATGGACAAAGAACAGGTGGTGTTGAAGAAATACCAATCTATCAATACCGAAACCATTTCTGACCGCATTGTAGAACCATTCGGTTTCACCGAAAACTACCAAACGGTCATGGCCTACGAACATGCTTCCGAGAAGAACAAAACCTACAACATCGACCGAATTGGCTCCATAGAATTCACTGGCCTCCACTTTAAAAACGAAAACAAACACGAACAACAAATACCAGATGTCTTTGGCTTCGCTTTTTCCGGGAAGAAATATCCTGTGAGGTTGGAGTTGAGCCTAAAGCAATTTTTGTTGATGAAAGACCAGTATCCGTTGGTGGCGCCGTTTGTGAAATACCATTCAGCTATAGATAAGTATGTGTTGGAGGTGGAAGTGAATGATTTGAGGGTGATTGAGGGCTTTTAGTACAAATACTAATTTTTATAGTACTTATACTATTCTTTTTGGTGAATAAAAGTCATAATAAGACAAGGCATAGCTTTGAGTCAACTTAATTTAAAGCACTTAAGACATTTACTTTTCAGATCATAAACTTTAAAAGATTCATCGTTGCTGAATAATTCAACTCTATTGAATTTTGCTTTAGTATCTTTATATCTCATAATATATTAAATGAAAAACGTAAAAGAATCAGCTAACTTCATTTGGTCAATTGCAGACCTACTTCGAGGAGATTACAAACAAAGTGATTACGGAAAGATTATTCTTCCGTTGACCGTGCTCAGAAGATTAGATTGTGTACTGGAGACCACCAAAGCCGAAGTGCTGAAAAAATACGACCAGATGAAATCAACCAACATTCAGAATCTCGACCCAATTTTGAATAAGGTAGCTGGTTACAACTTTCACAACCGAAGTCCATTTGACTTCAACAAACTAATTGCTGACCCGAATAACATTGCATCAAATCTGCGCAACTATATCAACGGATTCTCAGAGGATGCCAGAGAAATCATTGAGCAATTTGAGTTCGAAAACCAAATCAACAAGATGGATGATGCCAACTTGTTGTTTATGGTGGTAAAGCGTTTCCAAGAAATCGACTTGCACCCAGACCATATTTCGAGCATGGAGATGGGATATATGTTTGAGGAACTGATTCGAAAATTCGCAGAGATTTCAAACGAAACCGCTGGGGAGCACTTTACACCAAGAGAGGTTATCAAGTTGATGGTGAACATCCTTTTCTTGAATGACCGAGAGATATTAACCAAAAAAGGAATTACCAAAACCATTTTCGATTGTTGTGCTGGTACTGGTGGTATGCTGTCGGTGGCGGAAGAGTATCTACATGAACTAAACCCAGATGCACGCTTGGAGGTGTTCGGTCAAGAGCTGAACCCAGAATCCTATGCAATCTGTAAATCGGATTTGATGATTAAGGGTCAAAACGCATCCAACATTAAGAAAGGAAATAGTATTTCAGAAGACCAGCTTTCCAACGAGAAATTCGATTATCTGATTACCAACCCACCGTTCGGGGTGAAATGGGAAAAGTTTGCCAAAAAGGTGAAAGAGGAGCATGAGCAATTGGGTCACGGTGGACGATTTGGTGCTGGTTTGCCAGCCGTAAGTGATGGTTCGTTTTTGTTCTTGATGCACCTAATGAGCAAGATGAAACCAGCTGACCAAGGAGGTTCAAGACTAGCTATTGTTTTTAACGGCTCTCCCCTATTCTCTGGATCACCAAGCAAAACTAAGAATGAGAGCAGTATTCGTCAGTGGATAATCGAAAACGACTTCTTAGAGGCTGTAATTGCGTTACCCAATCAGTTGTTCTACAACACAGGGATTTCAACGTATATCTGGGTAATATCAAACCACAAACCGAGCAACCGAAAAGGCAAAGTGCAGTTGATTAACGGTGTTGATTTCTTCAAAAAGATGAGCAAATCATTGGGTGACAAACGCAATGAGTTATCGGATGACCACATTGCAGAAATCACCAAAATTTATGGCGAATTCAAAGAAGGTGAACACTCAAAGATTTTCGAGAACAAAGCCTTTGGTTATGCCAAAGTAACGGTAGAACGACCAGAACGCAATGCCAAAGGACAAGTGGTGACCGATAAAAAAGGCAACCCAAAACCAGATTCATCATTGCGTGACACCGAAAACATTCCATTGTTGATGGACATTGAGGAATACATGCAGAAAGAAGTGTTGCCACACGTATCCGATGCTTGGATTGACCACAGCAAAACCAATGTGGGTTACGAAATCAACTTCACCAAGTATTTCTACCAATACAAGCCTTTAAGGTCTTTAGAGGCAATCCGTGCAGACATCATGGCATTGGAGCAAGAAACCGATGGTTTACTTAAAAATGTTATCGGATAATGAAAAGATACGATAGCTACAAAGATTCGGGTATCGAATGGATTGGAGAAATCCCAAGTCATTGGGAATCATGGAAAATAAGCCATGCTTTCAATCGAATTGGAAGCGGTACTACACCAGAATCTGGAAATCCAATTTATCATGAAAATGGTACTGTAAATTGGTTAAATACAGGTGATTTGAATGATGGTTTATTGGATTGTTGTTCTAAACAAATCACACAAAAAGCTTTAGAAGACTATTCATCATTAAAATTATTTCCAGCTGGTTCGCTTGTTATGGCTATGTATGGTGCTACAATAGGAAAAACTGCAATCTTAAATTTTGAAACCACTACAAATCAAGCTTGTTGTGTGTTTTGCGAAAGTGAGATTATCAATTTGAGATTTTTACAATATTGGTTCATTGGGAATAAAGAACAAATAATTAACCTAGCGATTGGAGGAGGTCAACCAAACATAAGTCAGAACATATTAAAAGACATTAGATTATGGTGTCCAGATTATTCAGAGCAATTAAGTTTGAATAAATTTCTCGACCATAAAACAACCCAAATTGATGATTTGATTGCCAAAAAGGAACGATTGATTCAATTGTTAGAAGAAGAACGTGTTGCGGTAATTAACCAAGCAGTGACCAAAGGTCTTGACCCAACAGTACCAATGAAGGATTCGGGGATTGAGTGGTTGGGTGAGATTCCAGCGCATTGGGAATTAATGAGAATTGGTTCTTTATCTCAATGTATTACTGGATATGCTTTTAAAAGCGAGAATTTTTCATTTGAACAAGGAATTAAAATTGTTAGAGGTGATAATGTAACTGAAAATTCCCTAAGATGGGGAGATAAAACAAGATATTGGAACGAATATTCCGAAATGTTAGATAGATTTCAATTGCAGAAAGATGATATAGTAATCGGAATGGATGGTTCTAAAGTAGGGAAAAATTATGCTTTTGTTAAAGAAAGTGATTTGCCATTATTGCTAGTTCAAAGGGTTGCGAGAATAAGGTCTAATAGTGAGCTGATTGCAAAATGGATTCATTTTAACATTGGAGCCTATAATTTTAAATATTACATTAATTTAAGTAAAACTGACCCAGCCATACCTCACATAACTCTAAAAAATATCACAAGTTATCCGATTTGTATTCCAGATATTGATGAATTAAACGGAATAATTAAGAAATTAAATTCAAAACTTGAAAGGTTAGATGAAACAATTGAAAATACAAAACATGAAATCGAGCTACTAAAAGAATACAAAACCGCATTAATCAGTGAGGTGGTTACTGGTAAGGTGGATGTTAGGAACGAAAAAATGAACTAATAATGTATAAAAAAGAATACAAACCATTGTTTGAAAAAGGGTTTCAGCAAATTGCTTTATGGCAATTAGATTCGACATTTTTGGAACCTTTTGAAGATAACGAACAAAGAAAATATCTAATTGATAGATTAAAAGCCTTTATCAACGAGTTTCAATTTTTAGGTCTAAAAGCTGAGATATGGATTGATGGCTCTTTTTCAACACATAAACCAGAACCACAAGATATTGATGTGGTTTTTCTGCTAGACCAAAAAGCTGTAGCTGGTTTAGATTCAAAAAAAGCTCAACTTTTCAATGATTTATTTATGAAACGAGAAGAAGTTAGAGCAAGATATTCTTTAGATGTATATTTTATAGATAAAGATGATGAAGAAGATAAACAAAATTGGATTTCTACTTATGGTTTTGATTCAAGGAAAATGAACAGTAAAGGTATATACAAGATAGAATTGTAAATTATGTACAGCATCGAACGTATAGAGGAGTTAATCAATAAATCAGAAGGGGCACTAGCAAAATATGAATTATTATTAAAAGATAATCCCACCAACCTATTCTACAAAGGTATAGTAAAAAATACTGGAGAATTGTTAGTTGAATTAAGACACAATCTTGCGTTTGAAAAGCAAAAACGTGAAAAGGAAATAATCGACATACGACTGAAAGGAAAAGTTGCAAAAGTTGGTAAATTACCTTTAGACCTTCTCGGAGAATTTGCTAAAAGCATATCGGAATGTATTATTGAATCATCAAGAAAATATCAATTTGGAAATAAAGGTGGCACAAAAATACTATCAACTGTCAAGAATACAGTTGATTTGAGATTTGATAGATTAGTTCCTGGCTCAACACACATACTAATTACAGGTAATAGTAGTCCAGATTTATTTGGAAATAGCATGATTGAAAATGCACTAGTTAATACATTTGAATTGTTGGCTGTTGAAAACGATTCTGATTTACTGGATAAATCAAATAAATACGGGGGAAACGGTATAAAAAAACTGAACAAAATACTAAATCTGAGCATAAATAATAACCTTGAATTTGATTTAGAGTGGTCAGCTCCAAATACAAAAATTTTCAGATGGGAAGGTAGTTCTGAAAAAATTAAACAATTAAGTAATTCTATATCAAAAATTGAATCAACTGTTCCCGAAGAAATTGAGGTTTCTGGTACTTTGGTAATGCAAAGTTTGAAAGGTCAGCTTGAAATCCAAATTGAAGATGGAAAATTTTTGAAAGTACAATTTCCAATGAGTTTTTTAGAAAAAGTCAAAGAATACCAAATAGGTGATGATTTCTCTTCTATTGTTTTAAAAAACACTCTAAAAAACAACATTACTAAGGAAGAAAAAGTATCCTTCGAGTTGAAAAAAATTATCAATTAGGACAAACAAATTTATTCATGGCAAAAGGAATTCATACCGAACTAACATTTGAACAAGCGATCGAATCCAATCTATTAGAGCAAGGTGGCTACGTGATAGGTAGTTCGACTGATTTTGATGTTCAGCTTGGATTGTTTCCGAGTTACATCACCAACTTTTTGAAGCAATCTCAACCAAAAACTTGGGATAAAATTGCCAACATCCACAAGGATGAGGTGGAACAAAAGGTGATTCAACGATTGGTCAAAGAGATTGATTTGCGTGGCGTATTGGATGTGCTTCGCAAAGGATTCACAGATTATGGGGTGAAGTTCCAAATGGCTTATTTTAAGCCAGAGAGCACCCTAAATCCAGAAGCAGACGAACTATATCAATCCAACCATTTATCGGTCACCAGACAGCTTTATTATGAACGTGTTGGCAAGAACTCGTTGGATATGGTGTTGTCGTTGAATGGACTTCCGATTGCTACCATAGAGCTTAAAAATCAGTTTTCGGGACAGTCTGTGGAGAATGCCAAAAAACAGTATGTATATGATCGTGAGCCAAACGAACCGATATTTCAATTCAAAAAAAGAGCCTTGGTACACTTTGCTGTGGATACCGATGAAGCTTACATGACAACCAAACTGGATGGGAAGAACACACGCTATTTACCGTTCAATTTAGGATACAACAATGGAGCTGGAAATCCACCCAACCCTAACGGATACCGAACAGCGTATTTGTGGGAACAGGTTTGGACAAAGGACAGTTTCATGGATATTATTGGCAAGTTCCTTCACCTAAGCGTGGAAGAATTTGAGTTAAATGGTGTCAAAAAGAAAAAGGAAACGATTATTTTCCCACGTTTTCACCAAATGCAAGTAGTTAGAACCGTAATAGCTGATGCACGTGTTCAAGGTGCTGGCAAAAACTACTTGATTCAACACTCAGCTGGTTCTGGGAAATCCAATTCAATCGCATGGTTATCCTATCGACTTTCGAGTTTGCACGATGACCAGAACAACCGAGTATTTGATTCGGTGATTGTGATTACCGACCGAAAAGTATTGGATTCGCAATTACAAAATACCATCTACCAATTCGAACACAAAGATGGTGTGGTTCAGAAAATCGACAAAGATTCAACTCAATTGGCTAATGCTATCACCGCTGGATCACATATCATTATTACCACACTACAAAAGTTTCCATTTATTCTGGACAAAATTGGAGAAATACCAGCCAGAAAATATGCTGTAATCATTGATGAGGCACACAGTTCCCAAGGAGGTGAAGCTACCAAAAAAATGAAGGAAGTGCTTTCGGCAAAATCATTGGAGGATGCTGAAAAAGACGAGGCTTACACAGGACTGGAGGAAGATGCTGAGGATGAAATCAGAAAATCAATGTTAGCCAGAGGCAAACAGAATAACCTTAGTTTCTTTGCGTTCACAGCAACACCCAAACCAAAAACAGTTGAAGTATTTGGAACAATGGGTAAGAATGGCAAGCCAGAACCGTTCCACCTGTATTCAATGAAACAAGCCATTGAAGAAGGATTCATTCTGGATGTACTGAAAAATTACACCACCTATAAAACCTACTTCAAGCTATCCAAAGAAATTGAGGACGACCCAAAGGTCAATAAGAAAAAGGCATCCAGAGCAATAGGACGATTCATGTCATTTCATCCACACAATTTGGCACAAAAAACCGAAGTGATGGTGGAGCATTTTCGACAAGTGGTATCCAAGAAAATTGGTGGAAAAGCCAAAGCAATGGTGGTGACCAGTTCAAGACTTCACGCTGTCAGATACAAAGAGGAATTCGACAAATACATCAAAGAAAAAGGATATACGGACATTAAAACCATTGTAGCTTTTTCGGGTAAAGTTATCTATGGTAACGCTCCAGAGGGCGTGACCGAGGTAGAACTAAATGGATTTGCAGAAAAAGAACTACCAAGGAAGTTTGCATCAGATGAATACCAATTGTTATTGGTGGCTGACAAATACCAAACAGGATTTGACCAACCGTTGTTACATACCATGTATGTTGACAAGAAATTATCGGGTGTTAAAGCAGTTCAAACACTTTCCAGATTGAACCGAATGTGTGCTGGTAAAGAGGATACGTTTGTATTGGACTTTGCGAATGATACTGATGAAATATTGGAATCATTCCAACCCTATTATGAGCTCACATCCATCAAAGAGAATTCAGACCCGAATTACCTTTACGACTTAAAGACTGAATTGGATAAAGCAAATGTGATTTGGGAAACAGAGGTAAATAATTTCTGTAACCTATATTTCAAATCGGCAAAATCATTGACAGTTTCTGACCAAGCTAAGCTGAATGCGTATATCGACCCAGCAGTGGAACGATTCAAAGCATTACCAACTGAAACGGATGATGTGATGGGCACGGTGACCAATCAAGATGACTTCAAAAACACCTTGCAGACATTTTGCAGATCCTATTCCTTCTTGACCCAAATCATGCCTTTTTCGGATGTTGATTTGGAGAAGCTTTTCACCTACGGTCGATTCTTATTGAAGAAACTTCCAAGAACGAATCAAAACGACAAGTTCAAGCTGGGTAACGAAGTTTCGCTGGAATATTACCGATTACAAAAGATTGCTGAGCACAATATTGTGATGGAAAGCCGTGGTGTTTACGATTTAGAAGGTGGCGGACAAGCTGGTATCAGATTAACCAAGGAGGAGGAAGCTAATCTTTCGGAAATCATTGATGTGCTGAACAAAAAATTCCATACCGAATTCAATACAGCAGACAAACTATTCTTTGACCAGATTGAAGAAGAGCTGGTTGTTCATGCTGGGTTGAAGGAGCAAGCGCAAAATAATCCAATGGAAAATTTCAAGTTCGGTTTCGAAGAACTGTTCTTAGACAAGCTGATTGCTCGCATGGAGCAGAACCAAGATATTTTCACCAAAATGATGGATGACAAAGAATTTGGTGATGTTGTGAAGGGGTATATGTTGAAGAAGGTTTATGAACGATTGAATAGGTAGAATGAATCGGATAATATTAGTAGGTAATGGTTTTGATATTGCACATGGATATGAAACCAAATACGAAAATTTTATTATTTGGTATTTTAAAAAATACCTCGATGAATTTGTGGTTGGTCGACAGCCATTAGTAACGAAATTAATCAAAATAAGCTAGATTCAAAGAGGGCATATACTTGGAAAGAAGTTTTCAGAAACGTTTGATACAATCGCTGAATTAAAAGAAAATTCACACATTGGGATAAATACATCACATGAAAAGGCAATAAGAATAGACCTACACTCCATCTTTTTAGAGGAACTACTTCAAGAATACAATTGGACGGATATCGAAAGTTTTTATTTTAGAAAATTAATCAAATTACACAATAGTTCAAATGAGGAAGGAGAGATAACAGAACTAAATAATTTCCTGAGTGATTTACAATCCGAGCTTACTGAATACTTAAGGCTAATTACAAATAAAAAAGTCATCAACGACTTTAATTGCCTTGAATTGTTGAATGAATTTCATATTCCACATGATCATAATACATTTCTTGCTCTCTATCCTAAAAATTTAGACCTAGAGCCAGAAATTGTAAATGCGAAACGAAATATTGAAAATGTAGTTTTTGTAAATTTCAATTACACACCAGTCCTAAAATACTATTTTGAACATTTAAATTATGTTGCAAATTTGATCTCTATTCATGGTGATTTATCAGATCCAAAATCAATCATTTTTGGATACGGAGATGAACATCATGAAAAATACCCTGAAATAGAGAGAAGAGGATCTAATACCTGGCTTCAAAAAATGAAATCATTTCATTATTTTTCAGACAATAGCTATTCCAAATTAATGACAGCATTAACCGATAATAAATTTGAGGTATATGTAATAGGGCATTCACTTGGCTTATCAGACAGATTATTGTTGAATACCATTTTTGAACATGAAAATTGCCTAAAGATTAAACTCTTTCACAGAGGAAGCAATGAGGATCAATTTCAAAAAAGAATTTCCCTATCGAGACACTTTGTAAATAAAAATTTGATGAGAGATAGATTAATGGATTTTTCAGATCAAGACATTTTTAGCTCATAACAAAGGATTTTAAAAAATTAGATTTTTAACCCCCCATTATTCGAACACATGCTTTTGGAATTAACCCAAACTGAATTAAAAAGAAAGATTTACATATTTTTCTCTTGTTCACCCAATTGAATTTTATGTTAATTAATAATGTGAAAGAATTAAATATAGGTTTGATTTGGAAAATTACGTCATCTCAATTATAACTCAAGAAATATTATGACTGATAACTTAAGAACCAAAGCCAAAATATTTTGACAAAAATATGAAAAGAAAATTGTCGAAATTGTCGGATTTATAATTGGTCTTGGAATTTTATTTTTTTTTCTCAACGTAAATTAGTATCAAATGCAAAAAAAATTAAAAATACTTAGATCTTTAAGTCTTAAAGGGTATTTTAATTAAAAATCATTAACGCAAAAAAATCGTCCAAATTTAGCTCAATATGGATATTAATAAAATCAATAGTCTGCTTGATAAGTTTCTTCAACAGGAACGAATATTTGATCCCCAATATAAAGCATTTCAAGCTAAAATGATAACGACAATTGGGAATGACCTTAACACAAAAAATTATTTATTTGCTTGTTTTAAATTGATAAGTGGTTCTTTCAAAGATGGTGTCTATCATGGAAAAAGAACAATTGAAGAATTGAAAAACCCTCAAAAACCTAAGGAAAAGGTTAAACAAAAATCAACTATTAATAACAAAATATCAAAGAAAAAGGCGCCTCTAACATCTTCTAAAAAGAAAATAAAACCAAAATATGTTGTACCGCCTAGCAAAAATAGAATTAGCCCAGAGGAAGCAATCCTTTTAAGGCAGAAGCGTATGTATGTTAATACACCCCATTCACTAAGTCAATTTGCTGAAATATTACAATTTGAATTAGAATCATTAATTGATGTATTACACAGTTGCGGTTTTGAAAATTTAGATGGAAATAAACTTATAACTATTGATCACATAATTCCTATTTCGGAACAAGTTTTTGATCAACACAACAAAATAATATCTTTTGAAAAAGAAGTTGTATCAAAAACGCCTAAAACAAAGCCCAATTATTTTAAATTAATTTATAACTCGCCCGGTTCGAAAAGGTAATATGATAAATTTACATAAAGGCAGTTTCAAACAGGATTTCTGTGACAGTGTAAATGAATATTAATTATCCTCCTCCTTTTAAATTGTGTAATTTAAAACCATGAAATTACAATTCATCTTCAGCGTATTATTTCAACTTTTGGTTGTAGGGGCTTTCAACGCCCAACGCGTCTATCCCCTTTTTAATGACATTTCAGTAGACTCTGTTTTGAAGCCCCAAACCTGGGCTTCGAAGATAGCCTTTGACCCTATTTCGCAGCATTTGTTCTACACTACGGCTGGCGGGACTATTTATGAGGTTTTTGAAAACACACAGACAGACACGCTTCGCTTTTCAGTACTAGACCATGGCATCCCTAGAGTGCAAGGGCTTTGCTTTGTGGACAGCACGTTGTTTTTATCGGGCAATATTTGGTACACGACTACCGGAATTGGCATGGTGGTGAAAGGCGTATTGCAGCCAAATGGAACCAGGATTTGGAGCACCGTTCTGAGCACTTCTGGTTACCCTACAAGCAGTTCTACAGGCGACCACGGTTTTACAGGCATCACCGCAGACCCACAAAAAGAGTTTTTGTATTTTTCTGGTGGGTCCAGAACTTCTTTTGGCGAGGTAGAAACCAATAATGGTATGTATCCGGGTCTGCGCGAGCAAGCACTCACGAGCAAAATTTTTCGGATCCCGATAGACGCCACGAATATCTATCTGAACAACGACTCCATTGCGCTACAAAACAGCGGCTATGTGTTTGCTGAAGGCACCCGCAACGCTTACTCGATGGCATTTAATGGAGAAAATCAGCTTTTTGCCATCGACAACGCCGGCGAGCGCGACGACCCTGAAGAACTCAACCTCATCGAACAAGGCAAACATTATGGCTTTCCTTGGCGCATTGGCGGCAATGCCAACCCTTTAGCCAATCCGAACTACGACGCAAGTACAGACCCGCTCATCAACCCTACAAATGGCGCATTTTTGGCTGGGCATTTTAACGCCGACCCGCAATTTCCTGCAGCACCTGCAGGCGTTGTTTTTACTGAACCAATTGCGAATTACGGGGCAGCAGCAGACTACTACAAAGAAGAAGGCACAGGGCAAATCAAAAAAGCGAGTGAAAGTGGCGTTCCGGTCCGGACGTTTACCGCCCACCGCTCCCCTCTTGGATTGGTTATTGATAAAGACAAGCAACTCGGCGATGCCTACAGCGGCAATGGTTTTGTCCTGAGTTTTATGCCCGGCGGCGACAGCACAGGCTACACGCCACTTTCACCTTGGGGTTCAGCCTGCCCTTTTGTGGATCCGTCGAGAGAGCTCGTGATGCTGCGTTTCTCCTTTGACTCCATCAACCAAACTTATGGAATACACACCACCAATGTAGCCACTGGCTTCTACCTACCTGTAGATGCCGTTCAGGTGGGCTCGGCAATATACGTGATTGAAAACAACGGGTATCTCTGGAAAATCAACTTCCCGAAAGCCCAAACGCCTCCTTCCGGATTTTCTGCATCTAACTTCGTGTACCCAAATCCGAGTGCGGCCGAATTGAATTGCTACTTCCCAAATCCGAATCAACAAAAAAGACATCTTGAATTGCTGAGCTTGGATGGAAAAGTGATTTATAAGTCTGATGATTTTAGTACGGAATTCTATCAATTGCAACAAGTCAATTTTGCGCAAGGTGCTTATTACATCCAATTATTGGAAGGAGACACAATGATAGGAAGGCAAAAGATTGTCATTAATTAAAGCCTGCAGACACCATGTAAACGTTATTTTTCTATTTTTGAAGACTTTTAAAACGAAAATCAAACTATGCAACTCAGCGGTATCATTGCCATTTCAGGAAGACCAGGTCTTTTCAAAGTC
>JACCDQ010904418.1_pt1 | contig 12495 bp, 10 predicted proteins | sample 7446031 | NCBI WGS metagenome assembly JACCDQ01 (sample SAMN15323442, study PRJNA562643) | freshwater metagenome | isolation source: river surface water | place: USA:Blue River Watershed | collected 2017-08-17
CAATGTAACCATTCCATTCAAAGAAGATATTATTTCACAATTAGATGAGTTATCCGATGAAGCCATATCCATTGGGGCCGTCAACTGTGTTGCTATAAAAAACAACCGATGGATAGGGCACAATACCGATGTTGGCGGATTTGAAAAAAGTATTCTTCCCTTTCTAGAAAATCATTACCCCAGAGCCTTAATCATAGGAACAGGTGGAGCGTCAAAAGCTGTGGCCCATGTACTCAAGAATAAAGGAATTGAAGTATTTTTTTTGAGCAGAACCCCTCACCAAAATAATCACCTTGATTATCACAGTGTTGATGCATCAAGTCTCATCCACTTCCCACTTATCATCAATTGTACCCCAATAGGTACATGGCCTGATGTGGATGAAATGCCCTCTCTACCCTACAATGGTCTAACAAAAAGTCACTATTTGTTTGACTTAGTATACAACCCTTCCGAAACCAGATTCATGAAAGAGGGAATTAAAGTGGGATGCCAAGTACAAAATGGACTTCGTATGTTGGAGATTCAAGCAGATTTATCGTGGGAAATTTGGAATAAATTACACACCGCTTGATCACTGATTGGTCAGAAAAATGAAAATCAACAACAAAACATTTTGTTTATTTTAGAGAATAATTTCACGAAAAAAGGGAACCCATCTGCTTTCTAGGCAGACAAAAAAAACCAATGATAAAGCACTGGATCAACAATAAAAAAAACAGTTGGCGATCAGAGTTTGCAAAAAACATGCGAACGCTTATGGCAGGTACCGTTTTGAGTCAACTCATTGTTGTCGCCTTTACGCCCATACTCAGTAGAATTTTCACCCCAGAAGATTTCACTACCTTAGAACAATTCACCATGCTCCTCAATATCTTGGTTGTTGTCATTACTGGTAAGTATGAATTTGCCATCATGCATCCAAGACAAAAGGAAGATGCGCGACACTTGCTTTTCCTGTCTATCGTTTTGGCTTTAATCGGAAGCACTGCGGTGACATTCCTTGGATTACTTTTCTCTGAACATATTGGCAATTATTACAACAACCCCAATTTTGGCCAAATATTCTGGGTTTTAGGACCATGCTTGTTTGCTTTTGCAGTATTCAACAGTACTTCATATTGGTTTAGTCGACAAAAAAAATATATTTATTCTTCAACCTCTAAGATTGTCAATTCCACTGCCAGTGAACCGATAAAAGTGCTCTTATCTAAATTCAGCATTGGGTCCTCAGGGCTCATTATTGGCACAACGCTTGGCCAAATCATTGGTGCCGTCTATAGTTTTTTCCAATTTAAAAAAAACGAACCCAAAGGGTTCAAAGACATTGATTTCTACACACTGAAACAAAATGCTAAACGCTACAAAGACTATCCAATGATTAGTATCTGGGGAAGCATATTGAATAGACTTGCTCAATGGGCTCACATTGGAATATTTGCACAATTCTATGGACTTGTTGCCATTGGTTGGATGGCGCTTTCCAGAAGAATTGTTCAAGCTCCATTGAATATCATTAGCGGAAGTTATAGCCAAGTTTTTTTTCAGAAGATTTCAGAAATTGAAGATCCCATTGAACTAAAAAACAAATATTACAGTGCGCTGAAACAATTAGCTGCATTATCATTGGGAATTGTCGGTATCGTTTACATCATACCCGATGCAACAATAGGTTGGATTTTTGGTGAAGCTTGGCTGCCTGCGATCAACTATTTGAGAATACTTACTATTTGGTATGCTTTCAATTTTGTAACCTCATCATTGTCCTTTGTTTCCCTGAGAATTGAGATGCAACGTGTAGCGTTTCTGCTTGACTTGTTACACTTTGTCATCATTTATGGATGTATCTTCTGGGCCTATCACCTTCATTGCGATGAGTTTGAGGCCACTCAGATATTGGTTTTATCCAAAGCAGCATATTTCACCATTAATGTCCTTGTGGTATCCCTGCGATTAAATCGGTATGTCGATGAACAAAAATAAATCTGTCGTTTCCATCCTCCATACAACTTTCCAGAATGACAATCGAGTTCTGAGAATGGCACAATCCATTGAGGAGTGTGGTTTCAATGTAACCATTGTTGCATGGCAAAAAAATCAATTGCCCGCTGAAGAAACCATCGAAGGTATACAAGTGAACCGAATCAACCCTCCCTTCAATCAATACAAACGACGGAATAAACTGATTGGATTGATTCAATTTGTATCATTCAGTTGGATGGCGGTCTTACAATACAGGAAGAAAGACATCTGGCATTGCAATGATCTTGAAGGCTTATTCATAGGACTTTTGGCAAAAATTTCTAGACCAAAAATAATACTCATATACGACAGTCATGAGTTGCAAAGTGGTCGGTTAGGACTATCCAAAGGAATGCAGGCCATGATTAGACTGATAGAGAGAATTGCCATTCCCCTCACCCATTGTATGATAACAGTTAGCCCGGGGATAGTTCAATATTATTCTGCAAAATTCAAACAGAAAGTACATTTGATTCGCAACATTCCGAACAGAATGAAAATTGTAAAAAATGACTACTTTCGAGATTTATTCAAACTCCCATTAACCACTAAAATATTCTTATATCAAGGAGGTTTGGTTCCAGGCAGAGGAATTGAATTGCTCATGGACACTTTTGAAAAAAGAAGGAACAATGAAGCCATTTTAGTCATCATGGGAGATGGTAAATTGGCCCAAGAAGTAAAAGAACGTTCAGAACGTTCATTCAATATTTATTATCATCCAGCAGTGCCCTACAGCAGAATAGCGCATTGCACAAGTAGCGCAGATATTGGATTTAATATGGCTCAAAACAATTGTTTAAATCATCAATATTGTTTACCCAACAAGTTGTTTGAGTATATACAATGTGAGTTACCTGTCATAAGCAATGACCTAGAGGATTGTAACAATCTCATCCGTCACTATCAGATTGGTGTTATCATTGAGGAATATACGGAATTCGGGGTAAATAAAGCCATCAATGAATTTCTAGAAATGGACGATGAAAAGATTCGAATCAATTGCATAGAAGCCAAGCAACAATTGGAATGGGAGAAAGAAAAATTACAACTCCAGCTCATCTATAATTCCTTGTTTGAAGTGAGATGAAGAAAAATTTGGGATTCATATCAACGACCAAAATGGCATTTTCCAGCATCATTGGACAATTGATAACCTATTCCATGATGCCCATCTTATCTCGTATTTTTGATGCGCAGGCCTTTTCGTTATACGCAGACTTTTTTGCATGGGTAGTACCACTTTCCATTTTGATATCACTGAGAATAGAATATGCCATACCCGCTCAATCAGATAAAAACAATCAGTTCTCCACGGCGTTTGATGCAATTGCCATTTCAATTATCAATACGGTTATTTTAAGCATTCCATTTACCGCTTATGCCTTATTGATCAAAACTGAAGTTTGGTATTATGCACTCATCCCATTGGCGTCATTACTCAATACCCTTCCACAAATTTTATTTTTTTTAGTTACCAAACAACAAAAAACCAATCAGGCCGGACTCTATAGAGTTGCCAACAGTTTAAGCAACCAAGTCATTAGTATTTTCTTTGGCCTTTTGCTCAAAGATGTCTTGGGGCTTATCCTTGGATTTATCCTTGGTCAAATGATCGGTGTATTGATTTTAAGCTTTGGTCACATTCAAAATATTTTACAACAAAAAAGAAAATACATATTTCGAGAATGGGTTACCCAATACAAAGCGTTCATTTTCTTTAACACTCCAATGGGAGTGATTGAGGTCATGCAAATCAGCGCCATTATTGGTTTCATTGGTTTTTATTACGGTGATCCCCTTCCTGGATATTTCTATTTGGTTTGGCGGGTATTACAAGCACCAATCAATCTCATTAGTAACAATGTTTATCTGGTTCAATACCATCATTGCTCAGAGCTCAAAAATCAACAATTACCCTATGACCACCTTGTAAGAAATCAGTTTTTCTTGTTGTTCATTTTTGCATTGCTTTTCACAATAACCATTTTGTTCTTTGGTGAGGCTATTTTTTCCACCTTTTTTGGCGATCAATACCAACAAGCAGGAATCATTGCAAAATATGTGATTGTTATTTTTGCGATGCAATTTGCTGTTAATCCATTTTCTTTTGTGGCCATTTTGGAAAAGAAACAATCCACTCTATTGCTCAGATTTACACTACAATTTTTGATTCATTCCGCTAGTTTCATCATCTTGTCCACTGCTCAAGTGCGCTTTGAAAATACTCTTCTTATCTACTCCAGTATTGGAGCATTTTTCCACATTCTTAATTTCCTTTGGTACCACAAACTGGCTAAAAATGCAAACTAAAAAAAACATATGGTTTGTTTCGCAATATGCAGGTGGACCTGGTATTGGCATGCAATATCGACAATATCTATTCTGCAAACATCTTCTGATTAAAGGGCACCGTGCTTCAATCATCAGCTCCAGTTTCTCGCATCTCTTCGATAACTCACCACAACCCGGAGGGCAATGGATTGAAAACATCTATTATCATTTTGTACAAACACCCAAGTACAAAAAATCCATTTCAATTGGACGATTTTGGAATATGCTGATATTTGCTGTGAAGATCTTTTTTTTAAAGGACAAGGAGCTAGGTCAACCAGACTTAATCATTGTATCTTCTCCATCCATGCTCCCGATTGTTGCAGCCTTGAGGTGGAAGAAGAAATTCCGATGCAAAATATTTTTTGAGGTAAGAGATATTTGGCCATTGACTCTTGAGGAATTGGGAAATCTCCCTAAGTTTCACCCATTGGTTGTATTCATGCGCTATTTCGAAAAATTGGCTTATCGAAAAAGTGATAAAGTACTTTCACTTTTGCCCAATGCTCAACCCCATTTCATTTCCTCTGGAATGGCCAGCCACAAGTTCAAATATCTTCCCAATGGGGTGGAGAATCTTTCCCTTGACCTTCACAAAAACAAACTTCTCATTCCTAACATTCCGCAAGATGCCTTTGTAGTTGGATACGGCGGCAGTGTTGGCAAAGCCAATGCTCTTCACTATTTGGTAAAGGCTGCCGAGCTACTAAAAGACAGAAAAAAAATACACTTCGTCATCATTGGTAAAGGGGATCAACAAAATCTTCTTCAAGAATTATCCAAGAACTTATCCAATGTTCACCTCTTGCCGCCTGTAGAAAAAAGTAATTTTCTAAGTGTCTTGAAGACTTTTGATCTTTGTTACATCGGACTGGAAAAAGAACCCCTTTTTCGATTTGGGGTGTCACCAAACAAACTTTATGATTACATGTTGGCCAAAAGGCCTATCCTATTTGCCATTGATTCTGGCAACCAACCAGTACAAGATGCAGCATGCGGATGGTCTGTTGATGCAGGAGATATAGCTGCCATCGCGCATGCGATTGTGGAGGCCTCAGAAACAAGTACTGAACAATTAGAACAAATGGGAAATAATGGCTATCATTACGTCATCAAAAACCATAGTTATGATGTTCTTTGTGAAAATATTATCACATGGCTGGAAGAGTAAACACGTGCTATCCCTCACTCTTATTTGCGTGACAATTCAACTCTTCAGCCAAAATTCTATTGTACTTCAAACCAATTGGCGCTATTCCATTGCCAATGAGAATAATTGGCAACCTGCTAAGGTTCCCGGAAATATTTTTTTAGATCTTGAAAAAAACAAAACCATTCAAAATCCATTATTGGGAACCAATGAAAAGGATGCACAATGGGTTAGTCAACAAGACTGGGAGTATATCTTAACCGACATCGAATTACCCGAATTACAACATGGACAGCACTTTCAGCTGGTTTTACCAGAATTGGATACCTATGCGGACGTATACTGGAACAATCAGATAATGCTGCGCGCAGACAACAACTTTAGGACATGGCGAGTGGACCTTTCCCAAATAGAAAACAAAAATCAACTGCGCATTTATTTTCACTCCCCCTATAAAATTGCCCGCGAAAAATTAAAAAATCTTCCTTATCCCTTGCCGGGAGATAGTATTCGTGCTGTTACTAGAAAACCGCAATACGAATTTGGATGGGATTGGGGACCTTCTCTTGCGGGTTGTGGAATTAAAAAACAACCTCGCATTGATGTGCTCGAAACCATTTACGCCGTTCAAGATTACCTAATTCTTGCAGATGAAGCTGAGGAGGAGGCGGTGTTCCATTTGAAACTAAATTCTCCCGTTGAACAATGTAACCTCACCATCTTTCACCAAGAGAGTGACTCTATTGTCCTCTCTCAAAAATTTTCTAACACGCAGGATTTTGCACTTGCTTTCAAACCCATCACCAAAACCAAATGGAGAGTAGGCAAGGAAAACAAGCTAGACACATATTCCATTGTTGTATCTAAAGACAATGATGTTATTTATCAAAAACAATTCAAATTACTACCAAGAAGCATTGCGCTTTCTCAAAAAAAGGACCAATGGGGAAAAGAATTTTACTTCATTGTCAACGGTAAAAAAACATTTATCAAGGGCGCCAATTACATACCCATTCAATATTTCCATGAACAAGCCGCTACTGAGGACTATAAGCTTTTGATTGAAAGGTGCAAGCAAAGCAACATTAACATGCTTAGGGTTTGGGGAGGAGGAATTTATGAACCCGATCTTTTTTACGATCTCTGTGATGAGGCCGGAATCATGATTTGGCAAGATTTTATGTTTGCCTGCTCCATGTATCCTGGTGATGAGGGATTTATGGCCAATCTAAAAGCTGAGGTGACCGAACAAATTCAACGTCTGAGTCATCATCCTTGTATGGCCCTTTGGTGCGGAAACAATGAAAACAGCGAAGGTTGGGAAAGGTGGGGATGGCAAATGGGATTGTCAGATAAAAGAAAAAAGCAAATTAAAAAAGCATACGATGATGTATTTCACAACTTACTTCCCAATGCGGTGAAAGCGTTTGCTCAAATTCCTTATTGGCCTTCCTCTCCATTGTGGGGAAGAGGGGATGAAAGAAGTTTAAAAGAGGGGGATTGTCATTATTGGGGCGTATGGCACGATGCAGAAAATTTTGAGGTGCTCATGACCAAAATACCCAGATTCATGAGTGAGTATGGTATGCAAAGCTATCCCAACAGTAGAGTGATGAATGAAATGTGTAGCAAAGGAGTCTATCATCCCAAAGACGCTGGTATTCTGCAACATCAAAAGCACAGTAGGGGTTTTGAACTCATGCACCAATACATGCAATATTGGCATCCAACTGGAGAAGTTCTTAACCACGAACAATATGGACTTCTAACGCAGTATGTGCAAGCAGAAGGAATGACCATGGGCATTGAGGCACAAAGAAGACACATGGATAAGTGCGGAGGAACAATGTTTTGGCAACTGAATGATGTATGGCCTGCATTTTCTTGGAGTGCCATGGACTGGCATTTTGAACCAAAACCATTCATGACTCAATTAACTTATGCGTACGCACCTTTCCTGGCATCAGGAGAATGGAATGGAAAAGAATGGAGTTTGTATATCATCAATGAAGACGCCGCACTCAAAGAAGTCACCTTACATATTCAATATTTTGTAAAAGATGCGGTTCAGAAGGATTGGTATCAAACTGTCCAGATACCTGAAGGCAGCAACGTTGTATTTAAGACCAAAGAAATTACCCACCATACAGATGCGTACTTCATTGTTGAATGCCTGCATTCGACACTTCCAAATGGCAATTACCGGAGACAGTTTAAATCAAAAGGATTGTCCAATGAATTCTTGGTACCTTCTATTGAAAACAATACATGGATTTGTAAGCCCCTCTTCAAAGATTAAGGAACTTCAATCTGTAGGGTTCTTGATTCATCTGGCCCTTCTGCAGTGGCTCTATTTTTACCAGATGCCAAAATCTTGTAGATTGATTGCATGCTTTTATTTCCGTCTCTAATTTCAATCATATAGGATTGATCCGCGATGATTTGAGTTACCGCAACCCCATTCTTGTCTGTCATGGCCTTGGCTATCTCGACACCATACTCATCCATCCAATATACCATCAATCCTTTGATGGGTTTACCTCTTTTGGTTACAATACGACCCCACGCTTGGGTATAGTTGTTCACCAACTCTGTATTTCCAATCATAGCATAGTTAGAAATGTCAACACTATAAATGTCTCTCTCTCCTAAAGAATTATCAAATTCAGCGGCTAAAAACATGGTCTTGTTGTCACTGGTGATGGACAATGTAGATTCTTCATTCACTGTATTGATGGGATAACCAATGTTCATGGGTGGTGTCCATGAACCATTGACAAACTCTGATTTAAAAATATCATAACCGCCCAAAGACAAATGTCCATTTGAAGCAAAGAAAACTACTTTTCCATTTGGGTGAATAAAAACAAATTTCTCGTCACCAGGAGTATTGATTACATTCCCCATGTTCTTGGGTTCCGACCAATTTCCATTCACCCTCTGGCTAACGTAAATATCACCACGGCCATAACCTTTTTCCCTTTCACTAACGAAGTACAAAAACTGGCCATCCGCTGTAATCGATGTTGAACTCTCAAACCTGTTCTTTGTGTTGATAGGGTAGGATAATGAAACAGCCTCACCAAATTCTCCAGAATTTACATCGCGCTGAGAAAAGAAAATATCACCCGCCACTTTACCATCATTCTTGTACACATACATTCCATTTCCATCTGGAGCAATACTTAATATCCCATCATGGGTTTCTGTATTTACTTTACCCTCTACCTTTTCCGCTTCCATCCAATTTCCAGACGCATCTTTTTGACTAAAAAAGATGTCCTCATAGAATTTATAATCCCCCTTCTCATCCACATTACCGCCCGTTGTAGAACTTCTTCTTGAAGTAAAATACAATTTACTTCCATCTGCCGTTACACTTGGCGAGTACTCTTCATAACGTGAATTGATCTCTTTTCCTAAATTTTGAATGGTAACCGGAACAGGTTTGGACATCATGGATTTGGCGTATTTGCATTCTTGAATGAATCGCTTGGTTTCAGCAAATTCAGGACTAAGGGGGGCCACATCTTTTAGATACTTTTCATAATAATCTACCGCCTTATCCAATTCTGCCAATCGATGATAGCACTTGGCATAAAACAAATAACCTTCAGGTGTAACAAAAGACTGAGTTGCCATGGCCTTGTTGTAGTATTCCAATGCTATTTTATATTTCTTCAAACGATAATAACATTCGGAAGTACCGTTCAAGGCCATAAAGGATACAGAATCAATGCTCAATACCTCACGAAAATCAGTCAACGCTCCTCGGACATTATTGTTATCTAATTTACGTTGCGCGGAGGATAATTTTGCTGGAATCATGGCCTTGTCCATCACGGATACGCCATTGGTATCTATTTGAGCTGATACAACATTCATCGAACACACCCATACAACAAACAAAAATAAATTCTTCATTTCAATAAGATTATAGGACGAAAGTAACCAAAGTTATGCACCTTTGGTTTGATGAATTAGAAGAGAAACTAACTTTGTCATCAACAATGCGAAATACAACAGAGAGCAACAGCCACTATGATAATTTGGATGAATTATCATCGAAACAGTTATTGGAAATCATCAATCGGGAGGATCAAAAAGTACCTTTAGCCATTGAACCCATTATCCCCGATATAGCCGTTTTGGTTGATGAAATAGTCTTACGGATGAAAGAGGGTGGTAGACTTTTTTATATGGGAGCAGGGACTAGCGGACGTCTTGGAATAGTGGATGCCTCTGAATGTCCGCCTACGTATGGTGTCCCACATGATTGGGTTATTGGCATTATTGCGGGTGGAGATACAGCTGTCCGATATCCTGTAGAAGGAGCAGAAGATTCAACGGAACAAGGCGCATTGGATTTAATGGGATATTCTCCAGATAAAAATGACACGCTCATTGGTATTGCTGCAAGCGGCAGAACGCCATATGTTCTTGGTGCTTTGGAAAAGGCCAATGAGTTAAAAATGCTCACCGCATGTATCACTTGCAATCCTGGCAGCCCTGTTACGCAAAACGCCCAACATCCATTGGTAGCGGAAGTAGGACCTGAGGTAGTCACAGGTAGCACCAGAATGAAATCGGGAACTGCACAAAAATTGATTTTAAATATGATCTCAACTTCAGTCATGATAGGCCTAGGGAGGGTTAAGGGAAGTAAAATGGTGGATATGCAATTGACCAATGAAAAATTGGTGCTGCGTGGTATTAGAATGGTAAAAGAACAAACCGGTGCAACGGATGAATTGGCCAAAGAAATCCTTCTATCACAAGGAAGCGTAAGAAAGGCTGTTGAATTTTACAACAACAACCATGCATGATATTGAACCCTATTACGGTTGGCGAGATTTCTATGTAGCCAGTGAAGATCCCAACTCTATTTTCTATAACCGGTTGTATTCCGAATTTGAATTTTCCAATAAAATTTACGATTACTATATCCATCCTCAGTGGGACCACATGGATAGTCAAACCCTATTCTTGAAAATATTGTTCGTAGACTATGATGATCAATTTGCCATCATCGAACTGATTGGGGAGTGGAATGACTTGCTTTACAATGACATCATGTTGCTTAAACGTGAAATAGCCGATCATCTCATAGAGAGCGGGGTAATTAAGTTTATATTAATTGGGGAAAACGTTCTCAACTTTCATCCCTCGGACGACTGCTACTATGAGGAATGGTTTGAGGATGTGCAAGACCAAGATGGTTGGATATGTATGCTCAATTTCCGTGATCATGTACTCAATGATTTCTCCCAAACCAATATTGATCAGTACTTTATTGCCGGTGGAAAACTTCAAGAAATGAGTTGGAGAACCCTTCGTCCTGAGATACTTTTTGAGCGCGTGCAGCAATTGGTACTAAAAAGAATTGGATAAATCAGTGGTCTGCAATACCAACCGAAAACACGTAGTTTGCAGACCACCAATTTTATAGAAAGATTTACCTAGTAAATGTAATCACATCCTTTACAAATTACTTTGCCATTAATGGCCATTAATTTTTATTTTTGAAAATGGCCAGAACCAAACACCAAATTTCGGACTCCCAGATTCAAAAAATAAAGAAAAATCTTAAGTCCGTTTGCTCTACACCCATTGAGTTCCCTACCGATTGTAACCAATTGGCCAAGCAAATATTTCAGGTCACCAACTCCTATATCAGTGAAACCACCCTGAAACGCTTTTTTGGATTTATTACTTCTGAATTTTCACCATCTTACGAAACCATCCGGACCATTGAACGGTTTATTCAATTAAAGCAAAACAATCAACCCAGCGTATCTTCAGAATTTGTTCTTTCTTTTTACAGTCCATCTCACTTTGAGAATTTAAATCCTGGAGATACCAGTTTTCATGCGGCATGCAGAAGTATCGCTATTGAGCTCAAAAACAATCCCACATTATTTGAGAGCGTTATGGTTCCTTTGGCACAGTCTAAAATGGGGCAACAGTTCTATTATGAACTGTTTCCTGACTACAGCATTTTATCAGAATTCCAGTTCAAAGGATATGAGTACTTTCTTGAGTATGCCAATTATTATGAAGGACAGATATATGGACGTTGTGTATTATTCATGAAACATTTTTTTGATCAAAATATTAAAGCGATGGGAAAGATGGTACATGAGGTAATGCACCGATATGTACCTAGAAAAAAACTACATCCTTTTGTTCGCGGCAGGGTGTTTCAGGTTCAACTCATACTGGCTGCTCAACAAAAAGAAAAAAAGAATGATTCACTCATTGATGAAATATGGAAAACAGAGAAAAAAATGCCTCGAAAGGCGGAAGGGAATTTCCTTGAATTCCCTGGCTTTCATTATTTCTGCTGTGATGGTTTGTACCACGCACAATATTGGGAAGAGCTGCTGCAAATGAGCAAAATTGCATTGGAAGATTTTGCAAGGCACAAGCAATTTGAATGGAAGGGCTATTATAATCAGTTTTTGATTTACCAATGTTTCGCCTTGGTCCATTTAAAACAGCAAAAAAAAGCCTTGAAACTTTTTGGTCAAATCAAAAACACAGAATTCTACTTCATCACCAAAGAATATTACCTGGGGCTATACAATCTTTTGGGCGTGATTTTGAAATCCGAAATTTTGGAATAACTTGGTATCCACAACCAAATGAAAAAATCATCTGTCCGCGATAGTCTTCCGCTTGGGTTTGTTGAACAACAGCTGACCAAAAAACCTTTGGAGAGTTTGGATGATTTTACCGCACGCATCAAATTGCACCTCATCCAGCAACTAACAGAAATCAAACAAGCCTCTTTGAGGGAAGAGCTTCCTGTGATTAGACCGTTGGCCAAGAGTATCATGATGGGCATGCATGTATTGAACGATCACAGTGCTGATGACTTGCTTGAAGAGATCCAATTATTGTGCGGTAAAATGCAGGATTGGAAAGAAATCGAAAACTGCATTTCTGAATTGTGCACTTTAACAGAACACTTCAATACCCGTTCGTAA
>JACCDQ012174137.1_pt1 | contig 12495 bp, 10 predicted proteins | sample 7446031 | NCBI WGS metagenome assembly JACCDQ01 (sample SAMN15323442, study PRJNA562643) | freshwater metagenome | isolation source: river surface water | place: USA:Blue River Watershed | collected 2017-08-17
ATTGATGCGATGATAAGCTATTTCCCATCTATGCCGGCTTATTTGGCTTCTGGGAAAGTACGAATTTTAAAAAAGGACATTTATCGGTCTTATTTGAAAACTCCTAGTCCCCAGTCGATTTTTTTAGTGAATAAAAATTTTAGCGATAAAAATCCAGAAATGGTTTCAAGTCTCATGGAAGCTTTAAAGGAAGCACAAGATTTCGGAAATGAAAATCCTTCGCAATTAGCTCTAGCATTTAAAAATAAAACAGAACTTTTAGGTATGGGAAAATGGGAAATCAGCAATTCTAATATAGAGAAAATTGATGAAATATATACTCTTGTTAGTGCCATTGACTTTAAAGGCCAGACTTTAAATTTCAATGGAAAGAACTTAACTGCCATTGAAATAATAGAAAGATATAATCAGAAGCTTATTGACTTAAATTACTTAACAAACAAAATTGATTTTAAAGAATGGAAGAATTAATCGGAGGAAATAAAATGTTATCTAAATTAAACAAAGTTGTTACCCTACTCTCTTTTACCTTATCGGCTCAAGTGTTGGCAGAAACCAAAGCTCCTCTAAAGGAAGTAAATGTTTGCATACCACAAAGTCGTGAAGAGTTGGTTATTCTTCAAGTAATGCTTGCAAAAGAAAAAGCCATGTTTGAAAAAAATGGAATTAAAGCAAATTTCATCATAAAGCCATTTACAGACAAGTTAAACATCTCGTCATTTCCTCAAGGTGAAAAAGATGTAAAAATGCTACAGAATAAAAATGTTTCCTCTCTTGGGTTGAATCGATTTAAAGACGAAGATAAATGTGATTTTATCACAACAAGTATTGAGTCATTTTTCTTTAAACCTCAGACAATGGAAAAATACAAACCACTTCAACTGGTTGCCTACGGTGACAGTTACGATACTAACCTAGTTGTATCTAAAGACTCTCCCTATAAATCGTTAAAAGATTTAAAAGGTAAAAAAATTCGAGTTGGTTTCATTGCAACAATCGTCGCTCTTGAAGAAATGCTTAAGAGAGAAGGAATGAGCATGAATGATGTAATCATCAATAGAACAATGATGCCTACTGAAGTTCACGCTGCACTTGAAAGTAAAAAGATAGATGCTGCCATCACTTATTTTCCAACTATGCACGCACTGTTAACTTCTGGAAAAGTTAGAATTATTAAAAAAGATATTTATAATAATTTCATGAATACACCAAGTCCGAAGTCTTTATGTTTTGTGGATAAAAAATTCAATGATAAAAATCCAGAAGTAGTAGCGGCATTTAAGAAGACTTTAAAAGAAGCTCAAGCTTTTGGTAACGAGAACCCTTCTCAATTAGCGTTAATTTTAAAAAACCACTCAAAAGAATTAAAACTTTCAGAATGGGATATCAGCAATGCTAATATCGAAAAAATTAATGAGATTTACACTAATGTGAACTCAATTGATTTTGAGAATGAGACTATGATTTTCAAAGGTAAAAAAATGACTGCTTTTGAAATCTTAGAAAGCTATAACGATAAATTAATCGAAACAAATTATGTAAATAATAAATTAGACCTTTCTAAATGGAAGTAAGATTTCTAGGGATAATTTTTTTACTCTTTTCTTTTGATGCTCTAGCTAAATTAAGTGATGTTGAACTAGGGCAATATTTATTTTTCGAAAAAAGACTTTCAATTGATAATAGTGTTTCGTGTAGTACTTGTCACAATCCAAATGAGTACTACACGGTCAACACTCCCTCAGGAAGAGGGATAAACAACTTCCCAACCGACCGCAACCCGCCAGTGATTTTTAATCGACCTTATAAAGCAATACAGTTTTGGGATGGGCGTGCGCCAAACCTAGAAGCGCAAGCTTTAATGCCTCTTATGAATCCATTTGAAATGGGCAGTACTGATCTAGACAGTCTAGCTGCTAAAATGAATAAGATCCCCTTTTACAAAAATGCATTTCAAGAAGTCTACAATTCTTCAGTGACTGCTGATTTAATTGCAAGATCTATCGCTATTTTTGAAACAACATTAACTAGCTACAATGCTCCTTATGATCAATATTTAAAAGGAAATAAAAATGCATTAAATAGAGATCAATTAAAAGGCATGGATTTATTTTTTAATAAATTTAAATGTCAGTCTTGTCATGACGGTATAAATTTTACTAATGATAAATTAACCACTAGATGCTATCCAGTCATGGCCAAAGCTCTTTTAGATGCCAAAAAAGTTAAACGTTCTTTCCCGCAATTTAAAGTTCCCACATTGCGAAATGTAGAGAAAACAGCTCCCTATTTTCATAGTGGAGGAATTAAAACATTAGATGAAGCTATTGAGTTTTATAACGATACTGGAAAAACGGCCAACACTTCTGAATCAGATTTGAAAAACATTATCAAGTTGAATAAGGAAGATATTCATTACATAAAAGAATTTTTAAAATCATTAACTGGTCCGCCAATTACGCTAAAGAAATTACCACCAATCAATTAAACACTTTCTAGACTTTGATAATCATGAAGTACTTTGGCTCGAAGCAAAGGAAGCTTTAAAGTGCCATCATACCCCATTAAGGAAGCCACTTTTCTTAATAGCTCAACACCTTCTGCTTTTTTTGAATTCATCTCAAACAAACTCAGCAAATAAACCGTATTTGAAGTATAGGTTTCAATATAATTTTTTATGTAATCATTAAACTCGTCGCTGCAATAATAAAATTCGCATCCAATGAAATTCACAAAGACTTTATCAACTGCGGACTGATTTCCAAAGCTGCGAACCATTCTTGCCTTAACTTTTACTATTTTTTTGGCAAACATTAATTGATTTATTTTTTTGATTTGCTCAAATGTTAATTCAGAAAATTTAGGATAAATAGGCATTGAAATCATCATGGGAATAGAATTGATTTCTGGTACGTGAGGAAGTTCACTTATTAAGATCCCTCCCTCAGAAACGTTTAGCGTTTTGGCTTTAAATACATGCTCTTCATCAACATACAAACATGTAGAGATCAAAGGAGCTCGAACATGTTTTCTATGAAAATTTGCAATCTTTTTTGCCATAACCTTTACAACAATTTAGAAGCTACTTCAGAAAGCGCAGATCTTTCACCAATTTTTAAAGTAGAATGCCCAATTATGTCTTCTGCTTTTAATCTTTCAACACAATAAGCAAGACCGTTATTCGTTTCATCCAAATAAGGGCTATCAATTTGCTGACAATCACCAGTTAAAACAATTTTTGTGCCTTCTCCAGCTCTTGTAATAATTGTCTTCACTTCATGTGGAGATAAGTTTTGTGCTTCATCAACTATAAGATATTGTCCAGGAATTGAACGACCTCTGATGTAAGTCAAAGGCTCAATATGCAGGATTCCTTGATTGATAAGCTCTTCGTATGAAGTTGAAGAATGAGTTCTATTTTGTGAAAATAAAAAATCCATATTATCAAAAATCGGTTGCATCCATGGAGCTAGTTTTTCATTTACATCCCCAGGTAAAAAACCTAAATCTCTTCCCATTGGTTGAATCGGTCTAGAAACTAAAAGCCTAGAATATTTTCCTTGTGCGATACTTTTTTCAAGTCCTGCAGCTATCGCTAAAAGAGTTTTACCGGTCCCCGCTTTTCCAACTAAGGTGACCAGTTTCACTTCGTCATTTAATAAAGCATCTAGGGCAAACTGTTGCTCAACATTCTTTGGATAAATTCCCCAAATTCCTTCACGCAATGAAATTAAAGGTACAATTCCTTTTTTACTAGCGTGATATCGTCCAAGTAATCTTCTTCTGGGATTATGAAATTCAGTTAGAATGAAGTATTCATTTGCATAAACTCCTTCAAGTTCATGTTCTTCGAGCATTAAAAATCGACTGGCCTCATATTCTTTTAATCGTTCTGCTGATACTTCAAAAACTCTTTGACCAGAATACAATTCTTCTAAAGTAACATCGACTTGACCATAGTCTTCTGCAGGAATACCTAAAATATCAGCTTTTAATCTTAGGTTAATATCTTTGGTAACCAAGAGAACATTTTCACCTTCATGCTTTAAACTTAAAGCCGAAGATAAAATCAAGTTATCATTTTTAGTTACATCAATCGGAAGATCTTTAGAATCAACGATGCGATCTACAGAAATAATGAGCGTGCCTCCGCTTTCAAGCTCCACTCCATCTGCCAATGAACCGATGGTTCTCAGTTCATCTACAAATCTTGAAAAGTTTCTCGCATTTCTTCCGTTTTCATTTTGATCTTTTTTAAATCGATCTATTTCTTCAATAACAATTAGAGGTATAAAGACTGTGTTTTTTCCAAATTTTCGATAGGCCGCTGGATCAAATAACAATACGTTTGTGTCTAAAACAAAAGTCTTTTTCAACTAAACCTCCATGTAAAACCTAAGTCAAACCCGACTAATTCGGTCTGATATAATCTAGATCTCTTAGTAAAAGTTTAGAAAACTAAATATCAATTGAAAAGTCGAAAAGACTTAAGTAGAGCAAGAATCTTTTAGCTTCTTGTTGTCGATAATTTGCACCGGTTTCGACAGAATAGAAACCAGTGGTGAGTTTTATTGGCCACATTTTTAAACTCACTCCATAAGAAACATAGCCTTCGCTCAATCCGCCCATAATGCTAATAAGTGGCAATGAAAGTTCGGCTCCAAAGTGAAGTTGACGAGCAAAATCCACTGGTCCAAATAAGGGGTGTAAGTCTGCAGACAAGGTATAATCAATGATCCCAAAATCTTGTTTAAATGCTGTTCCGAAATGCAGAGACATATCTTGATTCGGTACTTCAGAATTACCTTCGTACTCTCGAAATCGAGTCGTCCCTATATCTTGAATCGAAAGTCCCGCTGTAAAATGACTAAATCCACTTGAAGCTCCGTATTCAATTCCCGCATCATAACCCCAAGCTTTTCCTTTGGCGTATCCCAATGCTTCCTTTAGTGCGGTAATATCGCTGGCTCCACTTGAAATTTTATTTAAAAGTTTGGTTCCAAATAAATCAAATTGATTCGAAAGTCCATCGCGATTAATGTGCTTAACAGCTAATCCTACCGAAAGTCTGTTACCTGAACTGGTTGTAGATTTTGCTCCTTTTTTTCCTTTAGTAGTTAATGCTCCACTACCAACATTAAAAGCAAATCCAGTCACAAATCCACGATCATAACGATAGTCAATATCTAAAACTGGATTAACGGCATTTCTTAAAATCATGCTGGTTCGATCATTTAAAAATAGAGTAAAAGCAAACTGTGCCATTTTTACTGTCGGATAGGCGCTCACTTGAAAATAAATTGGAACATCCATAATTCTTTCGGCAATTAAGGGTGCACTATTTGAAGGGAAATTATTAAAGCGATCAGTATCTTCAAGCAAATTTGATAAACCAAAATTCGGATCAAGCGGAGTTGCACTAACTGATTTGTTTCTTCCAAGTGCGGCGACATTGTAAAATAATGTGTATTCATCATCGGCTACCGCGGTAAACGCATCCCCCATCAATAAGGCTCTCGGAGATCTACCAATGTAATCAACTTCAAGCGAATAAGCTGAATTAATTAAGATAAAAAATATGAAAAGAAATTTATTTATCAATTAAAAATTCCTTCCATCATTAAGGCAAAATAATTTTCTAAATTAGTATCTGATACAATTGAATCATCTTCACAATAACTTTGATTAACGGTTGTTAACACAGCTCCAATACCAGGAACTGCTGCAGTCAAAGCCGCTTTTGCCGCAGTAATTGCTGCTGTAACTCCACTAATCGCTGCTAAAGATCCACCTGCTGCACTAGCTACAACACCCGGTAATACATCAAACATTCCGTTTAATAAAACGACCCCATGACACATTCTTCTTTTTCGAGTCGCTGCTGCTACGGTTGCTTCATCAAGTTGAGTATGGGCTGAATTGGTGACCTTGCAGGCACCGGGTAATGCTGCAAGCGCCACTTGTACTGCAGCTGCAGTATCTTCATAGTTTGCAAAACAATCATTGGCAAGCGCTCCTCCACCTTTCACTCCTGCCGCACTTCCATTTCCATAAACATGCATGTAGCGGCCAAGTTGCGCCAATAATAAATATAAAAGTTGCGAATTAATTTCACCAGCTTCGTCACTGGTAAAATGCTTTGCTCTCTCACTCACAGTTGGTTCGGTGTTTGAATCAATTCCACCTGCGTACAGAAGTATATTAATCGCCGTTTGCATATCTCTAAATCTAGTTTCAAATTCAAAAGGATTTGCCGTTGAATCATATGAAGTTGAATAAATAGATGTTCCACCTAAAGGTGCTGGTGTTGCAGTAATTGCAAGATCACTTGCAAAAAATTCGACGGTTGAAAAACCTGCACGACAAGCATAAGCTGCACTTAAAGTTTTTAAATAATTTGCATTCGTATTTGCTCTTCCGTGATTTTCTAAAACTTCAATTGCTTTTTGACAATTACTAGTACTTAAATAAATATTGGCAGAAAGAATGGCATCTTGAAGTACCTGATCATTAGTTTTTCCACAACTAAAAATCATCAAAAATATAAATAAATAAAGTATCAGTTTTTTAGACATGAAACTCTCCCTTCTATCATTATGCAGGGAAAGAAAGTTCCTTTACAGAGAGGCTATTTTTGCTTGTTAGTTAAATAGCTTATTAAGCGGTCCATTGCCTCTGAAAATGCTTCTTTTTGAAGTACTAAACTAATTCGAGCGGAGTTTTTCAGACCAAAATCAGTTCCAGGCACTATGACAACGCCTAAATCATTTAAAATCTCTTCACATATCTGATAAGAATAGTCGGTCACATCGTTTTTATTCTGGCAAAATTTTTCAAAGACTGGAGTTTGAGTAAAATCTATCATGTAATAGAACGCTGAAGTTGGCTGGTACCAACACTTCATTAGTTCTGCATCTTTAAATTTATCTCGAATTATATTTACATTATCTCGCAAATAACTTTTCACGGGATTTAAAAACTGCGAGGAAGAGCTGAAATTATAATTTAGCATCGCTCTTTGAATTAAAGAGTTCGCACTTGAAGTTAATTGCCCTTGTAAATTTTCAATTCCTTTACAAAAATCTTTTGGGCCAACACAATAACCAATTCTTAATCCTGTGCTGGCAAAAGCTTTTGAAATACCATCGACAATGATAGTTCTTTTTAATAATTCAGGATATTTTTGATAATAATAATTTGGCTTTGGATCATAATAATTTACATCAAAATAAATTTCGTCTGAAATAATATTTATATCTGGATTTTCTAACATCAAATTCCCAAATTCACTCATCCATTCTTCCGAATAATGAATTCCTGCTGGATTATTTGGACTGTTGATAATGATCGCTTTAGTGCGTGGTGAAATATTTTTTTTAATATCATTGATTGAGGGAGTAAAAACTTCATAGATTGATGATTGCACGATGATCGGAACTCCTCGATAAAATTTGATCATCTCGGGATATGAAATCCAATAAGGTGCTAAAATAATAACTTCATCATCGGCATTTAACATTGCACCTAAAATATTTGAAATAGAGTGCTTAGCTCCATTTGAAATAACACAATCAAATTCAATTCCAGTATTAGAAAAATGAATTCCTCTTGATTCTTCAATGTGAAATATTATTTTTTTTCGAAGCTCCACAAAACCCGCAACTGGGCTGTATTGATAAGATTTTAAAAAATCTAACTCTGTTCTAATCGAATCAATAAAATCTAAAGGAGGTCTAAACGGTAACTGACCAGCGGTTAAATTAAAAACTTGCTTTCCACTTTCAGTTAATTCTAGTGCTTTAGAATTTAATCTTAAAGTTACGCTTTCTTGAATCCCTTTTGCCCTAGAACTTAATTCCATTTCATTCTCCTAAAATGACAATGAAGACCATTATAGTATTATTTCATAAATTCCAAGAATGTCATTAAAGAATAAAACTTTATGGAAAGTTGACTATAAGAATATAACTATCACCTTGCTCAAATACTTTGTGAGATTCAACTTTCATTTTTGACCATTGATCTTTAGCAAAACCTTTTAAATTATCTGACTCAATCCACACTTGCCCACTAAACCACTGCCCTTCATTTATTGCTTCTAAAAGTTTTAAATAAATCGCTTTTTCTTCATAGGGCGGGTCAATAAAAATGATTGTATTTTCTTTTTGATCTGATGAGTAATTTAAATATTGTTCTTTAAAAATATTCAAATATTTTTCTGCTGATAAATGATGACAATGCAATTCTCCAACTTTTCGATGAGAATTTTTTAAAATGATTTCTTCTTTATTTTCTAACAAGACCTTGAAAGCTGTTTTTTGAATTTCATTGAGAAAAACCTTACTTGCTCCTCTCGAAAATGCCTCAAAACCAACAGCACCAGAACCGGCACATAAATCAACAAAAATGACTCCATCGAGATTTTGATAGTAATCAAAAATTCTTCTTTTTAATAATACAGAAGTTGGGCGAACGAAATCACCTTTTGGAACAGAGATTATTTGTCCCTTTGCAAATCCACCTAAGATTTTAATCGACATTGTCGCTACCTGTTTTAAGCAGCTTGAGATTTTTTAGTTACTTTACTTACTGGAATTGAAAATTTTACTCCATTTTCCATTGAAACAGAGCACCCGCCATCTTCAGAAATAAATATTTCAACACCACTTAAAGATAAGCTTAAACCAGACTGACCATCAACTGTTAATTTTGCAACCTCTTGGCCCACTTTAAATTGCAATGAAATATCCATGTTCCCTTTCGCTTGAAAAGACATAGATTCATCAAGAGACGCCTTCATTGTGGGTTGAATGGCCACCACATTAGATTCGTCTGCAGCAGACTCAACTGCATTATTTTTTGAAAATTCTTGTAATTCATTTTCAATAGCATCTTGTAATTTATTTTTTACTTCGACACTCTGTTCAATTTTTAAATCTTCTTTATTCACTTTTAAAGCTTCAGGAGTCGCTATTTCTTTTTCTAGCTCACTCTCAAGATTTTCAATTTCGGCCATGATATCTTCAAGCTCACTTTCATTGAACTCTGCATCAGCATGTGTTGCTTCGGGGGTATCCGAAGTTTCAACTTCTTGGTTTAAGATTTCATCTACATCATCAAAAATATCATTACTCATAAAAATCCTTCTAAATAACTATTTTTCAATAGTTAAAGATTTTAATACTTAAACCAATTATCGGTCATTTGGGCGGATATCTTTAATATTTAACGCGGAACTATCAAAGCTTGTAATTCTAGTGATTTATACCTTGAAAAAACCTTATAAAATCCTCAACTTTTCAAGTGACTTTAAGACCAAGCTTTGTCACAATTTTCTGCCTCGTCATAAATTTTGAAAACAATTTTTAGGATTAAAATTGAATATATATAATTCGAAAGAAGAAAACTTTGAACAACTTTTAGCTCATGAAGAGCTCGAAGAATCTATATCAAAATTTAATCCCTCAAACTTTTTAATTCCTGGCTGGAAAGGCGAAGGCCTTTTAACTGCTCATGGATTAGCTATCAAGTCAGCTTTAAATAATTTAAGTATCGACGCTCTACAATTATTTAAAAAACAATTAAGCAGTAACAAAGTTACTAGAAAAACAACTTTTGAAGAGTTTCAACTATTTGCGGAATCAAGCCAAATCAATATTGAAATCATTAAATCTTCTGATGATTTTTGGTTTCACTATAACGACGAAACTTCCCACTTAAGAAATGAAATTGAAGAATTTATTAAACTCTTTAGCTTTAGAGCAGTGGCCGTTTATCTTTTTCGTATAAAATTTATTTTAGAGATTTCTAAAGAACTACAGATTGTCATTTCTGAAGACAATTTATTAAATCCACTCTCTTTCTTAAGTAAAATTTTTAAAAAATCAAGCTCGACAGAATTGAATTGTGAATCATTGCAAATCAATCAATACAGTTGGTATCGACCGACCTTTGAATACCAAGAAAGTTTGATGAAGTTAAAAATGGCATTTGAATCAGTTACCTTAACAGAGCTTATAAAGCTACTTTCAACACCTAAAGAATATAAAATTTATTCTTTAAAGAACTATTCGCATTCTTTATCGCATCTATCTTTTGGAAACTTATTAAACGATTTAATGATTCAACTTCCGAAGTGGATTAATGAAGAAGATTTAAAAATAAATAAACGTAGTTTTCTTGAAACGACTTGTGTATTGCCCAAAAATTTAAATACTAAATTTACCGGACACAATATTTCTTCATTGGCACTTTCGCATTGGCTAGCTCAAGAAAATAATTCTACTAAGTACCAATGGGACAATATTATTTGTCCAGAGTTTCAGGGCTTAGATTTTTTTGACGGTCAATTTCTAAAACTATGCCATGAACTTCAATTTTTAAGTTTTTTAACGAAACTAGCTGCTCATCACAAATATGAAGTGGTGCCTTTTATATGCAAAATTTTCAAAGAAAAAAATGCAACCAAACTTGAAGAATCACATTCTCAAGCTTCACTCTTTCAGTTCAGTCAAACTGAAAATTTTTCAACTGACCAGCTATACCAAAGAATTGTTTTAAATTTAACAGAATTTCCTAAAACCAATCCACATCACTACCTCGTACAGCAAATTTTAAACTTAAAAAATCAAGTGACTCGCGATGGCTATATTTTCGTACTAAGTAATCAAAAATTATTTGTTCCTTCGCATTCTGACCGAGTAGAACTTTTATTGAAGAACTTTCAAGTATTGGCGCAAATCAATCTTGAAGAATTAAAAGCCAAAGGTGAAATTGGTAATTTTATTTATGTGTTAAAACCTAAAGATGAATCTCTGGTTTCAAGAATTCAATTTGTCAAAGCACCGACTCAAGAAAAAATGAACTGTTTTACTTTTGAGTTCAATGGCCACTTAAGCCGCTTTAATAAATTTAATAAATTTGTCGAAGAATTTAATAAGTTTTTAAAAACCAAAGATGCAGTATCAACCCCTATTTATTTTAATGAATTAGAAGAGAATTTAACTTTTCACTTTCATAATGATGTTATCGTTGAAGGAAAACTCGTATCATTACTTAATCACAACGATCAAAGCTTTCTTCACCCATCATTTTTTAAAAATTTAACCAATACTTGTTCGGCATTAGAGAATTTTTTCCATATCGAATTTATAGACCCTAACTTTTTAAATTCTGGAAAAAACATCGCCAAAGAACTTTTAGGTTTAAATCGATCAAGCTCTATTCATCACCCCTTATTACTCATTGTGAACCAGTCAGATCCAAGTGTAGTAAAAATAGAAATAACTAACGGTGACATCTTAAAAGCACAAATTGAAAAGTTTGGTACTGCTTTCTTTTATTATTTTGGCTTAACCCCAAAACATTTATCTATTAACTTGAATATTTTTAGAGAATATTTTAATTCTCAAATTGGTAATCAATTAATTCAAATGCAATTAAACGATGGCCCAAGCAAAATTAGAGCAAAAGTAAAATCACTCCTCGTTCCGAATTTCTTTTTGCAAACTCAGGAGTTAAACAATCACCAGCTTTCATCTTTTGATTTATTTCACAAAGCATCAATTGATTTATTAAAAATTCATCCACAAGTTTTAATTGAAAAATATTTCTTAGCTGAAAATGCCTTAACTGAATTTGCCCAATCTCACCCATGGCATATATTAGTAATGCTCTCTCAATTTAAACTTCAAATCATAGAATCTATTGGTGATTTAAATGAAGCAAAAATTGAGAAAATGCCTTTTTCTAACCCACTCTTTATTCAAGAAATTGTAAAATTAAAGACCTTCCCTATTTATCCTAACAATAGTGAAGTCTTTGTTGAAATTGAGTCCAAAGACTCTAAAAAGCTCTATTCCAAGCTTGATTCGGTGGTATTAAAGAACGTAGATCAAGAATATAAACTTGAATTAAGAAGCAATGAAGAAACAATCATCTCGCTACATTCAACCGAAATCGTTTTAAAATTCTTAAGATATGTCTTACAGAGAGCTAATCAATTTCCAATTTCTGACGTTATTGTAGGATTAAAATCTCCAACTATTCAGGAACTTGAGAAATTAGTGGAAAAGCATTCAGAAATAAAAGAAGCTAAGTGGAAAATCTTAGAAGCGATTAATCTTAAAATTTCTCAAATATTGAGATCTGAAATATCAAAAAAGTAATTCGTTATTAAGCATCTTTTGAATATCTTTTTTACTGCCAGAGTGAATGGATACCAACTTAGTATTCTTGGCCGATTTCATTATCATCTTAACCCTAAAACCAACAACCGTGCCCTTTTGATCAATTTTGTTATCAATCTGCATTCTGCCATCAATATCATTAATTAAACTCTGGCAGATCTGTAAATCAACAGGAAGTTTTGTTGTTTGATTTTTTCCTAAGATCTCAGTAGAAAAACCTTCTCCTGAGAATTGTAAATCTAATGTTGTTATATCACCTAGCTTAAGCCCTTGAATGACAACTGACTTTTCAGATCCAATGGCTGTC
>JACCDQ012106587.1_pt1 | contig 12492 bp, 14 predicted proteins | sample 7446031 | NCBI WGS metagenome assembly JACCDQ01 (sample SAMN15323442, study PRJNA562643) | freshwater metagenome | isolation source: river surface water | place: USA:Blue River Watershed | collected 2017-08-17
AGATAATAAAGAGAAATAAGATTTTCATCGTACTTTAACTCCTTTAATTTTCGGAGCTGCAATTGAACTTCGATCAGGTACAATAAAAGATTTTTTTAGAGAAGGTTCAGAAATCTGTTCATACTCATCAATGTATTTTGCGACCACAAAATAATTTCCTGGATTTAAATTTCTAAATATGGCATTTGCCTTAATGGATTTCTGCTGATTGATAACGGATCCTTTCTCATCAATAATTTCAAAGATAACTTGTAAATTCTTTTCATGATTAGTTAATAAAAAGCCAATATCTCCATTTAGATTTGCTTCATTTGATCGTTTGTCCTCTGAAAAAAGTGGAGTAACAGGAAGGGGAGGCTTAGCGACAGTAAAAGTAAATATCGCTGATTCGGCAATGACTTCATCTTGATTGTTTAATGCTTCTACTGTAGCAAAATAGATTCCATCTTTTCCAATTTGATATTGGAAAAAATCATCTTTAGTTTTCATTAATTCATTAGGTGTCATGGTTTGATTTTGTGATATTTTCAAACGATATTGACTAGTACCTGAGTATTTAGTCCATTCAAATTTATATTGAGGAAAACTTTTTACATAAAAAACTTTTTCAATCATCGGTTTGAAATTGATATTACCCATTGGTGTAATGTTGAAATTTTTTGAATTTATCATTTTCGAAACTTGGCTTTTGATATTGATCGATTGGACCGACCAAGTGTATGCCCCTGCTGTTAATTTAGGAATAGTAAATTCTGTTCGAGGAGTTTTAAACTCTTTTTTGACATTATCTTTGTTTTTAATTGTGATGAGATATTCTGAAGCATCTTTCACTTCTTTCCAACTAAGTTGAAGATTGCTGACCCCTGTTTCAGTTTTAGCAGGATAAAAAATTTGCGCTTTATCTTCCGGGGTTAAAAGAATCGGAGAAGGTAATTCATCACCTATGACTAGATCAAATGTTTGCATTGGACTATTTAAAGATTGCTCATCACCTTGAATATTACCAACTAACTTCCAAGAATATTTACCAGCTTTACTAATTTTTTTAGTTGAAAAAAAGGTTTGAGTACTTACGTCTTCAGAGACCAAAGGTGTTTCAGGAGAGCTTTCATTATAAATTTCAATTTTGGTTTTTTCAAAACTATGTAGTAAGCTCCATTTAAATTCAATTGGATCTTGAGTTGTTCTAATTTGAACAATGTCGTTGTTAGGAGGATAAACCGGAATTGGTGCAAGTTTTTGTTTGTAGGTTACTTTAAAAGTACTTGAAGAAAACTTGTCATTAGGGTCATTGCTGTTTTCTGCAATTAGTTTCCAGTAATAAGTACCAAAAATAGGCTTAATAGAAATGATACCCGTAAGGGGATCAATTTTCATTTCTTTAGGCGTCTGCATTTGATTTCTTGACTCACCAATTTCAATTTTTATTTTGTAAATTTCTTCCAGCGGTTTCCATTTAAAAAGAATTCCATCTTTATTTTGTGGATCCACAAATAAAGTTTCATTATAAATTGGTTTAACTTCTTTAAATTTGTCATCTAAATTGCCGCCGATCATTTCAGCTTTTCCATCTTTAGATACAGAAAAAGCACCATTGCTATTTTTTAAATTTAATGATTGATTTGAGTTTCCGGTGGTAACACTCAAATCTCCCACATTTTGTTTTGAATCAACAAATAAACTACCTTCTACAACTTTTAAGGAAAGTTTTTTATCGTTTTTACTAATCACAATTAAAGACTCTGGCTCGATATCAATAGAAGTTCCATTCTCAATAAATTCAATTTTTGAGTTTGAAAGAGCACTGGTTTTTAATTTTTCGCCTAGATACAGAAGGTCTCCCTTTCGTACTGGTTCCCAAATAAGTTTGTTTACACCTTGCTTTTTAACGTCATTAACAACCAAGGAAACTTTAGCCATGGCCACTTGGTTAGCATTTGAGTTTTTTGCTCCAGTATTTGGCAATAGGTAATACTGCGTAAACACGATACCGGATACCGAAATGAGTAGAGCGAGTAATGTCCTGATGAGGTTAGTTTTCATTTATTTTCTATTTTAGCATCATGCTTAGAAATTGGTAGCTTTTCTCTTATAAAAACACCAATTATTCCGAATAGATGATAGATGAAAAAAGGTATATTTTTACCCATTGTTGTTAAGCTTGTTTTTTTGACCACCGTCATGCTGGCAGCAGTGACTTTATTGGTTTCATATAAAAGTTCTGAGCTTTTTGAATCGATGTCAACTGATAGAGAAGAAACCACGAATTTAAATATTTCAGATTCAGTTTCTTTTGAAGTTGATAATTTAATTCAAAGCTATGCTGAAAAAATTTATTTCTATGGGCAAGAAGCAATTAAAAATTCTGATAATTTAACAGGTTTATCTTTCCAGAATGATACTGAATTGTATGGGATGGTGATTTTAAAAAATCAATCTATTCAGTCAGAAGAAAAAAATATCAAAATTGCCAACTCTAAAAATGCTCCAAGCAATATCGACCTTGAAAAATATATATTAAAATTAACTGATAGCTTAAGTTCAAAAAATCCATTTGTTTTTGATGGTAAAATTCAAGTGTATAATTCAAGCAGTAAAAATAATTTAGCTGTTTTTTCAATTGGTATACCCCTAACGAAAAATGAATTTGGACAAATTACATCTATGGCTTGGGCCTTTTTAAAAATAGATCGACTACAGAAAATATTTTCATCTAAAACTGATCGTTTGGTTTTTATGGTTGATAAAGATGGAAAAGTACTAGCTCACCCTAAAGAAAATTTTGTTTTAGAAGGGATCGATTTATTAAAGCATCCGATTGTAAAAGACGCGAATGTAAGTTCCATTAGAACCAAACAAAAATATTTTGAATCTTTAGAAAACAAAGAAAAAATGCTTGGGGCATTTGCGAAGACGGCAACGGATTTAATTGTGGTTTCGGAAGTTCCCATGTCCGTTGTTTTAGCACCATCAATTATTGTTAAGAAAAATTCTTATTACATTTTAGGTTTAGCGCTATCAATAACTTTCTTTTTAATATTTTTATTTTCTCAATCATTGACTTCACCAATAGAAAAATTATTACTTTTAACCAAAGAAATTGCCCACGGTAATTTCGATGTCGTAGCTAAAAATGAAATTACTTCCCATGACGAAGTTGGACATCTTGCAAGTGCTTTTGATGAAATGACTGAGGGGTTAAGAGAAAGAGATAAAGTTAAAAATCTTTTCAACAAATTTCACGGTACAGCAGTTACTCAAGAATTATTAGAAAGTGAAATTAATTTAGGTGGTAAAAGAAAAGAAGTAACAATCTTTTTTAGTGACATTAGAGGATTTACAGATTTTTCTGAGGGACATACTCCGGAAGAAGTTGTTTCAATGCTTAATGAATATTTTGAAATTATGGTAGCCATAGTTAATAAGCATAATGGAGTAGTGGATAAATTTATTGGAGATGCAATGATGGCGGTATGGGGTGTACCTAACGTCAATCCAGATGACACTAAAAATGCTTTAGAAGCATGTCTAGAAATGCGTATGGCTTTAAATGATCTCAATACGTCTCGTATGGAAAGAAATCTTGTTCCAATCAAAATTGGTATGGGACTTCATGCCGGTGAAGCTATTTCAGGGCAAATCGGTTCAAGCGAAAGAATGGAGTTTACCGTTATTGGTGATACTGTTAACACCGCTTCTCGTATTGAAGGAGCGACGAAATCTTTTGGGACAGATTTATTAATCTCTAAAGAATGTTTAGAAAAAATAAATTATGAAGATTATATTTTGGAAAAAGCTGGTGAAGCTTCGGTTCAAGGAAAAAGTGAAAATTTGATTTTATTTAGAGTTTTGGGAAAAATGGTGGATGGTATTCCAACAATTTTAAAAACTCCTTATTCTAGCTTTGAAGCTATTGAAGATAAAAAATCTAAAAAAGCAGCTTAGCTTATAAAACTTTATCTTTTTCAAGCATGGCAACTAAGCCCCAATTATCTACTTTTAATAACATGTCTTTAAGTTTAACACGTCTGGCAGCTAATGTTTGTTCATATTTGATATTTTCTAAGAAAGCATTTTTCTCATCAATACTTAATTCACCAGAATTCTGCTCGAGCGTTTCGGTAATCCAATTCGCCGATTGAAGTGAAATGATAAAACTTTTTGTGTATTCAAAAATTTGATCTTTCTCCATTTGATTGACTGGATAGTGTTGGGCCATCGTCACACCAGAGCCATGATGGCGAGCTTCATCAAGCAAGATTCGATGATACACATTTTTCATCGGATGAAATTCACAAGATTCAGCAAGGCCACTATAGAAACTCATTCCAAATCCTTCCAGTAAAACTTGGACAACATAAATTAAAGTATTGCGCTCTCCTTCCATGATGGCTTCACCTAACATATCAAGCATCGGATGCCAGTGCGTCTTTTTTTCAGGAATAAACCACATATGATTCATAAATTCCCGTTGATGAATGGCTTCATCGGCGGCAAACAGAGCATAGAGTGATTTTTCGTCTTGATTGTCTGATAGTAAAATCATTTTTGCGCCATAATTATGGCCGGATTTTTCAATGAAATATGAAAGAGAAAGATTTAATTCTGTCAGTCTTCTTAATATTTTATTTTTCAATTCTTGATCTAAACTTTGAAATCGTTTTGAAAGATGAAGACCATATCTTTCTGCACTCCAGAAGTGATTGGGAAATTCAGTTTTCTTAGGTTCCACACAAAGTTTATTAAAAGCATTATCTAAAAGAGTTTGCAATGCTTTGTTTTTTGAATCGTTAGCAAAATGAAATGTTCGCTCTGGATTAAGAAAATCTTTCATAGCATTCTCCTTCAGAAATAATAGTACCTGGTTTTACACCTGCACGCGCAGAAACAAATGCTTTGGATTTTATTTGAACGCCAGGTCCAATTAAAGCTTGTACGGCGATAACCACATCGTTTTCAACTTTGACATCTTGTAAATATAAAATATATTTGTCTTCCTTTTTCTTAATTGCATGGGCCGAAAGATAACTTTGATTTCCAATCAAACAACGATCTCCAATGTGAATAAAAGGTCTATCAACAATTAAAGATTGAGTGGTCCAATTAATTTTTTTCCCTATTTGAGCACCCCACAAACGAAGCCATATTGAATAAAAACCTGGGAAAACTTTTAAAATATTTTCAACAAAGGGAAGAGCATTATAAAATTGTTGAAGCTGATAACTAAAAATCCAACTGTTCACTTTTTCAGCTTTTTTTCCTATATAGGAAACACCCTTTTTGGGAGGAGAAAGCAAAGATACGATTCTCCAGCAAATTGGAGCTAATAAATAAGTCGCAAAAATAAACAGAAAAAAACTAAGTGGATTAGGATTTTTAATTAATAGATACAAGCTTACTAATACTAATAAAGTATGTATGGCAGGGAAAAAATTAAAGACTAAGACGAATAGTTTTTTCATTTAACCTATTTGTTTAAAAATAAATATCGATTTGATCTTTCTTCTTTTAATTTTATAAATTCTTCAAATACGGCATCCATGATTTTGGCTTTTAATCTTAAAGAAGCAACCATGGTATCGTGAATAGCTTGCCAATCAGCTTCATTTTTTGCAAACATCATAATTGCATTATCAACTTGAGCAGCGTGTTCTTTATCTATTTCTGAGTGATCTGATAAAAATGTCGTCGCTGATTTTTCTATTCCCATTTTAGCGATTAATCCAATGACAGGAGCAAAGTATTCATAAATTCTCTCTGCCCAAAAACTATAACCAAGGCGTGCTAATGGATTTCCGGTAGACGAAATTCTATATAAATAAGCCACTAGTATGTCTGTTGACATCAAAGGCGCTGGAAGATTTGCTAATTCAATAGGGTATCCAGCTTTTTTTAAATCATGAAAAGCCATTAATTCATGACCTGCTTCTTCGAGTGCATGTTTCAAACAGAACTTCATATATCGTACATCTGTCACATCAGTTCTAGTTGCAACTAAAGCTTGGTTTCTTGCATTGTGAAAAGTGTAGTGATAAGTCTCTATAAGATAAATAGCATAAATTCTTTTATCAACAAAACCTGGCTCTAACAGTTTTTCAAGATTTGGTCCTGCGACTAATAATTCCATTTCTTTTTCTAATGATTCTTTTAACCATTCAATTGACTTCATAATTTCCTCTTAATTTTGTTTTAAAGTACTTGTTTCAATTTTTTGTATTTTGAATAATCTACTTTGATTTAAATAATTTTTAAAAATTTCAGTGAGAATTTGCTTTTTACTTCCAATTAAAAGTTGGTAGCGACCATTTCTTTCAGAAAGAAAAGTTTCAATTCCAATCATTGGTTTTATTCCAAAACTGGTTAGAAAGTCAGTTCTTTCTTCACGGCAAGTGGCAATTATTCCTCGGTATTTCGATTTTTCAAAAAGCCAAAGCCCTACATATAACAGTAAAAGTTTCGCATAGTAACCGCGCTTTAGAATTCGCGGGTTGGCCACCAAACGATTGAATTCAATATAGTCATCATAGTGTCTTGAAATCGTATCAAAGACGGTGCTCAATTGTGATAATTCAAAAGTCGAGGGAGTGAGACGAACATAGGCCATAATCACTTGATCTTTTTTAATGGCAAAATGATAGGATCGCTCGTCTAATCGTAGCGCCTCTTCATTTTTTAAGGCCTCATGGGTGTAGAGATATGGTGCTGAGTCGGTTAGGATTTGATCTTTAAAGTCTTTTAATTCCGACAACTTAGAATCAAAAGAGCTAATTGGCCCAATAAATTCGATGCTTTTATCCTTTTTTAAAAAAGAATCGACCAGTAGGTATAAGATTTTACTTAAAAAACGCAATAGGCTTAACATCTTTACTCCATAAAGTTTTTAAAAGTGTAGCATTCTTAGACTGTCTAAAAGATAGGTATGAAAATTCTATAGAAGGGCACTGTCTAAAATTAATTCATGTTAGTCTTCTAAAAAGTTCTTTAATGAGGTTGTTATATGAAAAGTTTAAAATACACTGGTCTGTTATTAGCGAATTTAGTTTTAATGACTGGACTAGAAGCTAAAATTAAAATTGAAAATAATGTTCAAATATTTTCTGAAAAAACCAAAGACCCACAAGCCATAACGGTAAGTCCCAATGGCGATAGAGTCTTTTGGATAGCTAGAAAGAGTCAGAAGACAAAATTAGAAGCCATCGACGCTTGGTATTCTGATACTCAAGTGGTTGAAGAGAAAAAACTAGATCGTCCTTTTTTAAATATTTATACCATGGCTTCAAATATAGATGAAAATCGCGTGCTAATTGATCATGAGTACGGCGGTGTGGTTTCATTAATTAAAACTCTATATGCTAAATTTGTTTTAAAGTCAGAAGAGCCAAAAGGATATAAGTCATGCATTGATTTATATAATTTACCGAATAAAAAAGTGGAAAAAAAATTATGTCCTAAAGATTTTGGTTTAAAAAATGAACTTTTGGCACATGCTCGAATTTCACCAGATTTAAATTGGATAACTTTTTATATTAAAGGTGCCAAGAATCCTGCAGGTATTTATTTATATAATTTAAATACGGAAAAAGTTTTCTTCTTAGGCGAGAACAATGATAAGCACCCAACTTTTTCAAGCGATGGTAAAAAAATTATTTTCCACTTTCAAAAAGGTGGGAATGTGAAAGATGCAGAGGAAACAGAAGAAGCTTTTATTGGCTGGTATGATTTAGAGATAGATGGAAATAATTTAATTTCTGCCAAAAGAAATTTAATTGATTCTCCTGATAAAGCTAAAAGTTATACTTATCAAAAACACCCAGTTTTAATCCCGAATACAAGTTTCGTCATTTATCACGGTCAAGAAAGTGCTGAAGGCTCTAAAAAACTTTATGTCCGAAAACTTGAGGCTGATTCAAAAGTTGAAGAGATTCAATTAAAAATAGGAGACTGCAAAGTTAAATCGACCAAGCATCCTGCGATTGGATTTAATGATCAGACTTTATATTTTATAGGAAAACTTGAATGTAAGGATGTAAAGTCAGAGCCAAAAATCTTCAAAGTAGATACGCGTGAAATTTTAAATGCACTAAATTAGCATTTTCAATGTCGTAAAAAGAAGAAAATAAAAAAGCCACCTTTCGGTGGCTTCGTTATTTAAAAAAATGTCTTAAAATGGCGGGAGCGAAGGGACTCGAACCCTCGGCCTTCTGCGTGACAGGCAGACGTTATAACCAACTTAACTACGCCCCCGAACATGAAGCTAAAATATAGAAATTTAGTGCATTTCCGTCAAGTGAAAAGATCACAAATTTATAATTTATAAAAAGCATTGGAAAGAGTGTTTTCATGTATGTTTCAATAGTTAAATATAAAAAAAGCAGCTGGAATTGTTCGAATATTCCTTGCGCATGGGGGAAAAGTGCACATCTTCATAACTGGTGGGACAACGGGAATTGGTCTTTCTTTGGCCTTAGAATATTTGGAAAAAGGCCATAATGTGGGTATTTGTGGTAGAGACTTGTCTAAACTAGACCCAGAATTACTTAAAAATTTTCCATTGCTTAAGGCCTATAAAGTTGATGTTTTAGACTACCAAAGTTTAGAAAATGCCGTAGAAGATTTTTGCGGAAAAAACTTAGACATGATGATCGCCAATGCCGGTCGTTCGGTGGGCTCTAAGACCAAAATACCCAATTTTGAAATAGCTAACGAAGTCATCGACATCAACGTAAAAGGGGTTTTAAACACCTTTGATGTGGCCTTAAAAAGAATGTTGCCAAGAAAGTCAGGGCATTTAGTTGCGACCGCTTCAGTCGCTGGATTAGTTGGTCTTCCTGGTGCTGCAGCATACAGTGCAAGTAAATCGGCCGTTTTAAAAATTTGTGAGTCATATCAACTGGATTTATTAAATTTTGGCATTCATGTGACAGCCATTTTACCAGGATTTATTGATACACCACTCACCAGAAAAAATAGTCATAAAATGCCTTTTTTAATGGATTCTAAAACCGCCGCGATAAAAATAATTAAGGCATTAGAAGCTAAAAAAGTTCGCTATATTTTTCCTTGGCAAATGAAATTGGTCATGACGGCCCTTGAAAAAATGCCACGTGGGCTTTATCGTTTTTTTATGGGAAGTAAATTCTTTAATTACAGTGAGGACAAATGAAATTCTTAATCATACTTTGCTTAATAAGCACTCAAGCCTTAGCTTCAGAAAAAGCGACTATAAAAAAAGCAAATAAAAAATCTGCAGCAAAAGTTGATTCGAAAACTGCTTCTTCTAAGGAAATGAAAAAAGAAGACTGTGAGACCAAAGAAGATATTCTAAAAAAGCTAGAAGAAGAGAAAAAGAAAAAGGAGCAAGCTTTTTCTTTGCAAGGTGGAAACACGGGCTGCACACTTGATAAAAAATAGTTTCAAAGCGGTATAATTCTAAAAACAGTTAAAATATTTTCTCTCACGGTGAAATGGAAGTCATAGCTGTATAGTTTTACGCCATAATATTCTTTGTGCTGATCTAAATGAAATCTTGGACGAGGATCAAAAGCTAAAATTTCAGAGACGTATTTTTTTTCTTCACTAGTTAAAAACTCATGAGCAACTTCAAAGACAACTAAAAGCTTTTGATCTTTTAGATTATCGGTGAAGGAGCATTTTGAATCAGGAATGGATTCAATTTCTTTAATGTAGGGTTTAATGTCATAAACCGGAGTAAGATCTAAAAAATCACCACCACTAAAATGCAAAATATTTTTTTCAAGCTTTAAAAATTTAACTACCGAAAGACCCAAGCGATTGGGCCTGTAGGGTGAGCGAGTCGCAAACACGCCTTTTTCGATATTGCCACCTAAACGCGGAGGTCGAACGGATAATTTCTCTTCTTCCTCATTTATTTTATGAAATTGAAAAATAATCCATATGTGACTGAATTCTTCGAGACCTCTAAAGGCGATATCATTATCATAAGGAGGGTATAATTCAATTTTTGCAGGGATATCGACAAGGCTTGGTTGTCTGGGGATTGAGAACTTTTCTTTGTAGGGAGAGTGAATGATACCAATGGGTGACAATGAATTCATTTTTAATCAATAGCTTCATTTGATTTTTTAGCATTATTTTGAAATTGCTGAAATTCTTCATTGAATGTGAGTGTTTTTAAATCTGTTATTCTTTCAACATACAAGATGCCAAATAAATGATCCAACTCATGTTGAAAAACAGTCGCTAAAAAGCCTTCAAGGATCACTTCTTTTTCTTCACCTAATTCATTAAAAAAGTTTACTTTGATTTTTTTAGGTCTTTCCACAAAACCGCGAAGAGTTGGAACCGATAAACATCCTTCAAAAAAACCTTGAGTTTCTGAAGTTAAATAAGTGATCTCAGGATTTATGATAATAAACTTTTCGCTTGCGCTAATATTGTCATAACGAGGCGAGCTTTCTGGAAGCTCAATAACCGCAACTTGCTTTGAAACATTGATTTGTGGAGCCGCAATTCCAAGCCCACTTTCATGCTTCATTGTATCGAACAAATCATTGATAAGACTGGTTAAAAACTCTGAACCAAACTCTTCAGGAGTGATCTTTTCTGCTACTTTTTTTAAGGTGGGGTGCCCCATTCTGATAACTGGTTTTATACTCATAAATCCTCATCTTTTTATTAGCATATTTTATTTAATAGAGTAAACTTTCTTTATGAAAAAAGTAGTCTTTGTTTGTTTGGGAAATATTTGTCGATCTCCTGCGGCAGAAGCTGTTTTTTTAAAGCTTTTAGAGGAACAAAAGTTAAGTCAAAATTTTTTAGTAGAATCGCGGGGAACCAGTTCTCATCATCAAGGAGAAAGACCCGATCCACGTATGTTAAGAGCGCTTAAAAAAAGAAATATTGAAGTGCACTCGCTTTCAAGTCTTTTGTCAGAAAAGGACTTATTAAATTTTGATTACGTCATCTGTATGGATCGTTCAAATTTAAAAAATGTTTTAAATTATGAGAATGCTAAAAATCATAAGAATATTTTTTTATACAGTGATTTAATTCCTCAATACTCATATACCGACGTGCCAGATCCTTATTACGGTGAAGCAAAAGATTTTGATTTGGTCATCGATATTGTCAATGAATTAGGTTTAACTTTACTAAAAAAATTGTCTGCATGAAAAAAGAGAAAAACTATATTACTTTAAAGGGCTTTAATAAACTTCAAAAGGAATTAGAGCAGCTTTTAAAAGTGGAAAGACCAGAAGTAACGAAAACGATTGCTTGGGCCGCTTCCAATGGAGATCGCTCTGAAAATGCCGATTATATTTATGGAAAAAAACGTTTAAGAGAAATAGATCGAAGAATAAGATTTTTAACCTCTCGATTAGATAATGCCCATGTCATTGAGCCGGAAAAGATTGTCAGTGAACGCATCCAGTTTGGAGCGACGGTTACCATGAGTGATGAAGAAGGGAATGAAAAACAAGTGACGATTGTGGGAGTTGATGAAATTCAAACGGAAATTGGGCACCTAAGTTGGAAGTCACCAGTAGGGGGGGCGTTAATTGGAAAATTCATTGGCGATGTGATCATTGTAAAATCACCTAAGGGTGAGTTTGAATATGAGATATTAACTATAGAGTATAGGAAAATGCATGAAGATTAATTGCGTGGTTTCTCTTGGGGAATTAGTTGATAAAATTTCTATTTTATTGATAAAAGAAAAGTTTATAAAAGACTCTCAAAAATTGAAGTTTATTATTGAAGAAAAAGAAGAATTATTAAATACTCTTATGCAGATGAATTTAAAAGATATTCAATCTCAAATAGATCAAATGGTAGAAATAAATACTGAACTTTGGCTTATTGAAGATGAAATTAGAGAATGCGAAAGACAAAAAAAATTCGATCAAAAATTCATAGAGCTTGCACGCAGCGTTTATATAAAAAACGATGAGAGATTTAAAAGAAAAAATAAAATAAACCAGACTTACGGTTCCCTTATTCAGGAAGTTAAGTCCTACAAGGAATATTAATGGCAAAGTTAACTAGAGAAGAGAAATACCGACTATATGAAGCATCTGTACAAAATCCCGAAGCAGATATTGAATTTATAAATAGAGAGTACAAGAAAATTTATAATAAAAATCCAATGAGCTTAAGAGAAGATTTCTGTGGAACAGGCATGCTTGCATGTATGTGGGTTAAACAAAGTACTGATCATCGTGCTTATGGAATTGATCTTGATCTTGAGCCAATTACTTATGGAATTGATCACCACTATTTTGAACTTTCTCACAAAGAACAATCTCAAATGCGCTATATTCGCGGAAATGTTTTAGATAGCTATGATTTTAAAACCGATGTTTTAGTCGCCTTTAATTTTTCATATTATCTTTTTAAAGAAAGAAATGTGCTTGTTCAGTATTTTAAAAATGCCAGAAAGCATTTATCAAAAGAAGGTCTATTCCTGATTGATTTATTTGGTGGGCTTGAAACCCGACAGGCCCTAGAAGA
>JACCDQ011638941.1_pt1 | contig 12488 bp, 10 predicted proteins | sample 7446031 | NCBI WGS metagenome assembly JACCDQ01 (sample SAMN15323442, study PRJNA562643) | freshwater metagenome | isolation source: river surface water | place: USA:Blue River Watershed | collected 2017-08-17
AAGGCGCGCTGGCCGGCATCCTCGGCGTGACGCTGCTGGGTTTGATCGCCGCGCTCTTTGGCGGCACACAGCGGCTCATTTCCGCACCTTGCGCACCGGCGGCCGCGGTGCTCTCCGCATTGACCATCCAGATGAGCGCCCAGGGCACCGACCCTGCGCTGGTGCTGCTGACGCTTTTCCTGGTCGCGGCCAGCAGCAGCCTGGTGCAGATCCTGTTCGGCGTGATGCGCCTTGGCCAGCTGATTCGCTACATGCCTTTCCCGGTCGTCAGCGGCTACCTGTCCGGCGTCGGCCTGATCATCGTCAGTAGCCAGTTGCCCAAGCTGCTGGGCACGCCGGGCGAGATGCACTTGCTGCAGGCCCTGTCCGCGCCCGGCGCCTGGCAGCCGGCCAGCCTGCTGGTCGGCGCCGCCACGGCGCTAACGATGGTCATCGCCAACCGGCACCCGTCCAGAGTGCCCGCCGTGATCCAGGGACTGGCCGCCGGCATCATCGTCTACTGGCTGCTGGCGTTCTCCTCGCAGCCGTCGCTGGCGCAACTGGACAACAACCCCTTCGTGATCGCCCGCTTTGCATCCGGACCCGAGGGCTTGCTCGATGGCGTGGCGTCGACCTGGAACGGCCTCACGCATGTGCGCCTGCCGCGTTGGGAACACGTCATCGTGCCGGCGGCGACACTGGCAGTGCTGCTGTCGATCGACACCTTGAAAACCTGCCTCGTGCTGGATGCGATGTCCGGCTCGCGCCATAACTCGAACCGCGAACTGATCGGGCAGGGGTTGGGCAACCTGACCGCGTCCATCTTCGGTGGCACGCCCGGTGCCGGCACCATGGGGCCTTCACTGGTGAACAAGGCCAGCGGCGGTATGACGCGACTGTCCGGCGTGTTCCAGGGCGGCTGGGCGTTGCTCGCTTTCCTGATGCTGACGCCCTTGATCAGCTGGATACCGATCGCCGCGCTGGCGGGCCTGCTGCTGGTGATTGGCGTGCGCATGATCGACTGGCATCTGGTCGAGCTGGCGCGCTCGAAGGCCACGGTGCTGGATTTCATGGTCATCGTGGCGGTGATTGTCGTCGCCAAGACCATCAGCTTGATCGCCGCTTCCGGGCTCGGCATTGCGCTGGCGATCCTGATGTTCATTCGCGAGCAAAGCCATAGTTCCACGCTGCGGCACAAGACGCGCGGCGATGTCACGTTCTCCAAGCGCGTGCGCATGCCCGAGGAGCGCGAGGCCTTGAAGAAGCTCGGCGGCGCCAATGCGATCTATGAATTGCAGGGCAGCCTGTTCTTCGGCAATACCGACGCGCTGTATTCGGCACTGGAGCCCGACATTGAAAGCGCACGCCATCTGGTGCTGGACTTGCAGCGCGTGCAATCGCTCGACATGACCGCTGCGCATATGCTGGAGCGCGTGCGCAACCAGCTGGCCGAGCGCGGCGCGACGCTGGTGCTGTCGCGCGTGCCCGAGACCCTGCCCAGCGGCCGCGACCTGCGTGGCTACCTCGATGAACTGCGCGTCACGCGTGGCTCGGCGGCGATCCGGCTGTTCGATGATTTCAGCGATGCACTGGAGTGGGTCGAGGATGACACCCTGCGCGAAGCCGGCATCCACGGCGACGACTCGCAGCCGCTGGCACTGGCTGAGTTCGAATTGTTTGCTGGCCTGCAGCCGCCCACGCTGGTGGCCCTGCAGGGCTGCGTGCAGCGCCGCTTCTATGCCGCGGGCGAGACCATCTTCATTGCCGGCACGCCCGGCGATTCGCTGATGCTGATCGCGCGCGGCGTGGTGCGCATTGACATTGCGCTCGGACACGGGCATCGCATCCATATGGCGACCTTCGCGCGCGGGCAATTTTTTGGCGAGATGTCCTTCCTCGAACACCACGCGCACTCCGCCGAAGTGGTGGCGGCCGCTGACTGCGAGCTGCTGATCCTGCCGCGGCCGGATTTCGATAAGCTGGCCGCGCGAGACCCGGCGATGGCCTCGCATGTATTTGCATCGCTGTCGCTCGCCCTCGCCGAGAGGCTGCGCCACACCAACGACGAGCTGCGCGCAATGCAGGCAGGGTAAGCGATCGGATGGACAACGAGAATTTCTACGCGCAGCTGCCGGCTTTCAGCGCGCTGGCAGGATTGACGGACGAGCGCCATTACCAGGATGCGCCTGCGGATTGGATTATCTTCGTCACCGACGTGCGCGGCTCTACTGCGGCCGTGGCCGCCGGCCGCTACAAGGAAGTCAATACCGTCGGGGCAGCGACCATTGTCGTGGCCGCCAATGCCTGTGACGGCATCGAGTTTCCGTTCGTGTTCGGCGGCGATGGCGCGACGCTGCTGGTGCCGCCGTCGGTACGCGAGCAGGTCGGCAATGCCTTGCTGTACCTCGCGCAGAAATCCGCGCGCGACTTCGGCCTGACGCTGCGGGTTGGCTGCGTGCCGGTGGACGAGGTGCTCGCGCGTGGCAAGCCCGTGCGCGTGTCGAAGCGCGAGCTCAGTCCGGGCAATTGCATCGCGATGTTCGCCGGCGGTGGCCTGAACGAGGCGACTGCGATGATCAAGTCCGCGGATGGACGCTGGCTGTTCGACGGGCACGGGCATGATGAAGGTAGCGTCGAAGGCCTCGAATGCCGCTGGTGCGCGGTGCCGGCCCGCAACGGCGGCATCCTGAGCCTGATTTTGTGGGCGCCGGGCGATCACTTGCAGCTGTACCGCGAGCTGCTGCGTGCCATCCTCGAGATCGCGCCGCAACCGATGCCGATCACGCCGCAGAACCTGCCCACGCGCTGGCCGCCGGAATTCCTGATGCATGAATCGAAGCTGAAGCGCCGCAGCAGGCTCGCGCAACTACTGCATTACTCCGGCGTGCTGCTGCTGACCGGCTTGCTGACATGGATTGTCAAACGCACGCAGCGCGACCCGACCTCGGTGGCCGCGCGCTATATCGCCAGCCTGTGCCGCAACAATGATTACCTGAAGGTCGACGACTACCTGAGGATGGTGATCGATATCAGTAATGCACAACGTGCGAGCATCGAGGCGCTGCTGCAGCGTTACCGCGCCAGCCACGGGCTGCAGTGGGGCGCTCATCTGTCGTCATCGTCGCTGTTTACCTGCATGGTTCGGTCGCAGGAGATCCATCTGCATTTTGTCGATGGCAATGACGGTGGCTATACTGCCGCTGCTCGCGATATGGCTGCACGCGAAGGAAAAATAAAATGACGGGAGACAAAATGCCTCAATGGCATGAGATGGATGCAGTCACGCTGGCGCGCAAGTTGTCGCAGCGCGAGCTGAGCGCCGAGACCTTGCTGGCTTCCTGCCTGGAGCGCATCGATGCGCGCGAGCCGCAGGTGCAGGCCTGGTCCCATATTGCGCGCGACGCGGCATTGGAACGCGCGCGTGAGCTCGATCGCGGCCCGGTGCGCGGCCTGCTGCACGGCTTGCCGATCGGGGTCAAGGACCTGTTCGACACGGCCGACATGCCAACTACCTACGGCTCGCCGATCTATGCAGGCCATCGTCCGGCGGCCGATGCGGCGCCGGTCGCTCTGTGCCGCGAACAAGGCGGCGTCATGGTCGGCAAGACCGTCACAACCGAGTTCGCGACCTTCAATCCCGGCAAGACGCGCAATCCGCACCGGCTCACGCATACGCCGGGCGGCTCGTCCAGCGGCTCTGCTGCCGCAGTGGCGGACTCCATGGTGCCGCTGGCCTTTGCATCGCAGACGGCGGCTTCCGTGATTCGCCCGGCTGCGTACTGCGGCATCGTCGGCTACAAGCCCAGCTACGGGCTGGTCAATCGCTCGGGCGTGAAGCCGCTGTCGGACTCGCTCGATACCGTCGGCTTCCTCGCGCGCAGTGTTGATGACGTCGCCTTGTTCGCCGCAGCTGCCAGCGGCGATCGTGCGCTGCTGCAATTGGAAGTCGGCAGCGCGCCGCGCATCGCGATGTGCGCGACCCACGAATGGCCGCATGCCGATGTCGATACGCGACGGGCGATGCAACAGGCGGCCAGCCGACTCGCGCAGGAGGGCGTCGCCGTGCGTGACGTGCAGACGCCGATGCTGTTCTCGCAGCTGCTGCAGGTGCAGAAAGAGATCATGGGCTATGAGCTGGCGAAATCGTTGTCGCACGAGCGTCTGCAGCACGCGGACCAGCTGAGCCCAAAGCTACAGGCACTGTTCGAAGAAGGGCTCACCATACCGGCAGAGCGTCACTGGGCCAATATCCAGCTGGCCTATTCGGCACGCGCGAAGGTATCGGCAGCCTTCGGCGACAGCGAAGTGTGGCTGGCGCCCAGCGCAATTGGCGAAGCGCCGGCGACGCTCGAGCAAACCGGCGACCCGGTCTTCGGCAGGGTATGGACGCTGCTTGGCCTACCTTGTGTGCACCTGCCGTTCATGACCGGGCAGACCGGCATGCCGGTCGGCCTGCAGGTGGTCGGCCGCTATGGGGACGACCGTGTGGTGTTGCGTATTGCGCGCTGGCTGATGCAGCGCCTTGTCGCAAAATCATGAATTCGTCATCGTCGCAAGGTATAGTAGGGCAGCCGTCGGCAAGCGCGGGTCTGCGGCACAGAACAACAACATCCGAGACCGCGTACTGCTGATGGAGAAGCCATGAAATCGATGTTCACCGCGCTCGTTCTGCTGGGCGCAATCGCGACCAGCCCCGCCTTTGCTGCCACCGAGCAGCAGAACAAGATGGTCACCTGCAACAAGGATGCGGCCGGCAAGAAGGGCGACGAGCGCAAGGCCTTCATGAAAGAATGCCTGAGCAAGAAGCCGGAAGCCGAAGCGCCTGCGGCGAACGCGCAGCAGAACAAGATGGCTACCTGTAACAAGGAAGCGACTGGCAAGAAAGGCGACGAGCGCAAGAAGTTCATGAGCGAGTGCCTGAAGGCGAAGTGATTCGCCTGCGGTAGCGGCTCCAGCTGCTATTCAGTTGCCATTCAGTTGCCATAGCGGCGGTACCGGCACCGCGGTGCCAGCCGCTCGACCAAGCCCCGGCCAGGCCGGGGTTTTTTTGCGCCGATTTTTTGCATGGATTTTTCCGGCGATGGTGGACTGCGCGAGTTTCACGAAGTAAATTAGCGGGTCGGCATCAAGCTGCCAGCTTGCCATTCCGGCATCCTGCGCGTTGCCGCGACCCATGCTTCAACGGTTGCACCTGATAAATCAAAACAAGACGGAGTCACTCGCATGTCGCAACAAGTCAAGTTCCTGCTTCCCGAAGACCGCATCCCCAAGGCCTGGTACAACATCCAGGCGGACCTGCCCAAGGCCTTGCCGCCGGTGCTGCACCCGGGCACGCTGCAGCCCATCGGTCCGGATGACCTGGCACCGCTGTTCCCGATGGAATTGATCCTGCAGGAAGTGTCGACCGAACGCGAGATCGACATTCCCGAGCCGGTGCGCGACGTGTACAAGCTGTGGCGCCCGGCGCCGCTGTACCGCGCCTATGGCCTCGAGAAGGCGCTGCAGACGCCGGCAAAGATCTACTACAAGTACGAGGGCGTGAGCCCGGCCGGCAGCCACAAGCCCAACACCGCGATCCCGCAGGCCTTCTACAACAAGCAGGCTGGCGTCAAGCGCCTGACCACCGAGACCGGCGCCGGCCAGTGGGGCACATCGCTGTCCTTCGCGGGCTCGCTGTTCGACCTCGATGTCACCGTGTTCCAGGTGCGCGTGTCCTACGACCAGAAGCCGTATCGCCGCGCCGTGATGGAAACCTATGGCGCGCGCTGCGTTGCATCGCCGTCGAATGAAACCAACTATGGCCGCTCGGTGCTGGCCAATCGTCCGGACCATCCGGGCAGCCTTGGCATTGCGATCTCCGAAGCCGTTGAAATCGCCGCCACCAATGACGACACCAAGTATGCGCTGGGCTCGGTGCTGAACCATGTGCTGATGCACCAGACCATCATCGGCATCGAGTCGATGGAGCAGATGGCGATGGCCGATGCGTATCCGGACGTGGTCGTCGGCTGCACCGGTGGCGGCTCCAACTTCGCCGGCATCGCCTTCCCGTACATCGGCGCCGGCCTGCGCGGTGGCGCCAAGCCCCGTATCGTCGCCGTCGAACCGGCAGCCTGCCCGTCGCTCACGCGCGGCAAGTATGCGTACGACTTCGGTGATACCGGCCAGATGGCACCGCTGACCAAGATGCACACGCTGGGCTCTTCGTTCACGCCGCCGGGCTTCCACGCCGGTGGCCTGCGTTACCACGGCATGGCACCGCTGGTCTCGCACCTGAAGGAACTGGGCCTGATCGAGGCGACGGCTTACCACCAGACCGAATGCTTCGCGGCCGGCGTGCTGTTCGCCCGTCACGAAGGCATCGTGCCGGCGCCGGAAGCCAACCACGCGGTCAAGGGTGCGATCGAAGAAGCACTGCGCTGCAAGCGCGAAGGCAAGAGCGAAACCATCCTCTTCAACCTGTGCGGGCACGGCCACTTCGACATGGTCGCGTACCAGAACTACTTCGCGGGCAACCTGAAGGACGACAGCTACGACGAGAAAGAGCTCGCCATGGCGCTGGCCGGTCTGCCGAGCGTGCCGGAAGCGGCCTGATCGCATGGTCTTGTGTTGATGCCGGCTGGCCAATGTGCTGGCCGCATCGACGTAGATGGACAACACCGGGCAGAGGCCCGGTGTTTTTTTTGGGTGGCGCGGCTCTGGCACAATAGGGGCCTTTGTGGCTTGAACCCAGAGCTGGACATGCATGTATTGCTGGTGGAGGACGACCTGGTGCTGGCCGATGGCATTGCGCGCATCCTGCGCGGGCACGGTATGGTGGTCGATGTAGTCAACAATGGCGATGACGCGGACCGCGCGCTCGCCACGCGCGAGATGTCGGTCGCGGTACTCGACATCGGGCTTCCCGGCATCGACGGCTTCGAAGTCGTGCGCCGCCTGCGCGTGCGTGGCAGCAGCCTGCCGGTGCTGCTCCTGACCGCGCGCGACGATGTGCAGGACCGCGTGCGCGGCCTGGAGATCGGCGCTGACGATTATCTGGTCAAGCCCTTTGCGGCGCCGGAACTGGTGGCGCGGCTGAAGGCGCTGGTCAGGCGCGGCAATCCGCGCCCGGTGGAATTGCAGATGGGCGGCCTGCAACTGGATCCCTTCGCGCGCCGTGCGACCGTCGATGGCCTGGTTATCGAATTGTCGGCCCGCGAGTGGGCGGTGCTGGAATACCTGCTGCAGAACGTGTCCCGCGTGGTCTCCAAGCAGCAGATCATCGATGCCATCCTGCCCTGGGGCGAGGAAGTCACGCTGAATGCGGTCGAAGTTTACGTATCGCGCATACGCTCGAAGATCGCGTCGGCCGGCATCGCCATCAAGACCATCCGCGGTTTCGGCTACATGCTGGAACAGGCGCCGCGCTGACCGTGCATGGCTGACGACAAAGTCGACGATATGGCGAGCAGCGAGGAGTCCGCTGCCGGCGCTGCGGGCATCGGTATCGGTGCAGGGACAGGGACAGAAAAAGGAACAGAAACCGGCCCAGATACAGGCCCGTCGGGCTTGGCGCGGTCCATGAGCCTGCGCGCGAAGCTGCTGCGCTGGCTGGTCATTCCTCTGGTGGCGGTCAACCTCGCCGGTGCGGCCGCGGCTTACTGGCTGGCATGGATACCGGCGCAAACGGCGCTCGACCAGAGTCTGGCCGATGCCGCCTGGGCGCTGGTGCCGCATGTGCAGGACAGCGGCAGCTCGCTGGAACTGGAGCTGTCCCACCAGGCCGAGCAGGTGCTGCGGGTCGACCATTTCGATGAAGTCTATTTTGTCGTGCGCGACATGCGCGGCAAGACCATTGCCGGCGACCTCGATTTCCCGGCGCTGCAAGTTCCCGACAAGATCAATGTCTATGTCGCGTATGGCACGCGCATGCGCGGCGACGATGTGCGCGCGATCACGCTGCGCACAGTGGTGGCGGGCGAGACCATTTTGATCGGCGTGGCCGAGACCCGCATCAAGCGGCAGCAGACACGCATGCGCATCCTCTGGTCGCTAATGGCGCTGGAGCTGCTGCTGGTGCTGCTGATACCGACACTGATCTGGTTCGGCCTCAACCAGGGCTTCCTGCCGCTGCGTAACATCCGTGACGGTCTCGACCGCCGCAAGCCGGATGACTTGTCGCCGTTGCCGATGCAGGGCACGCCGCAGGAGATCGTGCCTTTCATTCGCGCCATCAATGAATTGCTCGACCGGGCGCAGGACAGCTCGCGCGCCAAGCAGGACTTCCTTGCCAATGTCGCGCACCAGTTGCGCACGCCGCTGGCCGGCTTCAAGGCGCAGCTCGAATGGCTGCAGCTGCGGCAGCGCAATGATTCAGAAGCCTCGTCATCGATCGCGCTGATGATGGCGTCCACCGAGCGCATGGTACGTCAGGCCAACCAGCTGCTGGCGCTGGCACGTTCCGAGCCGGGCGATTTCGAACGCCGCCGGCTGGAGAAGCTGTCGCTCGATAAGCTGGTCGCAGAGTCGGTGCAGCAGTTCGTCGATGATGCGACGAAGAAGAATATTGACATCGGTTTCGACCTGCAGGCCACCGAGGTGGCGGGCGACGCTTTCCTGCTGCGCGACCTGATCGACAACCTGGTCGACAATGCGATCCGCTATTCGCCGGAAGGCGGTTCGGTCACGGTCAGCTGCTACCAGAGTGACATCGGCGGCGTGCTGAAGGTGGAAGATAGTGGCCCCGGTATTCCCCCTTCGGAAAAAGACAAGGTCTTCAGCCGTTTCTATCGACTCGACAAGAGCCAGCAGGGCAGTGGATTAGGGCTGGCCATCGTGCGTGATATCGCGATCGACCATGGCGCGGTGATCGATGTGCAGCCCGGACCCTCGGGCCTGGGCACGGTATTCCTCGTGCGTTTCCCGTCGACGAACGACACGCTGGCGCCGGGCTGAAGCCCCTGTTGCCGGCCGCCGTTGCTGCAGTTTGTACGATAATGCAGGGTTAAAGCCGTTCGCGGCTCCCAAGCACTGACCGCAGCTGCTGCAACAGCCGCTGCCGCCGCCGCCGCCAACGTTGCGACTGTGGCGACTGTGGCGACTGTGGCGACCGTACCGACAAGGCCCCGAGTGACTTACACCGTCAAGGAAATTTTCTATACATTGCAAGGCGAGGGCGCACAGGCCGGTCGTCCGGCGGTGTTTTGCCGTTTTGCCGGCTGCAACCTGTGGAGCGGCCGCGAGGAAGACCGCGCGACAGCCACTTGCCGCTTTTGTGACACCGATTTCGTCGGCACCGATGGCGAGCAGGGCGGGAAATTCGCCGACGCGGCCGTGCTGGCAGCGGGCATCGACGAACAATGGCCGGCTGCACGGCCGACCAACAAGTATGTGGTGTTCACCGGTGGCGAACCGCTGCTGCAACTCGATGAAGCGCTGATCGATGCGATGCATGCGCTGGGCTTCGAGATCGCGATCGAGACCAATGGCACCCTGCCGGTGCCGGCCGGCGTGGACTGGGTCTGCGTGAGCCCGAAGCAGGGCGCACCACTGGTCGTGACCCGCGGCAGCGAGCTGAAGGTGGTGGTGCCGCAGGACGGACAAGACCTCGACCGCCTCGCGCAGCTCGATTTCCTGCACCACTTCCTGCAGCCCATGGATGGCCTGGACAAGGACAAGAATACCCAGCTCGCGATCGCCACCTGCAAGCGCGACCCGCGCTGGCGGCTGTCGTTGCAGACGCACAAGCTGCTGCAAATACCCTGATTACCTTGATTGCCCTGAATACCCGTAAAGACTGAAACACCGATGATCACCATTACCCGCAAGCTGGAGTTTGACGCCGGCCACCGCATTCCCGACCACAAGAGCCAGTGCCGCAACCTGCACGGCCATCGCTATACGCTGGAGATCACGCTGGTCGGCAAGGTGATCGAGCAGGAAGGCAGCACCGACAACGGCATGATCATGGACTTCTCGGACGTGAAGGCGCTCGCCAAGGAGCACCTGGTCGACGTCTGGGACCATGCCTTCCTCGTCTACGACAGGGATGGCCCGGTGCGCGACTTCCTCGCTTCGCTGCCCGACCACAAGACCGTCATCATTGATTGCATCCCCACGGTCGAGAATCTCGCGCGTACGGCCTTCAACATCCTGAAGGCGGCCTACAAGGACCGCTACGGTACCGGCCTGCACCTGCACAAGCTGGTGCTGCACGAGACGCCGAACTGCTGGGCCGAAGTGACCGGGGATGACGATTGAGCGAGCGCCTGGCCGCCGATGAGGCCTTCATGCGGCTGGCACTGGAGGCCGCCGCGCGCGCCAGGGCTGTCGGCGAAGTCCCGGTCGGCGCCGTCGTCGTCAAGGATGGCGAGGTGATCGCCACCGGCTATAACCAGCCCATCGGCCGCCACGACCCGACCGCGCATGCCGAGATCGCCGCGCTGCGCGCCGCTGCCGAGGCGCTCGGTAATTACCGGCTGCCCGGCTGCACGCTGTACGTGACCCTCGAGCCTTGCGTGATGTGCGCCGGCGCGATGATGCATGCGCGTCTGGCGCGCATCGTCTACGGCGCGAGCGATCCCAAGACCGGCGCCTGCGGCTCGGTCGTAAACCTGTTTGCCGAAGACAAGCTCAACCACCATGCCGAACTGACGGGCGGGGTGCTGGCCGCAGAATGCGGCACAATGCTGTCTGCCTTCTTTGCAGAGCGCCGCAGCCAGGCGCGCGCCGCCAGACAAGACATCTCACCCGATCTTCCTGCATGAGTCAGCCCGCCCAGCCCGTCCAGTCCGGCCAACCCCATACCATCGCCATCGTCGCCCCGAGCGGCTATGCGGCTGATCCCGCAGCCTTCCAGCGCGGCCTCGATCGTCTGCGCGCGCTGGGCCATACCGTGAAGGACTTGTCGGCGACGGCCACCAGGCACCAGCGTTTCGGGGCCAGCGATGAAGCAAGGCTGGCGCAGCTACATGCGGCTGCCAGCGATCCCGAGGTCGAGATCGTGATCGCGCTGCGCGGCGGCTATGGTCTGTCGCGGCTGTTGCCCGAGATCGACTTCAAGCAATTGGCCGCCAGCGGCAAGCGCTGGGTCGGCCACAGCGATTTCACGGCCTTGCAGATGGGCTTGCTGGCGCACGGCGCAGGCAGCTTCGCCGGTCCCATGATCTGCGACGATTTCAGCCGCGACGAGCCCAGCGCATTTACGCATGCGCATTTCTGGCAGTGCCTGTCGCAGCCGACCCAGACGCTCGACATTCCTGCCACCGGCAATCCGGCGCTGCAGGCCAGCGGCAAGCTGTGGGGCGGCAATCTGGCGATTCTGTCGCACCTGGCCGGCACGCCGTGGATGCCCGAGGTCGACGGCGGCATCCTGTTCATCGAGGACATCAACGAGCACCCGTACCGGGTCGAGCGCATGCTGCTGCAGCTCTGGCATGCGGGCGTGCTGAAGCGCCAGCGCGCCATCCTGCTGGGTGACTTCTCCGGCTACAAGCTGACCGATTACGACAATGGCTACGACTTCGCCTCGATGGCGGCCTGGCTGTCGGATCGCCTTGGCCTGCCCATCCTGCAGGGCCTGCCGTTCGGCCACATCCGCGACAAGCTCACGTTGCCGGTTGGCGCCGACTGCGTGCTGAGCTCGGACGGGCGCGGCTTCAGGCTGGAACTGTCCGGCTACCCGCACCTGCGCTGACGCGCCACTGGCCGGCGGAGGAAGACCGTTGGCAGTGGTAAAATTCCGCTCTTCCCGTCCCGCCCCCGGCAATGCCGCCGTCCCCGGCCGGACCTTGTTTTGTCATCGCCCGCCCCGGGTATCCAGAGGTCTCTTTTGCTGTCCACCGCCAATATCACGATGCAGTTCGGCGCCAAGCCGTTGTTTGAAAACATTTCGGTCAAGTTCGGCGATGGCAATCGCTATGGCCTGATCGGCGCCAACGGCTGCGGCAAGTCAACCTTCATGAAGATCCTCGGCGGTGACCTGGAACCGTCGTCGGGCAATGTGATGCTGGACGTGAACGAGCGCCTTGGCAAACTGCGCCAGGATCAGTTCGCGTACGAAGACAATCGCGTGCTGGATGTGGTGATGATGGGCCACACCGAGATGTGGGAAGCGATGACCGAGCGCGACGCGATCTACGCGAACCCGGATGCGTCTGAAGAGGATTACATGAAGGCCGCCGACCTCGAGGCGCGCTTTGCGGAGTTCGACGGCTATACCGCCGAATCGCGCGCCGGCGAGCTGCTGCTGGGCGTGGGCATTCCCATCGACCAGCACCAGGGCCTGATGAGCGCGGTCGCGCCGGGCTGGAAGCTGCGCGTGCTGCTGGCGCAGGCGCTGTTCTCGAATCCGGACATTCTGCTGCTCGACGAACCGACCAACAACCTCGACATCAACACGATTCGCTGGCTCGAGGAAGTGCTGAACCAGCGGAACTCGACGATGATCATCATCTCGCACGATCGTCACTTCCTGAACCAGGTCTGCACCCACATGGCCGACATGGACTACGGCACGCTGAAGGTCTATC
>JACCDQ012013670.1_pt1 | contig 12486 bp, 10 predicted proteins | sample 7446031 | NCBI WGS metagenome assembly JACCDQ01 (sample SAMN15323442, study PRJNA562643) | freshwater metagenome | isolation source: river surface water | place: USA:Blue River Watershed | collected 2017-08-17
AATTCGACCATCAGCACAAACACCTTATATCAAAAGACGACCTGATGGCCGGGACGCTCTACCATCTCAATGAAGGCGACTACCCACGAATGGTCGTGGGCGGAGCGATGACGTGGTTGGACAAGGCTGAGAGTTAATCCCAGCCTTCAGGTTCTTTGATCTCTTCAAGTGTTGGTGCAGAAGTTGTTTCTGTAGGCTCGTCCCAACCACTTGGCTCAGCTATTTCAGGTGCTTTTAGCGCTTCGTATTCAGCTTTGCGAGCCGGATCGTAGACATTTGAAATTGCACCGACTTGTTGCGGTATCAGTTTTGACAAACCACGTTCACGATACATCGGGTTGGCGGTGATTGCACCAAAATACTTGTTTGGGTCGGAGAGCAGTTCGCCGTAGACATTTTGATCGAGTGTCGGGTGCGCAACTTTATGCGCCAAAGACTCACCAAGACGAGCGGCACGAGCAAACGTCCATGGTTGTGCACCCGGGACGCCCAGCGAGGCGATGGCTGCGGCGTTGGCAACATCGGTATCACTCAAACCAGAAACGCGACGAGCTTCCGGCCCTGCCAATGCTAGATTTTGCTCCATGAGAGCGCTTGCTTCTGCTGCACGTCGAGCGCGATCAACATCTTCTCCAATGCGAGATGCGCCAGATGGGCCGGTCGGCGTTTGCAGCGCATTTTCAAGTACGCTTTTCACACGACTCACGTCCTGCTGACCACCTGTGACTGCGCGACCAACGAACATAAACGGGTCGGTTGCAAGTGTACCAAGATCAGCGCCGCGTGCTTTGAGTTCTGCGTTAGCGGCTGTTGCCTGCTTGATACCGTCATCAATTTGCAGTGCAAGTTTTGGATCAACTGTACCAATCTCACTAACAGCAGCGCGAACTTTGGCTACCTCGGTTGGATCACCTTGCACAGCACGCCCTAAGAAGGCGTGAGGGTTGTCAGCTAGTGCGTTCAGTGCTTCGATTTTCGGTTTTGCAGCAAGTGCACTGGTTGCCAAATTGTTGGCCGCAGTTTCAAGTTCGCTGTCCGGAATACCAATCCGCTTGGCAAAACGCTCTACCGCATCAAGTTCCCCGCGAGCGCGCAGCATCCCACTGACGACTTCCGCAGGTTGAGCGCCATACTTCAAAGCCTTTGTGCTGATTGTATCCTCTAGTGCGCCACGGAAGAGGTTTTGCAGTTCATCCGGAGAAGAGTGACGTGAGAACAGATCGACCAACTTGTCAGCTAACATGCCGGAATTCTTATCTGTAAACGCCGTGCGCATATTGTCAGTCAAATAGGTACGCGCTTTGTCAAGATTTGGTTCTTTCAACGCTTTACCAAGCAAGTCGTTGGCGTCTTTGAGTTCGTAATAATCGACGTTGGCTTCTTTGGCCGCTTTCCAGTTGGTAGCGAATACAGGGTCTTGTTCAATGGCGTCGTTAATGCCGCCTTTTAGCTTACCAATCAACATTCGCTCTGTAGGATTAGCAGAACCCCACATTTCATTAAGATCGCGGTACACACGACGCAAATCGCCGATGTTCACCTGACCTTGCGGAATATTCTGCGACACATTGATGTCACCGACTGGAGAGCCGAGACTTAAAGCGCGGCGCTGTTTAGCGACGGATTCTTGTGCTGCTTTGTTGGTCGCTTCTTGCGCAGAATACAGCGATTCAAATTCCGACTTAATTTGACGCATAATCGGCGACGCTGTACCTTCAGGCATTGCAGAAGAACTAAACAAACGACGAATGGTACTTTGTGCATCGCGTAGCGGATCGTCATTCACCATGATTGCGTCGCGAGCGTCACCTAACGCTTTATAGGAGTTTGAGCGCAGTGTTTGCTGGCGATTTACCATATCAACAATACCGTCACCCATGGCGGCGTAACCGGCACCAGAACCGGGCAGTTGAGCTTTTAGGTCGTTAGCAATTTGACGAGTGCGGTCTGCTGTCGCTCTGGCAATAGCTGCGGCGGATTGTCCAACCGGTGCTTCCGTGACTGCCGTCTCAAGCGCCTCGCGACGACCTGCCGCACCACGAGCGATGTCTTCCGCTGACACGTTTTCAAACGGCATCTGACCGATGATTTCACGGTTAGCTTGGCGGTTCTCCAGTAACTGACGTGCACCTGCGGGCGTATTAGCGATGTTGCGCAGTTCTTCGGCTTTGCGATATGCGTCTTCCGTACGCGCTTGTGACCCAGCCCCACTCGGCGGCATCATCTCAGGTACTGTGACATGCAAGCCTTCCGCACCTTCAGGCGTTCTCAATGCTGTCGGAGCACCCGTTGTTGCGCGAGCACGACGCAGTGCACCTTCCACCTTGCGAGCGTCGGTCGAACCGCGTAGCACAGTCCCGGACGAAGCGATCGGACCAAGAATGTCGACCGCAGCAGCAGCTAACGGGTAGTCTTTTTGCTCAAGTACCGACGAGAGCGGTTTAACTGCAGCCGGGGCGCCGATGTCGTAAAGCGCCATTTGGCGCATTTGCTCACGCAATGCCGGGTTATATCCAGCGCGGCTAGATGGCAAAAACAATTCTTTCGCAGGTGTCGCGCTTGTTGCGAACTGATTTCGTACTGTTTTTAGTACGTTGGGTGCAGCATTTCTGGCCGCACTAATCATCGACGGCGCACGCAGCATCGTACCAAAACCAAGACCACCTGCGGCTGTACCGAGTACATCTTCAAGGATTTTCTGACCACCAGTGGCAGGCTCTAAGTTCTGGTCTGACAAAATGCCAAGTTCTTGGGCTTTGCGGAGGATGTCGGCGGTATCAGCACCAAACTCGTAGTTCGGCATCATTGGCAGCATCGACACCGCTTTTTTACTTAACTCCCAAGGGATGACCGGCGTACTAATCAGAGCGCGGTTGAGTGCGTTAAGTGCACCTTCCCCATACCCACGCTTACGCTTACGCTTCGTGTTGTCTGCCATAAAAACCTCTTACTTAACCGGTCGATTGAGCCATTGTACAGACTGTTCGTGCATCTTTTTCAACGCATCAACTGTACCTGCAATCTTTTCTTGGCGTTGTTCCGGCGTATCACCCGAAGCGAACTTGTACTTCGACCCCACAGACGTCGATTGGAACTTCTCGATCGCTTGGTTGATCGGTAGGTATTGATATTTGCCACCCGTTTTGATGGCGATACTTTCCGGCAAACCAGTTTCGTTGACCATCTTGCGATACGCTGTGTCGATATTACCGACGTTGCCGCGACCGCGATCTGAGAACAAGACCTCTTTGGAGAACTCAAAACGACCAAGGCGTTTGTTCAAGCGTTCCAATTCCAACTGCAATTTGGCGTTTCGAGTCGCCCGGTCTTCGTTTGGATTAAAGATCGTCATGATATTGCGATCAAAGTCTTTGTCGGTCTGAACACCCGCTTGTTCAAGCTGCTTCGCCAAGCCGCCGCTAGCTGCGAGTTGTTCCAACTGCGCATACGTTGTGATTTCTTTTCCGGCTAGGTCCGTCAATGGCATACCGAGAGCACGAGACCAAGCGTTAGCAAACGACTTCACACCGGACAACTTGTCAGTCTTCATGTCGATGTTCAGTGCGTTATTCAGCGCACCGCCAAGTTCTCGGTATGCGTTACCGGCCTGCTCCTGCTTTTGCCATGATGCGCCGGAGGTAGCCTCAGCCAACTGTTTATCAGCCAATTCAAGATTCTTACCGACCGTGTTTTTCTCATCAAACTTCGGCAACTGACTCGTCCATGGGGAGAATGCTGTAGCGTAATCTTGTGCTTGTTGCTGCGGAACTGCCGATTTGGTAACAGGTGGTGCTTTCTGTGCGACCGGCTGTGCACCTTGCGGGTTTGCGACCCCGAACTGACTGTACATATCCTGCAAAATCTTTTCTGACACTTGCTTAGCTTCTGCAGACTGATTCGGATCACGCAAAATCGCCTGATTTGCCTGCATCTTTTGTGTCAGTTGAGCTACATTTACGTTCGACCCTTTTGGCACCTCCAGACTAAAGTTAAGCGGGTCAAATTTAGGTGCACCTACTTCGCGTTGCGGACTAGTTGGTGCGGAAGGCGCACCTTCGCCAAACACGGCCTTCAGACTAGGCGGCACGCGGCCCGTGAGTAGAAGTGCTGAGATTTCATCATCGCTTACGTTGTATCTGTTGGCAAAGATTTTGCGAGCGTTCTGCTCGACCTGATCTTCCGGCATCCCCGGGAACCGCTCTGAAACACGTTTGGCAATCGCGTTCATCGCTTGGTTTGTTTGCGAGATGATTCGTTCGTCTGCGTTACCTGCTTTACCACCGATCAGACCCTTCAGACCGCCGGAGAAAATCTGCATCTCTTTGAGGTTCTGATTGACGTCACCGTAGGCGTCAAGCGACCGCTGACGGGCTGCAAGTTCGGCCTGCTTGCGAGCTTCCAAGTCTTGAGCGCCGGTCGTCTGACCGTATGCCTGCAACGCTTTGGCAAGACCTGTTCCTAAGTCCGGACCGGCGAAGAAGCCTTGAGTCATCTTGCCGAACATCTCAATGTCGCTCGGCATGGTGTTTGTCGGCTGATTCAACTGCTCTTGATATGCAGCCTGTGCAGTATCGCGCTCTTCCAAAGCCCCGGGTAAACGACCCGAGGCACGCTCCATCATGTCGGCGTACTGTTGTGCGTACTTACCCAGCGGCCCAGCGGCGGTCAAGTCCATTAACGGCTCCCAGAATAAAGTGCACCAGACGTACCGTATGCGCCGCTAATACCGCCAGCCAGAGCACTCAGCGGAGACAAGCTGGTCGTACTTGATGCAAGTGCAGAACTCGGCAACGGCGTTTGTGTAGTATAAGTTTTACTCATCGGCAGACCGCGCACCAAGTTGCTCATGAACTCAAGATTGGCTTTCGGATAGTCACGCTGTTCCAAGAACTGATTGTAAGCGAGGTCCAGTGATGCTTGATCTTCGGCTTTCTGAATGTTACCGAGGTTGTACATCGTGGACGCGTCGGCAGCACCCATCTGGCTGGTTTCTTGACCAAGATTCTGATACTGCCCAGCCAGCGTACCCATGCGAGTCATGTCGCGGTTGAAGTTCTCAGCAGCATTCTGGTAGCCGGTCTGCAAGGCTTGATTCTGCTGCGCCAGAATGTTCTCATTGACATCACGCAGAGCACGGTTGGTAAAGTCGGCGTTGCGAGACGAACCAAACTGACCGGCACCGGTGAAGGTGCTATTGACCTGCGGCAGAAGCTGTTCGGTCAGGTTGCGCGTACCAAGATCGGCGATACGATTGACCACCGCATCGGTGTAAGGGTTCATGTACGCACCGATACCTTGCGGCATCGTCTGAGAGGCGGTTTTTAGCGCCCGACCGGCTTGACCGAACGATGGTTGCCAAGAGCCAATGTTCTGCTCCTGCATCCCCATACCTTGCGTCATCTGACCGTAGTCGGACGTACTGGTGAGTCGCGGACCGGTGTATTGCTGGTAAGGTTGGTTGTAGACCCCAGTACCTTGAGCCATCAGGCCGCGAGTATATTCCTGCAGCCATGCCGGCAGGCCGGCTTCACCGGTTGCAGCCGCTGTTGCGGTGGTCGGGGTCGTCCCGCCGAAGTATGCGTTGGTATTAATCGCCATGATCAACCTTTCACAATGGCTTGAAGCGGATTCGCAGCAGCTTGCACCGTGTCGCGCGGAAGGACTGTTACGGTCGGCAGCGAACGATCGTACATCGAGGGGTTGTCAACCACACCGTTCTTGACGCGACCGTAATTGACGGCTTGCAACGGACTAATTGGTTGATAAACGCGCGGTGCAACCTGAACATCGAACGGACTGTTGAGTACGTCCTGAGCCTTTTGACCAGCCATCTTGCGAGCACGGTCTTCTTGCGCCCACTGCATCTGAGTGTCGTAAAGTTGCTTGGCCATCTTGGCTTGTTTGTTGGCGGTGCGATACCGGTCGATTGCCCCAAGACCACCAATGACTGCTCCCAGCGGAGAGATGCCGGGTTTCATGACAGGCTTACCGCGTTGATCGTAGATAGGATTACCGTTCTTGTCGACTTGCTGATCACCACCGATGATCGGGTTGGTTGCCCAGTCAAAGGCTTTGCTGATCTGACTCAACCAGTCGGTATCAGAACTCGACCCGGAATCGCCAACACCTAAAATCGCGGAAATGTCGGCAAGCGGTGCCCACGTATCAGGGCGGAAATACATACTGTCGCTAGATGCACCCGGCAAAACATCAAAAAGCGATTCAAGCGGATTAACCGACTCTCGTGTCGAACTGAAGTCGAAACCACCTTCACCTGCGTTCAAAAAGTCTTCCCAGCCCATTTCACACCTCTTGCGGAAGGATGCGAAGTTGGGGGTGATGCGGTTCAGCAAAATCCCCCTTCTTCAGTAATTTCAATGTGTAGCCAACTGTTGCGAAGATCGGCAGCAGTACGCAGGTATAAGCGAAGCCTTCGACAGACTTTTTACGACCGGAGAAGTGGTCAGTGAATTTCTCAAACACTCGCTTGGCAGATTTCGTCCATTTTTCAGACGTTTTCATCTTTTCCACGATCGGCTTACCGACAGTGCGATAACCGGCGCGCATGGTGTTGAACAGATCAGACTGGTGCCAGTGCTTCATGCAGTAGCCGACAACCCACGCCTTACGACTTGCCTTCCACTTACCTTGGCGAACCAGTTCTGAAGCAATGACACAACCGCCGCCAAAGTCAAACACGTCTTCAACGAAGTCGCCAACCTCACCCACCGCGTCGTCAACGAAATGTCCAACGTCATCCAATACAGGGCCAAACTGGGCACCGATCATACCGCCAATCGGACCGCCGAAGTACGTACCAATCGCACTACCCAGCGCACCCCACTCGTCACCCTGAGCCAAGCGCGACAACGGGCCGAGGTAACCCGTCGCGCCACCGAGGTCGAATCCGTCGAGGAAACCAGATGCACCGTCAGCCGCCATGCTTGACGCATCTACCATGTTGGAGAAATCAGCCAGATTGACCGACGGACCAAACATATCCGGCGTAAGATCGGTGAAGTCTGCCGGAATAGCTTGCGACACGAAGTCGGCAGGGAGATCGTTCGACCAGTCAGCGACGGAGCCGCCCAGCGCCTCTTTAAATGCAGTCGGATCAGATGTCGCCCAGTCCTGTAACTCTTTAGCGACGTTAGTACCCGTCAGACCCTTGATTGCATTGTTGGCCGTATTGGCCATTTGCAGCGCACCCACCGCGGGTTGTAGGTCTTGCTGCCACTGTTCCGGTTCATTAAGACCTGCGCGAAGGCCGGAGACGCCTTGAAGTGAGGTGTAAATCTGTTGAGGCTGTGCACTGTAGCGAGGGAGACGGGACATATAGCCCGGATTCATACCAATATTTGCAAAACTCATGATCTAATATCCCCCGGCTCGGTGTGCAGGATAACGCGCCCCATTTCGTAGTCGCCGTTTAAAGTGTTTGAAGTAAATCGCAAGTGAATCTGCCGTCTCTGTTCGCGCATGTCAATTTTACCTGTGCTAGACGAAAACGCCAACGGCTCGCTGGCGGTGTCTGGCTGCTGCGCAAACTCTCGTCCGAGCACTTCTACCGTCATCTCCCCGGTCATTGCGAAGTCGGGTTCAATGCGAATCAGCCGTGTCCAACGGTTTGCACCCTGAATGTTGTTCTGCGTAGCGCCACCGGTCGGGTAGCCAAAGTCAGATGTCTCGAAGTAACTTTCAATCGCACTTTCTGACAACGTAGTAACGGCGTTCTTACCCTTTTCGTGGATATAAAACGACGCAATCCTGACGTATGTTGCAACCGTCGCCGTACCACCGCTCGTCAAGCTGGTCAAAGTCTCACCAAACGCAACCGTTTCGTCAGTCACTGGCGCTACAAGGAACGAAGTCGCGGACTCTTTTTTGACCAGTTGCCACACTGTTTCCGAAATTCCGGCGCGAAGGCTGTCGCCTTCAGAAAACGTACCTGTGACGCCGCTAACCGTGATGCGAGTCAAGTTGCGAGAGTCATTGCCCGCCCACACCGGGTTCTTGAACACCTGTGAGTAGTAACCAGAGGTGCGTGACAACTCAAAGTCGTACCATGTTTTCAGATTGACGTTGAACACGATGGCGCGATTGCACTCAGTCGAGTCACCGAACGGGAAGAACCAGATAATCTCACCGAAGCGCGGAACCTTTGTCACCCAAATCTTCTGACGCTGCTCAAAGTTCAGATTGTCGAAGAACCAGTTCTTGTTCATGTCGTTCTGGAGGTCGATTACTTTACCGCCAGAGTAAGCGAGGAAGCGGTCAATACCGATCCAGAAGTAGTCACCGTCGTATTCGATCACGCTGTTCTGAGCGAGAATGCTGGATTGCGCCGTGACCGTGGAGAACTTGAAGATCGCCGACCCGCCAACCCAGTCCATGCGAATCACGGAGTCGAGCGACCAGAGTAGTGCTGCCGGACCCGAACCAGAACGCAGCGGCAAGGCTTTTACCACCTTGGCACCCGTCACTCGGTCAAAACCAGCGTCACCGCCAGTCAGTGTCTGCGGCTGGTTCACGTCCGACCACCCGACCAAGCCGTCCGAGCCGTAATAGACAAGATAGGGGCCGACTGCGCAGATGCCGCCAGAAACACTCAGCCCACTGATCGGTTGCAGCGCCGTAGTGTCGGTGATCACACCGTAATATACCTGCGAGGCGGTCGGTTCGTCGATCGAGGTCAGAGCGTTGTTGCGGTGTGCAATCAGGATAGTGTTCTGACTGCCTGCAGCGTCGTCGTACATCGTCTCCAGCGTCCACACGCCATCAGCAACCGTCATACCTGCAGGCGTTCTGTCGTAGCTCGGGCCGGCACCGCCGTTATCATCCACGTTGGCTTGCGTGATACCGTACTGGGACGCACCGATGAGTGCTGTGAAGTTGCCGCGCGTCCAGACTTGCGTGGCTCGAATCGGACCGGGGACAGGTACGTTTACTTCTTGGTACCCACCCATCTTCTTCGGACGACCTTCTTTGCGGATAAAACGCACCCACTGACCGTCGATGAAATAGTCACCGTCGAGTTGTGTGCCGTCACGCTTGATACCCGGAAGGGTTGTGATCTGGAAGACTTGCTTGATTTCTGCCATGTTAGACCTGAATGTAACCAATCCCTACAACAGCCAGCAAACGCACCGGACTGTAAGACGTCGACATTACTAAGGTTGCAGCACCGTTCACAGTTTCGCCAGAAGCTGCGGTGAGCGTAATAGAATTGGCTCCAGAAGTGCGTACAAACGTAATAAGCCTATTACCACGCGCCTTCGGCAGTTGGGCGATTATAGCGCCAGATGTACTATTCAACAAATGGTAGTCAACAGACAGATTGACGTCATAACTGGCGTTCTGAGTGGTGACTTTGGCTGTACCCTGCAACCCTTCCAGAAAGTCGTGAGTGGGTGTCCGGTCGGACGAGTGCCAGTGCGTGAAGCAGTCACCCTCACCAACCAGCGCCCGTTCTTGGTCTTCGCTCAGAGCCATTATCTCAACCGATTCAATTTGAAGATTGCCGACAGATAGGTTTCGGTCAGCGAATCTACAAGGTTTTCAATGGCTTCCACACCACCTGCAATCTTGCTGCGGTTTTCCGCGATCCACACGGCGTCTGCCTCCAAGCACTTCGCCACGTCGCCAGATTTGTCTTTGAGTGTTGGTTTTGGCACTTGGTTGAAGTTGCCCATGTGAGCTTCGACAATCGAGTCCAGATTGGAAATCAGGTCTGAATACAACGTCCCCAGCACTTCATGATGGTATCCAGAATTAGTGGACCAATGGGCGAGATGTACACAGTTACGAGTAGCAAACACACGTGCAATCAATTCGTCGAGCATGGTTTACCCTAATATAAAAACAAATGTTAGTGAAATCACGACAGGAAACACTAAATCCAGTAGCGCATCCGTCGACCAGTTCCAGAAGTCCAACGCTTCGTAACCAACTAGCTTTGACGGGTCGCCGATCTTATACTCCCGCTGCGCGTGCTCCCGGCCAGCAAACACGCCGATTGCGAAGGCAGCACCAACCTCAACGCTACCGAGCAACCACCCGATGAGAGTGAATACTGCGGCAACGAGAGCGTGCTCAAAGTTCGTGCGGTTCATTGGAAGGGATTCCAGCCGGTGTTGTCGGGGTCGTCGGTCATCACAGCACCCTATATTGCGCAGTGAAGGCGAAGGAGTTGTACGCAGTTGAAGCAACCACCCCTTTAAACGACAACCTGTCGTTAGTTGCGTCTGCTGTAACAGACCCCTGATCGGATACACCGGATGTGTAAGCTGAGAATGTTCCGGCTGCGTTAGAAGTGCCAGTAAAATTACTGGCAATCGGCAACGAAACACCGACTTCAATACTCCCCGCGCTCGTCGGGTCGATTGACACCGTTCCGGAAAAGGTTACAACATTGCCGACTCGTGAGTAGAAACAAACGTTCGCCACAGCGGCGGTGACATTGGTAACAGGGGTCATCGTCGGCGTATAAGTCCCGCTGAACACGTTGCCGTCTGATGCTGCTGGTGCGGTAACTTCGGTGCGGAAAATCTCGAACCCGCCAGCGGCGTATACTGTTGCGCCAATTCCGGGTGCAAGAGTAATACGTCCTGGATTGGTTACATACTCATTGCCGGCAACGGTAACGTAAGCACCTCTCGCCGCAGAAGTTCCACCACCTCCGCGAATAACAACCCGTGCATTGTCGGCGTTATCTATGGTGTCCGGCCCGAAAAAGAAGTCGCCAGAAGCTGTACCGGTTGAAAGCGTGTCGCCTCCAATGATTACCTTCCCATTCGCATCAATCACAAACGGAGTCGAGTCAGGCGAAGACGAGTCCTCCACCACCAGCGCGTTGCCCGTGCCGGTTTGAGTGATGGTTAGGGCGGTTGAGGACGAGTTAACAGTAACCGACGTGGCGCCTGTAGAACTTAGCGTAGTAAACGCACCCGTGCTAGGAGTAGTGGCACCTATAGGAGAGTTGTTCAACCCTGTAGAGGTAAAGCGACCAACGTCGGAGCCGTTTACAGTGACGCCGAGGCTATTGGTGCTGTACTTGTAAAGACCCGTGTTAGTCTGGGTAGCAAAGTACAGAGAAGGGGTCGAAACGTTACCGTCTGTCAGGCTAACTGATGCGTTGGCTGTCGCCGACTGCGCAGCGACGACATTGGTACCGTCGCACAGCGCGATAATTCGAGCACCTTGGTCGATACCGACACCCGAACCCGATGCCGTTTTGAGGGTGATCGTCTGTGCTGTAGAAATCTGCGAGTCTGTATAGTAGACCGCGACAACTGCAGGAACGATCACATTAACAGCGCCACCGGGGTTACCGATGAACGTGATGAGCTTGTTGCTCGCCTCGGCTGCGCTCAGGGTGATTGTGCCGCCTGCAGAGACATCCTTCGTAAGCTGGCTGAACTGGTAGATCGTCGAACGTCCGAAGCCAACTGAATACCATGCTGTACCGGTGCAAACCAGAATTAGCGACTCACCGGGTTGAATTTGCAAAGACGCCATACCGTCGACAGTTTCAGCCGCAGCAGGGTCAATCGTTGCTGTACCTGTGCCGTCGTTGCGGAACATGAAGAAGAAGTCATCACCTAGCGTAGCTGCCGTCGTCAGCGGGAACGTTGCCAAACCACCTGTCAGCACAACCAAACTGGCACGGTGAGTCGAGTCAATCGTCACGCCTGACGCCGTAGTAACAACCGTATGAGACTGGTTCAGCGTACTACCAATCGCCTTGATGCCGTAACCGACCAGAGTAGCCGCGTCGACTGTCGAAGTCCCCACCCCGAACGCTACCGTACCCCACTCACCAGACGCAGTAGTGTTATCAGTGATGTAGAAATAAACGGCGGCACCGGCGGCAATCGTACGCAGAACCACACCCGAGTTGTCCTTTACCGACATCGAGTTCGACCCGACGTTGCGGATGAGCAGGTCTTCCCCAACCGAGACTTCGTTGGTCGGAGGCATTAGCATTGACAAGCCGGTCGAAGCCGCAGAGACATCAACAATCTTAGCGAGCGGGTTTTGCGTACCCAGACTCGGCCAGTTGAACGTAGTGTTGGAAGCCAGAGTTACAAACGTGTAACCCGCCCCAGCCGGAGGGATTGTGTCAGTACCGAAAACGTCAGTGTAGTTCATAGATTAACTCAGTGTGAGTGCAAGTAGTAACGCGGTCACCGCTGGAAACAACAAATCCAACTGAGCATCCCGCGACCAGCGCCAGAAGTCCAACGCTTCGTGGCCGATTAAACGTGACGGGTCGCCGATCTTGTACTCCCGCTGCGCATGCTCCCGGCCACCGAAAACACCGATCGCGAAGGCAGCACCAACCTCAACGCTACCGAGCAACCACCCGACATTACACCAGTGTAATTGTTCAACGTCGTTGTACCGAGAACCGTCAGGTTGCCCGTCACCGTAGCGTTAGAACCGCCCGTGAAAATCTCACCTGACCAGTTACCTTCGACGTCTGCC
>JACCDQ011414922.1_pt1 | contig 12485 bp, 10 predicted proteins | sample 7446031 | NCBI WGS metagenome assembly JACCDQ01 (sample SAMN15323442, study PRJNA562643) | freshwater metagenome | isolation source: river surface water | place: USA:Blue River Watershed | collected 2017-08-17
GGTGATGGTGATCTTTTCATCCAGGGGCAAATTGGCTTCGGTCACGAGAAGACCCGTCATCAGTTTGGTCAACGAAGCAATCGGCAAAACTGCCTGATCATTTTTGCTGACCAGCACCTCGTGGGTATCCTGATCAATGACATAGGCCACACTCGACTTCAGATTGAGATCGTCAGCGGCGTGGTGCAAACCAGCCCGTTGACCAGCTGTTGGCCTGGGCGCTTCGGCTTGCCGGACAGGTGTGGCTTTACGCCTGACTGAAGAGGATTTTTGGGTCGGGCGGCGCTTGGACACCACCGTCGATTTTTTTTGCTTGGTGACCTGCGTTTTTTCAGCGGCAGCCTGAGCCACCGGTGACCAAGCGAACCAACTGAACAATGACAGAAGAAAAATCAAACCACGAACTTTTTTGCCCAAGAAGCAGCATTGAACGGTGGTCATGAAATTCTCTCCTTGAAACCAGTAAGCAGGGCCAGAGTTTACCCAAGAAAGTCTATCTACGGCAAGTACTTACTTAACTTTGTTAAACCATTTTGCGTCAATTATCCCTGGGCCGCTACCCGTTCTGCCTGACTTTGCAGTTTATTCAGCGCACTGAGATAGGCTTTGGCAGAGGCCACCACGATGTCCGGGTCGGCGCCCACACCATTCACGATGCGACCACTGCTTTGCAGGCGCACGGTGACTTCACCCTGGCTCTCGGTCGAGCCACTGATGGCATTGACCGAATAAAGCACCATTTCGGCACCGCTGTTGACATTGACCTCAATCGCCTTCAGCGATGCATCCACCGGTCCGTTGCCGTTGGCCGTGCCGGTCACTTCCCTGCCGCCAACGGTCATGACCACCGTGGCCTGCGGCATTTCGCCGGTTTCACTGTGCTGAGACAACGAAACAAAACCAAATTGGTCATGGCTTTGTGCCACATTTTCTTCGCTCACCAGAGCCAGAATGTCTTCGTCAAAAATTTCGCTCTTGCGATCAGCGAGTTCCTTGAATTTGGCAAACGCGAGATTCACGTCGACTTCGCTTTCCATTTGCACACCGAGTTCCAGCAGGCGCTGTTTGAACGCATTGCGCCCGCTCAATTTACCCAGGACGATCTTGTTTGCGGTCCAGCCCACGTCTTCAGCCCGCATGATCTCGTAGGTGTCGCGCGCCTTCATGATGCCGTCCTGGTGAATGCCTGAAGCGTGCGCAAAAGCGTTGGCGCCCACGATAGCCTTATTGGGCTGCACCACAAAACCGGTGGTCTGGCTCACCATGCGACTGGCTGCAAGAATCTGTGTGGTGTCGATGCCCACGTCCAAATCATAGTAGTCGCGGCGAGTACGCACCGCCATCACCACTTCTTCCAGGCTACAGTTGCCAGCCCGCTCACCCAGGCCATTGATCGTGCATTCAATCTGACGCGCACCACCAATCATGACACCCGCCAGCGAATTAGCCACCGCCATGCCCAGGTCATTGTGGCAATGCACCGACCAGATCGCTTTATCAGAATTTGGCACGCGTTCACGCAGGCGTTGAATAAAGTTGCCATACAACTCGGGGATGGCGTAACCCACGGTGTCTGGAATATTGATGGTAGTTGCGCCTTCCTTGATCACGGCCTCAATCACCCGGCACAGGAAGTCTTCATCGCTGCGCGAGGCATCTTCGGCACTGAATTCAATGTCGGCCACCCGGTTGCGCGCAAAACGCACGGCCAGTTTGGCCTGCTCCAACACCTGCTCTGGCGTCATGCGGAGCTTTTTCTCCATATGCAAGGCCGACGTGGCAATGAAGGTGTGAATCCGCGCACGGTTAGCGCCCTGCACGGCATCAGCTGCCAGCGTGATGTCCCGATCATTGGCGCGCGACAGGCCACACACCGTGGAATCCTTGATGGCATGGGCGATGGCCTTAACGGCCTCAAAATCACCATTGGAACTGGCGGGAAAACCGGCTTCAATCACATCGACTTTCAGACGTTCCAGTTGCCGGGCAATGCGCAATTTTTCATCGCGGGTCATGGACGCACCAGGCGACTGTTCACCATCACGCAAGGTGGTGTCAAAAATTACCAATTTGTCTGACATGTCATTTCTCCTGGGATTTTTACAAGGGCGATTAAAAAGTCTGGGCAACAAAAAAGCCCGTCGCGGATGCTGACGGGCTTTTGGGCTTGCTGCAATCACGCGCTAACCACTCCGCCCGCCGGACGTTAGGATTAGCAGTAGTGAAGATGTATGCATGGCTTCAATATAACACAGCCCGGACTTACTGGTGCAAACCACGTTCATCGGGCTCATCGGTCGACATGCTGATGACACTGGTGGGAATACCTTTGGCCTTGCGCCAGAAGTGGATCACGTAGCCGCTCAAGCCATACAGCACAAACAGACCAAACATGACGATGGGCGGATCGATATTGATGATGGCAATCGCCATGGCAATCAGCACGATCACCGCAAAAGGCACACTGCGCTTCATCTGCACATCCTTGAAACTGTAAAACGGCACGTTGGTCACCATCGTCAGTCCGGCATAGAGGCACACGCCAAACATGGGCCAGGCCCATTGCGGGCCCGCAATGCCCATGTCGGTCAGGACCCAGATAAAACCGGCCACCAGCGCAGCAGCCGCGGGTGATGGCAGGCCCTGAAAATAACGTTTGTCCACGACTGTGGTGTTGACATTAAAACGCGCCAGTCTCAGAGCCGCGCAAGCGCAATAGACAAATGCAGCGATCCAGCCCCAGCGCCCCAAGCCCTTGAGCGTCCATACATAAGCGATCAAAGCGGGTGCCGCACCAAAAGACACCATGTCGGACAAAGAATCCATCTGCTCGCCAAAAGCGCTCTGGGTATTGGTCATGCGCGCCACACGACCGTCGAGGCTGTCGAGCACCATAGCGCAAAAAACGCCCACCGCGGCCAGGTCAAAACGACCGTTGATCGCCATCACGATGGCGTAAAAACCACCAAAAAGTGCTGCTAGGGTAAAGAGATTGGGCAGGATGTAAATGCCTTTGCGGCGCTTCTTTACCATCACGCCGTCTGCGTGATCCGTGTTGTGTGTGTTCACATCTTCCATTCGTTTTGACCAAGGGTGTCGCCATAATAACAAAGGCTACCGAAGTAGCCTTTGTCATGGAGAAGACGCCGATCAGTTGCGCGACTGGTCCACCAGTTTGTTTTTGGCGATCCAAGGCATCATGGCGCGCAATTGCGCTCCCACCACCTCGATCTGATGATCCGCGGTGTTGCGACGGCGCGCCGTCATGCTTGGGTAGTTGGTACGACCTTCCAAAATGAACATCTTGGCGTAGTCACCGTTCTGGATGCGCTTCAAGGCGTTGCGCATGGCTTCGCGGCTCTGGGCATTGATGACTTCAGGGCCAGTCACGTATTCACCGTACTCGGCGTTGTTGGAGATCGAGTAGTTCATGTTGGCAATGCCGCCTTCATAGATCAGATCGACGATCAGTTTGAGTTCATGCAGGCACTCGAAGTAGGCCATCTCGGGGGCGTAACCGGCTTCGACCAGGGTCTCGTAACCCATCTTGATCAGTTCAACGGCACCGCCGCACAAAACGGCCTGCTCGCCGAACAAGTCAGTCTCGGTCTCTTCCTTGAAGTTGGTCTCGATGATGCCGGCCTTGCCGCCGCCATTGGCCATGGCGTAAGACAGCGCGAGGTCGCGCGCCTTGCCACTCTTGTCCTGGTGCACAGCGATCAGGTGGGGCACGCCACCACCCTGGGTGTAGGTGTTGCGCACGGTGTGGCCGGGGGCCTTGGGCGCAACCATCCAGACGTCCAGGTCAGCGCGCGGCACGACCTGGTTGTAATGCACGTTGAAGCCGTGCGCAAAAACCAGTGAAGCACCTGCCTTGATATTGGGTGCGACATTGTTGCTGTAGACCTCCGCGATTTGCTCATCGGGCAACAAAATCATGACCACGTCAGCGATCTTGACGGCGTCGTTGACTTCCATCACATTGAGGCCGGCCTTGCCAACCTTGTCCCAGGATGCGCCACCCTTGCGCAGGCCGACCACCACCTTGACACCGCTGTCGTTGAGGTTTTGTGCATGGGCATGACCCTGGCTGCCGTAACCGATGATGGCCACTGTTTTGCCCTTGATCAGGCTCAAATCACAATCTTTGTCGTAGAAAACTTTCATCACTCACTCCGTTAAATTAAACAACCTTGCGGGACAGGTCTTTAGCTCTGTCCCCCACTAACAAACAACCTTGCGGGACAGACCAAAATTTGTGCAGCAAATTTCCTCTGTCCCCAACTGACTAAACCCGCAAAATCCGCTCACCCCGACCAATGCCGCTGGAGCCGGTACGTACCGTCTCCAGAATCGCACCACGTTCAATCGCATCCAGGAACGCATCGTTCTTGGACTGGTCACCCGTCAACTCGATGGTGTAGCTTTTCTCGGTCACATCGATGATGCGGCCCCTGAAAATATCTGCCATGCGTTTCATTTCTTCGCGCTCCTTGCCGACCGCGCGCACCTTGACCATCATGAGCTCGCGCTCGGTATATGCGCCTTCAGTGAGGTCGACCACCTTGACCACTTCAATAAGGCGATTCAGGTGCTTGGTGATCTGCTCGATCACTTCGTCGGAACCGGTGGTCTGGATCGTCATGCGGGACAGACTGGGGTCTTCGGTGGGGGCCACCGTGAGCGACTCGATGTTGTAGCCGCGCGCCGAGAACAGGCCCACCACGCGGGACAGGGCACCGGCTTCGTTTTCCAGCAAAACTGCAATGATGTGTTTCATGATCAGAGGTCCTCAGCGCTCAGCAGCATTTCGGTGATGCCCTTGCCGGCCTGCACCATCGGGAATACGTTTTCAGTAGGGTCGGTGCGGAAGTCCATGAATACCGTGCGATCTTTCAGCTTGCGCGCCTCGCGCAGCGCCGGCTCGACGTCCGAGGCCTTTTCAATCAACATGCCGACGTGGCCATAGGCCTCGGCCAGCTTGACGAAGTTGGGCAGCGCGTCCATGTAGCTGTGGCTGTAACGGCCTTCGTATTCGACTTCCTGCCACTGCCGGACCATACCCAGGTAGCGGTTGTTGAGCGCCATGATTTTGATCGGCGTGTTGTACTGCAGGCAGGTTGACAGTTCCTGGATGCACATCTGCACCGAACCTTCACCGGTCACGCAAAAGACCTCGCTCTCTGGCTTGGCCAGCTTGATGCCCATGGCGTAGGGAATACCGACACCCATGGTGCCCAGGCCGCCGGAATTGATCCAGCGTCGGGGTTGATCAAAACGATAATACTGAGCGGCCCACATCTGGTGCTGACCCACGTCCGAGGTGATGTAGGTGTCGGCGTCCTTGGTCATGTTCCAGAGCGTTTCCACCACATACTGCGGCTTGATGATGTCGTTTTGACCCGGGTCGTACTTGAGGCAGTCGCGTTTGCGCCAGCCCTCGATGGTGTCCCACCAGGCTCCCAGCGCATTGGCATCGGGCCGGGCTGCGCCTTCCTTGATCATGGCGAGCATCTCGGTCAAAACGTCCTTGACATCACCGACGATCGGGATGTCGACCTTGACGCGTTTGGAAATGCTCGACGGATCGATGTCGATATGGATGATCTTGCGCTCGTTTTGGGCAAAGTGTTTGGGGTTGCCGATGACACGGTCATCAAAACGTGCACCCACGGCCAGCAACACATCGCAGTTTTGCATGGCATTGGTGGCTTCCACCGTGCCGTGCATGCCCAGCATGCCGAGGAACTTGCGGTCACTGGCCGGGTAGGCGCCCAGGCCCATCAAGGTATTGGTGCACGGAAAGCCCAACATATCGACCAACTGGCGCAATTCATTGGAAGCATTGCTCAACAACACGCCACCGCCGGTGTAGATATAGGGGCGTTTGGCCGCAAGCAACAATTGCAGCGCCTTGCGGATCTGGCCGCCGTGGCCCTTGCGCACCGGGTTGTATGAGCGCATTTCAACTGTTTGCGGGTAGCCGTGGTAAGGCACCTTCTTGAAAGAGACGTCTTTCGGGATATCGACCACCACGGGTCCGGGACGGCCGCTACGCGCAATGTGAAAGGCCCTCTTCATGGTCTCCGCCAGGTCGCGCGCATCCTTGACCAGAAAGTTGTGCTTGACGATGGGGCGCGTGATGCCCACGGTGTCACATTCCTGGAATGCATCCATGCCAATGGCGTGCGTTGGCACCTGGCCGGTCACGATCACCATCGGAATGCTGTCCATGTAAGCCGTGGCAATGCCGGTGACCGCGTTGGTGACACCTGGGCCGGATGTCACCAGCGCAACACCCACCTCGCCTGTGGCGCGCGCATAACCGTCGGCCGCGTGGACCGCCGCCTGCTCGTGACGCACCAACACGTGCTGAATGGTGTCCTGCTTGAAAAAGGCGTCATAAATGTGCAGCACAGCACCACCGGGGTAACCCCAGACGAACTTGACACCTTCGGCTTGCAAGGCTTTGATAAGAACTTCTGCGCCCCGGAGCTCGTGCTCAGTACCTGCAGCCACAGGTTTGTTCTTGGCAGATAAATTTGGATTTAATGAGTTGGATGCCGAAGTAATTTCAGCTTTTGCGATTTCCATGATGAACCTTTGTGAATTTCTCTAACGAAATACCTTGGGTGCTTCTTTACAAACACTCGTGGTGTTGCATTGAAACTTAAGGCCAAAACCATGGGCGCATTGATTTTTGCGCCGGACCTTGACCCGTTTGCTTTAATTTGCAGGAAACATTATCGCATTTGTCAAACCCGGCTGGCAGGCAGAGGCCTGGCCATACAATAATTTGCCTTATCCGCCATCACAAATCGCGAACACCATGCTTCAGTCCCTCCCCACGCCCAGTCTGTCCAGACGCATGGCCTGCTGGCTTTACGAAGGCATGTTGTTGTTTGGCGTGGTCTTTATTGCCGGCTACCTGTTTGGGACCTTGAGCCAGACCAAAAATGCCATGGACAACCGTCACGCCCTGCAGGCCTTCCTGTTTGTGATCTTCGGCATTTACTTTATCTGGCTCTGGTCGAAGGGCCAGACTCTGGCCATGAAAACCTGGCATATCCGGGTGCTGGACAGCTCCGGCCAGCCGCTGAGCCAAAAGCGTGCACTGCTGCGTTACCTGTGCAGCTGGCTCTGGATCTTGCCACCGCTGATGGCATCCTGGTTTTTTGAACTCCAAGGCGGCGAAGCCCTTGTGATCTTCCTGGGCTGGATCGCCATCTGGGCCATCCTGAGCCGCTTTCACCCACAACAACAGTTCTGGCATGACGCCCTGGCCGGCACCCAGCTGGTGGACATCAGCCCGCCCAAACCTCAGCGCCAATAAGCCTCGCCCTGCCTCAGATCGCCGATTCGTCGAGTTCACCGGTGCGGATACGCACCACACGTTCCACACTGGTGACAAAAATTTTGCCGTCACCAATTTTTCCGGTGTGGGCTGCTTTCACGATGGCGTCGACGCAACTGTCCACATCCTCAGTTTTCACGACCACCTCAATTTTCACTTTAGGCAGGAAATCGACCACATATTCGGCACCACGGTAGAGCTCGGTATGGCCTTTTTGACGACCAAAGCCCTTGACTTCAGTCACCGTCAGGCCGGTCACGCCGCATTCGGCCAGGGCTTCGCGCACTTCTTCGAGTTTGAAGGGTTTGACAATGGCGGTGATTTGTTTCATGAAATACCTCAATTAAAAATGGGAAAGCAGGCAATCGAACAGCGGCAAGGCCTCAGGCACGAAAACGGTTGGTAATAGGATAACGCCAATCCTTGCCAAAACTGCGGTGGGTCAAACGAATCCCGACCGGCGCCTGGCGCCGCTTGTATTCGTTGATCTTGATCAGACGTGTCACGCGTTCGACATCGGCACTGGCAAAACCGGCTGCGATGAGTTGTTCGATGCTTTCATCGTTCTCCATGTAGCGTTCCACAATCGCGTCAAGCACCTCGTAAGGCGGCAAACTGTCCTGGTCGGTCTGGTCCGGCCGCAATTCAGCGCTTGGCGGACGCGTGATGATGCGCTCGGGAATCGGCGCACTGCCGGTGCCATATGGGTCATGGCTGTTGCGCCACCGCGCCAGGCGAAACACCGTTGTTTTGGCCAGGTCCTTGATGACCGCAAAGCCTCCGGCCATGTCACCATAAAGGGTGCAATAGCCGGTGGCCATTTCGGACTTGTTACCGGTGGTGAGCACAATGCTGCCGAATTTGTTGGAGAGCGCCATCAGCAAGGTGCCACGAATACGAGCCTGGATATTTTCTTCGGTGGCGTCCTCGGCCAAACCCTTGAACTCGCTGGAGAGCGTGGCCTTGAAGGCTTCAAACTCCGGCACGATTGAATGTTCGTCGTACCGCACCCCCAGGCGCGCCGCCATGTCGCGCGCATCGATCCAGCTGATGTCAGCAGTGTAGGGCGATGGCATCATCACCGCGCGCACCCGGTCCCGTCCCAGCGCATCCACCGCGATCGCCAGCACCAGCGCCGAGTCAATGCCGCCCGACAGACCCAGCAGCGCGCCGGGAAAACCGTTTTTGGCAAGGTAATCACGCACACCCAAGACCAATGCATCCCACAAATCAGCCTCGGGCGTGCGATCGGGTGCCATGGTGCCGTTCAACTCCAATGCCGTTGGCGTACGGTCAATCTGCACAAACAAACTGTCTTCCATAAAACTGGGTGCCCGTCCGGCAAGTGAGCCGTCGGCATTGAGGGCAAACGAATGACCCTCAAACACAACCTCGTCCTGCCCCCCTACCAGATGCGCATAAACCAGCGGCAAGCCACAGGACAACACCCGCTCGCGCATCATCTGCTCACGCTCGTTGCCTTTGCCCACATGAAACGGCGAGGCGTTGATGACCGCCAGCACTTCTGCACCGGCCTTGGCAGCATCCTGCGCAGGCTTGTCAAACCAGGCGTCTTCACAAATCAGCAGACCGACCTTGACCCGTGCGCCGGACTCACCCGCCTCGAACACACATACGCCCTGCCCCGGCGTGAAATAACGGCGTTCATCAAACACTTGGTAATTGGGTAACTCGCGTTTGGCATAGGTGGCCACCACCCGACCCTCACACAGAACGCTGGCCGAATTGAAACGGCTCTGGACTGCGACCGATCGGGTCCGATGGTCGCCGCCTGTGGGGTGCCCCACCACAACACTGAGGTCTTTCAAATCTGCCAATTCATCCGCCACAGATTTCACGGCATCATTGCAAGCCTTGGTGAACGATTGACGCAAGAACAGGTCCTCGGCCGCATAGCCACAAATGGATAACTCGGGGGTCAAAACCAGGCGCGCACCCTGCTGGTAAGCACTCCGTGCGGCAAACACAATCTTGTCGGCATTGCCGGCCATGTCGCCGACCACCAGATTGAGCTGGGCAACGCAAATTTTGAGAGTCATGAAAAATACAAAGAAATGATCGACAAGAAAACAACGCGAATGAGGAACGATTATGTCATCCGGGTGCTGGATTCGCCTGCGGAAGTTCCCGCCAGCGCATGGAACAGCCTGCTGTTCAGCCAGCCACAGGCCACACCCTTCATGCGCCACGAATATCTGTCTGCCCTGCATGCCAGCGGCTGCGCCACGCCACGCACCGGATGGGCGCAGAAGTATTTCCTGCTTGAGCGCCAGGGTGTGTTGGTTGCCGCCTGCGTGCTGTACCTCAAGTCCAACTCGGAAGGTGAGTTTGTGTTTGACTGGTCCTGGGCCGCTGCCTACGCCAGACATGGGCTGGACTACTATCCCAAGGCCCTGTGCGCAATACCTTTTACGCCGGTACCCGGAGCGCGCCTGCTGGCGCAAACCCAGGACGACCGCGAACAACTGGTCGCGGTCCTGCTGGATTATTGCCAGCGCCAGCACTTGTCGGGCCTGCACGGCCTCTTTGCCAGTGAAAAGGATCTTTCAGCCTTTGAAAAAGCAGGCATGTTGCTGCGTCACACCGTTCAGTTTCACTGGCAAAACGCGACCCCGGCGCACACCGATTTCGAAACATTTCTGACCCAACTGACGGCTGAAAAACGCAAAAAAATTCGCCAGGAACGTCGCAAAGTAGCGGCTGCGGGGGTGAACTTTCGCATTCTGGAAGGCAGCCAGATCGGTCCTGAGGACTGGGACTTTTTTTTCCGCTGTTATGAGAGAACCTACCTGGAACATGGCAGCGCCCCCTACCTGAACCGCAACTTTTTCAAATGCATGGCCAACACCATGGCCGAGGACTGGGTGCTTTTTGTGGCAGAACGCGCGGGTCGGCCAATTGCCGCGAGTTTGATCGCCGTCAACGCCAGTTGCAACGGCGACAAAGTGGCTTACGGCCGCTCTTGGGGTGCATTGGAGAAGGTGGACTGCCTGCATTTCGAGGCCTGTTATTACCAGCCATTGGCCTGGTGCATCGCCAACGGTTACCAACGGTTTGAGGGTGGTGCCCAAGGTGAACACAAACTGGCCCGTGCGCTGTTACCAGTCACCGCCACCAGCGCGCATTGGCTGGCACACCCCCAATTTTTTGCCGCAATCGACCGCTATTTGAGCGCCGAGCGGGCCGGTATCCAAAATTACCTGGACGATCTCTGGCAACGCAGCCCGATGAAATCCAACTGAACCTGCTGTCACCGACCCGCGCCGCCGACGCACGGCAGCTTCATGCTCTGTTACTTCTGGCTCGCCTGGTAATTAGCAATGCCTTCCATGATTTCCTGCTTGGCGGCTTCGGGGCCTTCCCAGCCCAGAATCTTGACCCATTTGTTGACTTCAAGATCTTTGTAGTGCTCAAAGAAGTGGGCAATGGTTTTCAGACGCAGCGGTTGCAGGTCTTCCGGTTTCTGCCAACGGGTGTAGAGCGACAGAATTTTGTCGATCGGCACGGCCAGCACCTTGCCGTCCATGCCGGCTTCGTCTTCCATTTTGAGAATACCAATGGCACGGCAGGTCACCACCACACCCGGGATCAGGGGCACAGGGGTGATCACCAGCACGTCCACCGGGTCACCGTCACCACTGATGGTTTGCGGCACGTAACCATAGTTGGTCGGGTAATGCATGGCCGTGCTCATGAAGCGGTCGACAAAAATGGCATGGGTTTCATGGTCAACTTCGTACTTGACCGGGTCTGCATTCATCGGGATTTCGATGATCACGTTGAATTGTTCTGGCGCTTTGGAGCCGGGGGTGACGTTATCTAAAGACATGCATTTCGCCTTATGTTGAAATTGGGATTTGAGTGAGGTCAGAAAGACTTAGGATTAACCCTGATTTTACTTACTCGCCACTTGCGAATTCTGAAAATGCCGATGTTTTGGCGTTACAGTGCGCCGGTTGGCCAATCACTCTTGTCGCACATCAAGATGCACGCAGTGAGGAAGCAACGCAGCGGTGGTGCCGCATGCGTTGCACCACTACCTCGCGAAACAACAGACAGGAGAACTCTTCATGACAGGAAATTCAGCGCTGATCTTGGCGCTTATTTGCGGCTTGATCGCCGTCGGTTATGGCTTTTGGGCCAGAAGCTGGATTCTTTCCCAGGACGCAGGCAATGCCCGCATGCAGGAAATTGCCGCCGCCATTCAAACCGGCGCGGCCGCCTATCTGGCCCGGCAATACAAAACCATCGCCATGGTGGGTATTGTGCTGACCATTCTGATTGCCGTGTTTCTGGACAGCTTGAGTGCGGTCGGCTTCGTGGTTGGTGCCGTGCTCTCCGGAGCCTGCGGCTTCATCGGCATGAACGTGTCGGTGCGGGCCAACGTGCGTACCGCCCAGGCTGCCACCAACGGCATTGGCCCGGCGCTCGACGTGGCTTTCCGGGGCGGCGCCATCACCGGCATGCTGGTGGTGGGTTTGGGCCTGCTGGGTGTAACCGGGTTCTACTGGTTTTTGGTCGGCAACGGTACAACACCCGACAAGAATCTGGCGCAATTGCTCAATCCGCTCATCGGTTTTGCCTTTGGCTCGTCGCTGATCTCTATCTTTGCCCGTTTGGGGGGTGGCATTTTCACCAAGGGCGCTGACGTCGGCGCCGACCTGGTGGGCAAGGTCGAAGCCGGGATTCCCGAAGACGACCCGCGCAACCCGGCCGTGATTGCCGACAACGTGGGCGACAACGTGGGTGACTGCGCCGGCATGGCCGCCGACCTTTTTGAGACCTATGCGGTGACGCTGATCGCCACCATGGTGCTGGGAGCCTTGATGGTCACCGGTGCCGGCACCAGCGCGGTGGTCTATCCCCTGGCGCTGGGTGCGGTTTCCATCCTGGCATCGATCATTGGCTGCTTCTTCGTCAAGGCATCTCCCGGCATGACCAACGTCATGCCCGCCTTGTACAAGGGCCTGGCTGTTGCAGGCGTGTTATCACTGATCGCCTTCTTCTTTGTCACGCAAAACATGCTACCGGCCAGCCTGACGCTGACTGACGGTAAGGTCATCACCAGCATGAACCTGTTCTGGGCCTGTTCCGTGGGCCTGATCCTGAC
>JACCDQ011507087.1_pt1 | contig 12485 bp, 14 predicted proteins | sample 7446031 | NCBI WGS metagenome assembly JACCDQ01 (sample SAMN15323442, study PRJNA562643) | freshwater metagenome | isolation source: river surface water | place: USA:Blue River Watershed | collected 2017-08-17
CTGCGCAAAGCACGTCGCGCAAAGCAGTTCTCGAAGCGTTAATCTCGCGCATTCGATGCAGCATCAGGCCGTCGGGGCAGCTTGCCCGGCGGCCTTTTTCTTTCAGGCGGAATTTTTTCGCCAGCACTGCCGTATCAGGAGTCAGGAATGATCAAGGTTGGAATCGTCGGCGGCACCGGCTATACCGGCGTCGAACTGCTGCGACTGCTCGCTGCGCATCCGCAGGCCGAGCTGGCGGCCATTACCTCGCGCAAGGAAGACGGCATGCCGGTCGCCGACATGTTTCCGTCGCTGCGCGGCCATGTGTCACTGGCGTTTTCTGCGCCGGAGAAGGCGCGGCTCGACCAGTGCGATGTGGTGTTCTTCGCTACCCCGCACGGTGTCGCGATGGCGCAGGCGCGTGAATTGCTGGCCGCCGGCGTGAAAGTGATCGACCTGGCCGCAGACTTTCGCATCAAGGACACCGCCGAGTTCGAGAAGTGGTACGGGATGCCGCATTCCTGCCCCGACCTGCTCGAAGAGGCCGTGTACGGCCTGCCGGAAGTCAACCGCGACGCGATTCGCAACGCGCGCGTGATCGGCCTGCCGGGCTGCTATCCGACGTCGATGCAGCTGGGCTTCAAGCCGCTGCTGTCGCAAGGCCGTCCGCTGGTCAATGAATCGTCGCTGATCGCCGACTGCAAGTCCGGCGTGTCCGGCGCCGGCCGCAAGGCCGAGGTGCACACGCTGCTGGCGGAAGCAGCCGACAACTTCAAGGCCTACGGCGTGAAAGGGCATCGCCACTTGCCTGAAACGGTGCAGGGGCTGGAAGCGATCGCAGGGCGCAAGGTCGGCCTCACTTTCGTGCCGCACCTCGTTCCGATGATTCGCGGAATTCATTCGACGCTGTACGCAACGCTGCTGCCGGAAGCACGCGACATCGACTTCCAGTCGCTGTACGAGCAGCATTACGCGAACGACCCCTTCGTCGACGTGCTGCCGGCCGGCAGCCATCCGGAAACGCGCTCGGTGCGCGCGTCCAACATGCTGCGTATTGCAGTGCATCGTCCGGCCGGCGGCGACCTGCTGGTGATCCTGGTGGTCGAAGACAATCTGGTCAAAGGCGCAGCCGGGCAGGGCGTGCAGTGCATGAACCTGATGTTCGGACTGGACGAAACTACCGGCCTGCGTCAGGTGCCCATCCTCCCGTAGCGACACCGTAGGACGGTTGTCGGGGCGCAAGCGTGGCGCGCGCCGCGTCCCCGACGCCTGTAGCTGCGGGCAGAATCCTCGTTCCGGATTTCATAACGCCGGGGTACAGCGAGGCGCGCATGGGTGGCAACAATGAATGGGAGGCAGTCGACAGCCTGATCGGGCCTGGCTGCCGCGTCGAGGGAACCGTGGTTTTCCGTGGCGGGTTGAGGGTCGACGGCGAGGTATGCGGCGACGTGGTCGGCGAGGCAGGTGACCTGTTGCTGTCGCCCCGGAGCGCCGTCACGGGCGTGCTGCGAGTGCGGCATGCCGCTATCGCCGGGGAGCTGTTCGGCGATCTCCATGCGAGCGGCAGGGTTGAATTGCTGCCGCGCGCGCGCATAATCGGGAATATTCACTACACCAGCCTGACGATGCAGGCCGGCGCTTGCGTAGCCGGCAAGTTGTGTCCAACAGCGGAGCTGCCGTCAGCGGCCGCAGGGGCCAACAGCTATAATCGCGGGTCTATGGTTCAACAGGCAGGAGCTTTAACATGAACGCACCCACCGAAATGCCGGCACCGATCATCTTCACCGACAGCGCCGCAACGAAGGTTGCCCAGCTGATCGAGGAAGAGGGCAATCCGGACCTGAAGCTGCGCGTCTTCGTGCAGGGCGGCGGCTGCTCGGGTTTCCAGTACGGCTTCACCTTCGACGAAATCGTGAACGAAGACGACACGACGATGCAGAAGAACGGCGTGCAATTGCTGATCGATTCGATGAGCTACCAGTACCTCGTCGGCGCAGAAATCGACTACAAGGATGACCTCGAGGGAGCGCAGTTTGTGATCAAGAACCCGAACGCAACGACCACCTGCGGCTGCGGCTCGTCGTTCTCGGCCTGATCACCGGCCTTGCATTGCCAAAAAGCGCGGAGCGATCCGCGCTTTTTGTTTTTCAGCCGGCCGGATACAGCGCGCCAAGCACGCGCGGACCGTTGGCGCCGGTGACTGCAGGCAGATTGCCCGGCAGGCGGTCGCAAAAGCGCGCGGCCAGCCACGCAAACGCAATGGCTTCCACATGCGTGGGCGCGATTCCCAACTCGGCAGTGCTGCTCACCGGCTTGCCCGATTGTTCACGCAACAGGGACATCAGGTGGCCGTTCAGTGCGCCGCCGCCGCACACGTAAATCGCCTCGGCATCGGGCGCATCGCGCCGTATTGCATCGGCCAGTGATTGCGCGGTGAACGCGGCCAGCGTCGCCTGCACGTCGGCCGGCGCGACAGCGCCGAATGCCGACAGCTTGCCCCCCAGCCAGTCCGGGTTGAACAGGTCGCGGCCGGTGCTTTTAGGGGCAGGCAACGCGAGGTAGGGTTCGTCCATCAGCGCGGCCAGCAACGGCTCGTGCACGCGCCCGGACGCGGCCCATGCGCCACCGGCGTCATATGGCCGGCCCAGCTTGGTCGCCGTCCAGAAATCCATCAGCACATTGCCGGGGCCAGTGTCGTAACCATGCACGCGACCGTCGGTATGCAGCACGCTGATGTTCGCAATGCCGCCGATGTTGGCGACCACTCTTGTCGCCGTCGTGCTGCCGAACACCGCCTGATGGAAGGCCGGCACCAGCGGTGCGCCCTGGCCGCCGGCTGCGATGTCGCGGCTGCGGAAATCGGCGATCACGTCGATGCCGGTCAACTCGGCCAGCAGCGCAGGGTTGTTGATCTGGCGCGTGTAGCCCGCCTCGGGCCGGTGACGTATCGTCTGCCCATGGGCGCCGATGGCGCGCACCTGCGCGGGATGAATGCCTGATCCCGCCAGCAACTGCTGCACGCATTCCGCATACAGGCGAGCAATCCGGTTCGCAGCCAGCGCCTCGCGATGGATCTCGTTTTCCGAGGGCGACTGCAGCACCAGCAACTCCCGTCGCAGGTCGTCCGGGAACGCGACATAGGCGGCCCGCGGTTCACCTTCGAATGACGTGAGCACGCCATCGACGCCATCGAGGCTGGTACCGGACATCAGGCCGATATGGAACAGTGCTGGCATGGGAGTCGGGAACAGGGTGTTGGAGGAAGAGGGGCTGCATCCCGGCTCGTGCCGGGATGCTCGTCAGACGCTGACTGCGTGCGCCTGATCAGCGCGCCGCCAGCTGGCTGCTGCCAGCCATCAGTGCAAAGCGATGGCCCATGTCGGTGGCCACGCGGCGGAACGCCTGCAGCTCGGCGCCGGCCAGCGACTGCGCCTGCGGGACCACGATGCTGTTCGGATCGCGCGCCTCGTTGTTCACGCGGAATTCATAGTGCAGATGCGGACCGGTCGACCAGCCGCTGGTGCCCACGTATCCGATCAGGTCGCCCTGTGCGATGCGCATCCCGCGGCGCGCGGCGATTCGACTCATGTGCGCATACGCGGTCGAGTACATCGGGCCGTGGCGTACCACCACCATGTTGCCGTAGCCGCCGGCATTGCCGGCAAACTCGATCACGCCGTCGCCGGTCGCGCGAATGGGCGTGCCGACGGCTGCCGCGAAATCGATGCCCTTGTGCTGCTTCCACTGCCCGGAAATCGGGTGCACGCGCATTGCGAAGCCGGACGTGATCCGCGAAAACGCCAGTGGCGATTTCAGGAAGGCCTTCTTCAGCGCCTTGCCCTGCAAATCGTAGTAGCCGCCCTGGTTACCATGGCCGAACCAGACCGCCTCGTGGCGCTTGCCTTCATTGATGAATTCGGCGGCCAGCAGGCGGCCGGTACGCACCATCTCGCCGTCTTGCCAGACGGTCTCGTAGACGACCTGGAAGCGGTCTCCCTTGCGCAGGTCGGAGGCGAAGTCGATGTCCGACGAAAAAATCTCGACCAGCTGCATCGCCACCGCGTCAGGCACCTGCGCCGCATCGGTCGCGGCAAACAGCGACGAGCGGATTTCGCCGGAGCGCATCTCGACGCGCGAATCCGGTACGGCTGCCAGATGCTTTGCAGTGAAGCCGGCGGCGCCACGCTCGACGACCACGCGCTTGAGCAGATCGTTGCCTTCAGTGAGCAGCGCAGTAGCCGACAGCAGCCTGCCATCGGCATCCACCGTGGCCTGGATCCGGCGGCCCGGGCGCAGCGACAGCAGGCTTTTCGCCGAGGCGTCGCTGCGAATGAAGTTGGCCGCCTGCGGGTCGTTCACGCCAAGGCGGTCGAGGAGCGCGCCGAGGCTGTCACCGGGACGCACGCGCTCCTCGGCAACGAAGGTGGCGGCAGGCGATAGCGAAGCGATCTGGGTATCGAGGTCAGGCAGCGGAAGCTCTTCGACGACCACCTTGACCGGCAGGTCGGACGCATCCGGCGCCATCGGCGCGACGCCGGCGGCACCAAAGGCCACCAGCGACAGCGCGAGCGCGGAGCCTGACAGCACCCGAGTCTTGCGGGAAGCGCGCAGTGCGCCGAGCAGGGCGGCAGCGGTTTCCTGGAGTTTGGCTCTGAGACTCATGCAATCAGATAAAATTTGCGGTTTTGATCCGGCCGGCGCAAAAACGCCCGGCACGGCCCTTCAGGCAAAACAAGTCGCGGATTATAGCAAACGCAAAACGCGGTTTTTTGAGCAGATACAAGCACTTATGGATGCCAATTCCCAGCATGGCAGCGCTCCGTCGCAGCCCGTCCCGACCCAAGCCGGTGCGAACCTGCCCCTTTCCGATGCGGTGCGGGAAGCACTGGCCATCGTCAAGCGCGGCGCAGAAGAGCTGCTGATCGAGGCCGAGTTCGCGCAGAAGCTCGCGCAATCCGAGCAAAGCGGCAAGCCGCTGCGCATCAAGCTGGGCCTCGACCCGACGGCGCCGGACCTGCACCTTGGCCATACGGTAGTGCTCAACAAGATGCGCCAGTTGCAAGACTTGGGCCATACCGTGATTTTCCTGATCGGCGACTTCACCTCGATGATCGGCGACCCGTCGGGCCGCAATGTCACTCGCCCGCCGCTGACGCGCGAGCAGATCGAGGAAAACGCGAAGACCTATTTCTCGCAGGCCAGCCTGGTGCTCGATCCCGCCCGCACCGAGATCCGCTACAACTCCGAGTGGTGCGATCCGCTCGGCGCGCGCGGCATGATCCAGCTATCGGCGCGCTACACCGTTGCACGCATTCTGGAGCGCGAGGATTTCACCAAGCGCTTCAAGGCCGGCACGCCGATCTCGGTGCACGAACTGCTGTACCCGCTGATGCAGGGCTATGACTCGGTCGCGCTGAAGTCCGACCTCGAGCTCGGCGGTACCGACCAGAAATTCAACCTGCTGGTCGGTCGCGAACTGCAGAAAGATTACGGGCAGGCGCCGCAGTGCATCCTGACCATGCCCTTGCTTGAGGGCCTCGACGGCGTCGAGAAGATGTCGAAGTCGAAGAACAATTACATCGGCATCACCGAGCCGGCCAACACCATGTTTGCGAAGGTGATGAGCATCTCCGATGTGGCTATGTGGCGCTGGTACGACCTGCTGTCGTTCCGCTCGATCGCCGAGATCGCAAGCTTCAGGCAGGAGGTCGAGGCCGGCCGCAATCCGCGCGACATCAAGGTGCTGCTCGGACAGGAAATCGTCGAGCGCTTCCATTCGCGGCAGGCCGCAGAAGATGCGCTGGCCGATTTCAACAACCGCGCGCGCGGTGGCATTCCGGACGAAGTGCCCGAGGTGCAGCTGTCGGGTGCGCCGCTTGGCATTGGCCAGTTGCTGAAGCAGGCGAATCTCTGTGCGTCGACGTCCGAAGCCTTGCGCATGGTCGAGCAGGGCGGCGTGCGCATCGATGGCGCCGTCGTCAGCGACAAGGGCCTGAAAGTCGACGCGGGCAATTTTGTCGTTCAGGTTGGCAAGCGCAAGTTCGCGCGCGTCACCCTCAGCTGAGCCGGCGCGGATGATCGGCCTGTTGCAGCGGGTATCCGAAGCCAGCGTGCGTGTCGACGGTGAATGCGTCGGCAGCATCGGCCCGGGTTTGCTGGTTTTGCTGTGTGCTGAGCGCGGCGACACGCAGGCCGAAGCCGATGCGCTGCTGAACAAGCTGCTGGGCTATCGCGTGTTCTACGACGACGCCGGCAAAATGAACCTGAACGTCGCACAGGTAGGCGGCGGCCTGCTGCTGGTGCCGCAATTCACGCTCGCAGCCGACACACGGTCCGGCACGCGCCCGTCGTTCACGCCGGCCGCGCCGCCGCAGCAGGCGCGGGAATTGTTCGACTACACGGCCGGGCGCGCAAGGGCACTGCATCCTCAGGTCGAGACCGGCCAATTCGGCGCTGACATGAAGGTGGCGCTGGTCAACGACGGCCCGGTAACCTTCTGGCTGCAGGTGTCTCCAAGCCACTGAATTCTTTCGAGGAGCCGCTATGAAACTCAGGAGCAATTCCTTCGGCAACGACACTCCGATCCCCGGCGAATTTGCGTTCGCCGTCACCGACCCGACCAGCCATGTCGCGCTGTCGACCAACCGTAATCCGCATTTCGCCTGGAGCGAGCTGCCTGCGGGCACGAAGTCGCTCGCGCTGATTTGCCATGATCCGGACGTGCCCTCGGTCGGCGACGACGTGAACCAGGCCGGTCGCACGATTCCGAACGACCTGCCGCGCGTCGATTTCTTCCATTGGGTGCTGGTCGACCTGCTGCCCGGCATCCATGAAATCCATGCCGGCGAGTACAGCAAGGAAGTAACCGCACGAGGCAAGCCCGGTCCCGAGCTGCCGAACGGTGCGCGGCAGGGCATCAACGATTACACCGGCTGGTTTGCCGGTGACGAGACGATGTCCGGCAACTACTTTGGCTACGACGGCCCGTGCCCGCCGTGGAATGACGAGCGCATCCATCGCTACGTGTTCACGCTGTATGCGCTCGACCTGCCGCGGCTGCCAATCGATGGAAACTTCACCGGACAGGAAGCGCTGCAGGCGATGGTCGGGCACATCCTCGACCAGTCCAGCGTGACCGGCTTCTATTCGCTGAACCAGAGCATCGCGCACAAGCTCGGCGTCGACTCGGGGCGCTGATGGAGATCCTGCTGATCCGCCACGGTGAAACCGCCTGGAACCGCGTGCGCCGCATGCAGGGGCACATCGACATTCCGCTGAACGACGAGGGAGAGCGCCAGGCGCGCGCGCTTGGCGCAGCGCTCGCGGCCGAGCCGCCGGATGCCATCTATGCGAGCGACCTTCAGCGCGCCCGCGCCACCGCGCAGGCCGTGGCCGACCAGCACGGACTCGAGGTGCAACTCGAGCCGGCGCTTCGCGAGCGCTGCTACGGCGCGTTCGAGGGCCTGCTGTATGACGACATCGCGCACCATCATCCGCAGGCCTTTGCGCAATGGCGTGCACGCGATCCGCATGCACGTTTCCCGGCCGGCGAGCGCGAGGCCGAGACCCTGCACGAATTCCACCATCGGTCGGTCGATGCGGTCAGCGCGATCGCGCGTCGTCATCCGCAGGCCGAGCGGCTCGTCATCGTCACGCATGGCGGCGTGCTCGATTGCCTGTACCGCGCCGCCACCGGCATGGCTATCGAAGCCGAGCGCAATTTCGGCATCGTGAATGCCGCGGTCAACCGACTGCGCTGGGACGGCGAGCGCTTCCTGCTGCAGCAATGGGCCGATGCCGCGCACCTCGAAGCAGCCGGCCTCGATGAAATCGACCGCTCGCATCCCGCTGCATAAATTTTTTGCAGCTGATGAAAATTTAGGCACGGCTGCATATACAATACGCAGCCTTTCCTGAACGAATCGGCCATGCAGCTCGGTCCCTATCAACTTCGCAACAATGTCTTCGTCGCGCCGATGGCCGGTGTGACCGACCGTCCGTTCCGCCAGCTGTGCAAGGAGCTGGGCGCCGGCTATGCGGTGTCGGAGATGGCTGCATCGAACCCGCGCGTCTGGGCCAGCGAAAAAACCTCGCGCCGCATCAATCATGACGGCGAAATGGAGCCGAAGGCGGTGCAGATTGCCGGCGCCGATCCGCAACTGCTGGCCGAGGCCGCGCGCTTCAATGTCGAGCGCGGCGCGCAGGTCATCGACATCAACATGGGCTGTCCGGTGAAGAAGGTTTGCAACAACTGGTGCGGATCGGCCTTGCTGCGCGACGAGCCGCTAGTGACCGCATTGCTGAAAGCCGTGGTCTCTGCCGTCGATGTGCCGGTCACGCTGAAATTTCGCACCGGCTGGGACAGGCAGAACAAGAATGCGCTGACCATTGCGCGCATCGCCGAAGACAGCGGCATCGCGATGCTGACGCTGCACGGCCGCACGCGCGCCGACGGCTACCAGGGCCACGCCGAATACGACACGATCGCCGCAGTAAAAGCTGCGGTCCGCATACCGGTCGTCGCCAACGGCGATATCGACAACCCGCAAAAAGCGAAACAGGTACTGCAGCAGACCGGCGCCGACGCAGTGATGGTCGGCCGCGCCGCGCAGGGGCGTCCGTGGATCTTTCGCGAAATCGACCATTACCTGCGCACCGGCCAGCTGCTTCCGGCACCGCTGGTCAGCGAAGTACGGGAGCTGATGAGCCAGCACCTGCGCGCACACTACGCGTTCTATGGTGACTACCTCGGCGTGCGCACCGCACGCAAGCACATCGGCTGGTATGTGCGCGATCTTGATGGCGGCGAGGCGTTCCGGCAGCGGATGAACCGCATCGAGGATTGCGCCACCCAACTCGACGCAGTCGACGCATTCTTCGAATCCCAGTTGGCGCTGGGCGAGCGGTTACAATACGCGCCCGCCGCGCAGCCCCTGGCCGCCTAGCAATCCATTCCCGACCTACCCATCATCGACATGAGCAAAGACAACATCCAGGATGTCGTGCGCAAAAGCCTGGAGAAATACTTCCGCGACCTCGGCGAACAGGAACCCCGCAACGTATACGACATGGTCGTGCTGACCGTGGAAAAGCCCATCCTCGAAGCGGTGATGAACCGCGCGGAAGGCAACCAGTCGCACGCCGCCGAAATGCTAGGCATCAATCGCAACACCTTGCGCAAGAAACTCCAGCAGCACGGCCTGCTCTGAATTCCGCTTTTACTTTCGTCTCGAACCCATGATCAAACAAGCGCTGATTTCCGTATCGGACAAGACTGGCGTGCTCGAATTCGCTCGCGCGCTCGCCTCCATGAACGTCAAGCTGCTGTCGACCGGCGGCACCGCGAAGCTGTTGGCCGATAACGGACTGCAGGTCACCGAGGTGGCCGACTACACCGGCTTCCCGGAAATGCTCGATGGCCGCGTGAAGACGCTGCATCCGAAAGTCCACGGCGGCATCCTCGCGCGCCGCGACTTCCCTGCGCACATGGATGCGCTGTCGCAGCATGCGATCCCGACCATCGACATGGTCGTCGTGAACCTGTATCCGTTCCAGCAGACGGTCGCGAAGGACCAGTGCTCGCTCGAGGACGCGATCGAGAACATCGACATCGGCGGCCCGGCGATGCTGCGCTCGTCGGCGAAGAACCACAAGGACGTGGTCGTCATCTGCGACCCGGCCGATTACGTGTGCGTGCTCGACGAGTTGAAGGCGAAGCAGGGCGAGGTCAGCTACGAGACCCGCTTTGCGCTTGCAAAGAAAGTGTTCGCGCACACTGCGCAGTACGACGGCGCGATCACCAATTACCTGAGCTCGCTCGGCCCCGACCGTGCGCACGAGACGCGCTCGGCCTATCCCGACACGCTGAACCTGCATTTCACGAAAGTGCAGGACATGCGCTATGGCGAGAACCCGCACCAGTCGGCTGCGTTCTATCGCGATGTCGCGCCTGTCGACGGCGCGCTCGCAAATTACCGCCAGCTGCAGGGCAAGGAACTCTCGTACAACAACATCGCCGACGCCGACGCAGCGTGGGAATGCGTCAAGACTTTCGACGGCGTCGCCTGCGTAATCATCAAGCATGCGAACCCCTGCGGTGTCGCTGTCGGCACCGACGCGCTCGAAGCTTATTCGAAAGCCTTCCAGACAGATCCGACCTCGGCCTTCGGCGGCATCATCGCGTTCAACTGCGAACTCGACGGCAAGGCGGCCGAAGCAGTCGCGAAGCAGTTCGTCGAAGTGCTGATCGCGCCGTCGTTCACTGACGAAGCCCGCAAGGTGTTCGAAGCGAAGCAGAACGTGCGCCTGCTCGAGATTCCGCTCGCGCGTGCACTGAATGCCTACGACATGAAGCGTGTCGGCGGCGGCCTGCTGTTGCAGTCGTCGGACGCGAAGAACGTGCAGGTGGCTGAACTGAAAATCGTCACGAAGAAGCAGCCGACCCCGCAGCAGCTGCAGGACATGATGTTCGCATGGCGCGTCGCGAAGTTCGTGAAATCGAATGCGATCGTCTTCTGCGGCAACGGCATGACGCTGGGCGTCGGTGCCGGCCAGATGAGCCGCGTCGACTCGGCGCGCATCGCATCGATCAAGGCGCAGAACGCCGGCTTGCAGCTGGCCGGTTCGGCGGTGGCGTCCGATGCCTTCTTCCCGTTCCGCGACGGCCTTGATGTGGTGGTTGCCGCCGGCGCCACCTGCGTGATCCAGCCGGGCGGCTCTATGCGCGACCAGGAAGTGATCGATGCGGCCGACGAGCAGGGCGTTGTGATGGCGCTGACGGGGACGCGGCATTTCAGGCATTGATGAGTTGTCGGTCCGCGATGATGGGTCCCAGCTTTTGGAGGGACGACCTGTAAATGAGGCGCTCGCCTTCGATACCGTCATCACGGTTACGTGGCAGCGCATGCATTGATAGGTTGTTGGTCTACGACGATGGGTCCCAGCTTTCGCTGGGGTGAAGCGGGGATTTCGCAACGCATGCGTTGCGCCCGCTGAAGCGGCTTGGCGTACAAGCCAAGCCGTGGGGCGGTCGTGCTAGGACCGTCATCCCAGCGTAAGCTGGGATCCATGTTCGCAAGGACCGATGGCTTACGTCTACATCCTCGCCAGCCAAAAGCGCCGAACTTTGTACATCGGCGTTACCCGAGACCTGATCAAACGCGTCTTCGAGCACAAATCGGATGCCGTACCCGGCTTCACCCGCCGATACGGAGTGAAGCATCTCGTCTGGTATCAGCATTGCGAGTCAATCGTTACGGCCATCCAGCGATAGAAGCAGATGAAAGCCAGGAAGCGGGATTGGAAAATCGAGCTGATCGAACAAGCCAATCCCTATTGGCACGACCTTCACCCCTCCCTCCTGTCATAATCCCCGCATGAAAATCCTAGGCATCGACCCCGGCCTGCGGGTGACTGGCTTCGGCGTCATCCAGAAGGAGGGCGCGCGGCTGCATTACATCGCGTCGGGCACGATACGCATCCCCGACGGCGACCTGCCGTCTCGGCTGAAGGTCATCCTCGACGGCGTCGGCCAGATCGCGCGCACCTACCAGCCGGACTGCGCGGCGATCGAGATCATCTTTTCGAACGTGAACCCGCAGTCGACGCTGCTGCTCGGGCAGGCGCGCGGCGCGGCGATCTGCGGCCTGGTCAATGCGAACCTGCCGGTCTCCGAATACACCGCGCTGCAGATGAAGAAAGCCGTCGCCGGTCATGGCAAGGCGCAGAAGGCGCAGGTGCAGGCGATGGTGCAGCGGCTGTTGAAACTCGACGGACTGCCCGGCACCGACGCCGCCGACGCGCTCGGCGTCGCCATCTGCCACGCGCACGCCGGTATCGGTCGCGAAACTCTCGGCGGCCTCGCGCCCGAGCTGGCGCGCAAGGGACTGCGGGTGCGCGGCGGCCGCCTGATTGGTTGACGCTTCGCCTGCGTTATCATCGCGCCATCTTTTTCCTGAGGCCTATTCATGATCGGTCGCCTGTCCGGCATCCTGTTCGACAAGAACCCCGCACAACTGGTGGTCGACTGCCATGGCGTCGGCTATGAAGTCAGCGTGCCGATGAGCACCTTCTACAACCTGCCGTCGACCGGCGAGAAGGTCGCGCTGCTGACCCACATGGTGGTGCGCGAGGATGCGCAGCTGCTGTACGGATTCGGCACCACCCAGGAGCGCGAACTGTTCCGCGAACTTATCAAGATCAGCGGCGTCGGCGCGCGTACGGCACTCGCCATCCTGTCCGGCATGTCGGTGAAGGATCTTGCACAGGCGGTTACGTTGCAGGACGCCGGCCGGCTGACGAAGATTCCCGGCATCGGCAAGAAGACCGCCGAGCGCCTGTTGCTCGAACTGAAGGGCAAGCTGGGCGCCGACATCGGCGCCGTACCCGGCACGCCGGAAGGCGAAAACAGCAATGACATCCTGAGCGCGCTGCTGGCCTTGGGTTATTCCGAAAAGGAAGCGCTGCTGGCCATCAAGCAGGTGCCGGCCGGCAGCTCGGTATCGGAC